>ERZ1643251.711-NODE-711-length-44120-cov-13.401430_pt1 | contig 44120 bp, 65 predicted proteins | sample MGYA00579261_ERZ1643251 | MGnify/ENA primary metagenome ERZ1643251 (study PRJEB29033, sample SAMEA4952267) | chicken gut metagenome | biome: Broiler Chicken; feature: Gastrointestinal Tract; material: Caecum | place: Ireland | collected 2018 | study: Broiler... | reverse complement strand
TTTATTACTTAGGGTTTAAACCTATTTCATTATTTTTTCGTGTCTTTGACCTGTATATCTTGACAAAATAAAAATTCACTCTCGTGAACTTTATTGTAAGGTTGATTAAAAAATCAACTTTTTCATCTTAATAAATTATGCTGCAGTAATTTCTAAGTATAATTCTTTAATTGTATCTTTTAATAAATTTAATATTTCATTAATATCTATGCCGTAAGCATACTTATACTTATTACTATAAATATTCCATAGTTTTTCTAATCTTTCATTTTTAATGATAGAATCTATAATTTTTTCGTAATCCTTTAAGTATTTAGATGATTCTCTTTTAGTAAATGTATTATAAATTGCTTCTTTTAAAATACTTCTATTTATATTGTTTTTTAATTTAGTCAAAAAGAAATATATATCATAATAATCTTTCGTTCTACTATTATACTTACCGCGTCTTAAAACCGTTTCTATTTTTTCAGCTAATATAGTTTCAATATTATAACTATTAATTAAAATACTCCTATCTTCAAACAATAAAGGATATTTAAAATTTAGTTCTTTTGGAGTCACTTTATCGCCAGTTGATATATCCATTTCTAAATTAATCTTAATATTATTTATTCTCCAGTAATATAATACTTGTTACCACCATATTCATCCTCTTGTCTTATATCTGTGATATTCACAATATCGAACTTAACGCCATCCTTTAAATCAATAGATAATATTTCATTTAAAATACCTACCATTTTACTTTTAGAAATATCTATGCCAGTTATCATAGTATCCATGTCTTTAGTCATTCTATTATCAATACCAAACATAGCAGATAGTAATAAGCCACCTTTTAAGATAAAAATTATCATGATAATTAGATACTGAAATTCTTTCTAATATTCTTTCAAACATATATCTTTGCAATATTTCATAATAATTAAGATCATATTCATTTTCTATATCTTTTGCTAATCTTTTTAAGTCCGCTATATCTACCATTTCATCATAACCTCCACAATTGTATTAACCTTTTCATAAATATTAAAAATTTTAGCATATTTTAACAATAACTCAATATTTTTATCTTTATTACTAAAGTAATAATCTAACACTCTATTTTGAAGTTCCAAATCAAATGATCCTTTAGTTCTTAACATATCGCATAGGCTTCTTTCAGCATTATAAACTTTAACAGGATTGCCAAACGGACTATTTACTTTTATAATGCCTATTGCATAATACTTTTCTGAGACATAATGAATATTATACTTCCCTCTAACTTTTTTGTTTCTCGGCACAGTTATATCAATTTCGGATGGAGTCTTATTTGTAAGATTCAAAATATGTAGGGCTGTATTATATGAAAATATTGCACTAGGATACTTTTTCTGCAAAATATAATATTCATCTTTAAAAATCTTTGTATTCATATATAAACCATGACTAACTTTTTCTATAATTCCTCTATCAATATAAAATTTGATTTGTGATTTATGGATATTAAGTTCTACTAATTCGGCAGTAGTAATATAACCATTACTTTTTTCTAAAAATTCTATTAATTTTTTTTCATTATTCATAAAACCACCTATTACTTTTGTACATACATTATAGCATTTTGCCGAACCAAAGTAAATATGATTTTATTAATTCCTCATAATTTCTTAGTAAAATAAAAATTCACTCTCGTGAACTTTATTGTAAGAATAAGATCAAGGAAACAATAACAAAGGCTAGACCTAAGATTGCCGTTAGTCGTGTGATAAACAATTCCATTCCTCTTTCTTTAACAACACCAAATAAACGATCATTTGATGAATTAATAATTTGACCAGCATCGCTCGCCTTATTACTTTGTAAAAGCACTAAAACGATTAAAAGAACGGAAATAATTAATAAAATTGTTTCTAACATAAAGTTACCCTCCAGTTCCTACTTAATTTACCATAAATTCAAGGAAATAGCAAGGTTTATATTTTCTTGAACGGAGCCTAAAGTTATTCATAATTTTTTTACACTAATTATTCTCAATTATCTCAAAATATTTCATTAAATGGTTCCAGCATCCTATTTTAGTTGTTAAGTCCTCATAATTATTATTAACTCTTTTCATTATATCTTCCTTATCAAACCATTTAATATCTTGAACTTCTTCTTCCTGTAGTGTTATCTCATTTAAATCAATATCACAATGCGCAATAAAATATTCATTAAAGTGTCTATTAATTATATCTTTTTTAATATCTTCAGAAATGGTTGCCCCAATAAATTCTAAATCATTTTTGCTTAAATCTATACCGATTTCTTCTTTTGCTTCTCTTATTACTGCTTGGTAACCTAACTCTCCTGATAACACATGTCCTCCAGCTGTCATATCCCATAAATTAGGCCACAATTTTTTATTTGCACTTCTTTGTTGTAATAATACTCTTTTATTATCATTACTTATGATAAATACAACTACTGCCTTATGCCATAGTCCTTTTTTATGACATTCCTCTCTTTTAGCAACACGATTAGTGTACTCACCGTTTTCATTCAATACATCCAAAAACTCATTCATTTTTTTCTCCTTTTTCATTAATATTTTCAGCAATAATATTATAAATTTCTTCACGACCTTTTTTTGTCACAGCTGAAAAGTGGATAAAATCTTGTTCTAATTTTAAAGTATCTTTAATCAACTTATCTTGTTTGCCACGTTGAGACATGTTCACTTTATCGTATTTTGTTGCAATTACCGTAATTGGAATATTGTAATATTTTAAGAATTCATACATCATTTGGTCATCTTCTGTTGGTTTATGACGGTAGTCAATAAGCATGAAAACATGAGACAAATTTGCTCTATTTTTTAGATATTCCTCAATCATTAAACCAATTTTACGATCACTATCCTTAGAAAGCTTAGAATAACCATATCCTGGTACATCTACTAAATAAAGGGCATGGTTAATGTTGTAAAAATTAAGTGTTTGTGTTTTGCCAGGTTTACTTGATGTTCTAGCATAGTTTTTTCGCCCAATTAAAGCATTAATAAAGCTACTTTTACCAACATTACTTCGTCCTACCAATAAAAACTCTGGAAGTGTTGGATCTGGATATTGGCTTTGACGAACAGCAATATGAGTTAGCTCTACGAAATCAATTTTCATTTTGAATCACCTATGGATTCATTATATGATACTTTTTCCTTTTTTGCAAATTTTCCTTGACTCAAGACGGAGGCTAAATTTGCTAGAACTCAATTAAGAGAGGCTCTTTTTCAACATTTTACTTATCAATAACATTGAACTACTTCTTTAACATTCATGCAATGGTATTCTTTAAAAGAATAAATTACTTAGTATAAAGTATAAGCATAAATTTGGAATTAATCCACTTAGTAAAACACAACTTATTTTGAACACAGTTAAACCAAGTGTTTTCTTTTTAGAATATCCTAAATAATGATATAAAATATTTTTTTTCTTTTCATCTTCTACAATATTTAAACAGGATACGACTAGAATAATTATTAAAATAATTACGCTAAGTATGATAAAAATATCAAAGGCATAAACTATTGTAGTGTAATTAGCATCATCTTTTTGCTCAATAAAAGAATAAACTTCCGTATATTTAGAAACTAAAGATTTTAGTATATTACTTTTATAGGCCCAATTTTTTAAATCGATGATATAGGTGACTTCATTATTGTTTTGTAACAAATTTTCTATAGTGTGTCTGCTAACTTGAAAAATCGAGGGATTAGAGCTTTCATACACTGAAACCACTTTTAAATCAGTATCATTAATATGAATAACTTCATTAAGTAAATCTTTATACATTTTTGGAACATAAATGACATTATTTTCTTTTATTTTCTCATTTTCTGCTAAAATAATTGAATTATTTTCGTCATTTAAAGTTATTCCGATTTTAACATTCTTAAATAGTGAACAATGCGTTAATTCTTCTTTTTTATCAATAGAATCAACGACAAATATATTTGATCCTTCATAGTTTTCATTATTTTTTTCAATGTAGTATTTTCTGCTAATAATAAATACGACTAATATAAGAAAGACAAATAAATAAGTGAGAATGTAATTTAATGTTGTTTTTTTTCTAAAAAAGCTTTTTAATAAAATCATTTTAACCTCCATTTTTTCTACTCAAAACGAGTATGACATTTCAAAGGGATAAGTACTGTCTTTCAAATTAATCTTTTAACAATTCGTTAATGGAAAGATTTAAAATCTTTTTTAATTTATGTTTACAAATACCAATAATCGTTATAACAAATAAAGCAATGAGTCCTAAAATATATAATACCGGAAAATGAAGGATAAAATTATCATAAGTTAATTCAATTAATAGAGTTCGAGATAGAACAAAGTAAATAGTTAGATATAGCAAGAAAGCAATTATAAAACTACCTAAAAATACGAATAAATTTTCCCAAGTATCGATAGAAACAATAAATTTTTTATTGTAACCTAATGTTCTTAAAATACCATATTTATGCAAGCGATATTTCATTTTTTTGTTGATAAATGAATATAAGATGTTAAGACTCAATATGATAACAATTAAACTGACTAAAAGAGGAATAGTGAAAATCGTTTTTAAAATTTCTTCATCTATATGAAAAGCATTATTAACTGAAAATCCCATTTCCTCTATGCTTCGCTTAACTGATTCTACATTATCATAATCATCAACAACTACCATATTTCCAGAATACTCAATGTTTTCAACATATTTATTCCCGTTTTCATCATAACTCGTTAATATCATAGAATATGGATTAATTATCTGATCATAATCTTGCATAGAAATAAAACAGCTACTAATTGATTTTAAATTTTCTTCTGGATCATATAGTCCAACGACTTCTACAGTAATGTCATTATTTTCTTCGTTTTCTGAAGATATTACAAAACGCTTTCCAATGATATCATCTGAGTCCATATAATATTTAGGATATATTTTCATCGTACTTGTATTTTGATTTAAATATACATTATGAGGATAAAAATTAATTGGACAAATCGCTTCGTAATTATTTTCGATATTTCTTCCCTCTATTATCGTAATATTATTAGAAGGAAGCAAAGGATAAATTTCGACATAGCCCATTGCATTATCAACGTTGAATTCTGGAACGTTTCTAGCCGTGCCTCCATAAAACTTAGTACTATTATTATAAACTACATGTTCTAACTTATCAATTTGAGAAAAATCTTTATTTTCTTCACCATAAACTAAAAGAGTGCGCATGTCTATATTTTTACTTTCATTAATCAGTTGATAGTCAGTCACAAAAAAGATTAGATGAAAACAAACTAATAGTATTAGAAGAATTAAAATCAGAATGATTGAAAGTAATATATTTCTTTTAGTAAAAATGCTAGAGCGAATTAAAAAAACTTTATCTTGAAAACTTTTCATTTAATTTTCCTCCTTCTATAGTAAGGAGAACGTCAGCATAATTTTTCACCTTGTCACTATGACTAACTACAATAACACATTTTCCTTCTTGGCTTAATTTTTTCAATTCTTCAAATATTAATATTTCATTTTTTTCATCTAAATTACCAGTTGGCTCATCGGCTAAAATAATATCAGGATTATTGGCCATTGCTCTTGCTATAGCTACTCTTTGACATTCGCCTCCAGATAGCTCCTTAGGAAAATGATTTACTCGATTTTCTAAGCCAAACTTTTTTAAAAGATTTATTGCTATTTCTTTGCGATCTTGACGTTTGATTTTTTCATTTAGTATGAGCGGGACAATAACATTTTCGTAGGCTTTTAAATTTTCATCTAAATAATAATTTTGAAAGATAAAGCTGATTTTTTCTGATTGTAACTTTGAAATTTCATAATCATTCATTTGACTAACATCCTGATTATCTATAAATAATTTTCCAGACGTAGGTGGTTCAATTAATCCTAAAATGTTAATTAATGTCGTTTTGCCACTTCCTGAGTGCCCTATAATAGCATACATTTTCTTCATTTCAAATTGATAAGTAACATGATCCAGCACTTTAATATTTTCTTGTTTTTTGTTGAAAAACTTTGCAACATTTTCTAACCGCATATAACTCTCACATCCTATGCCCAAAGTATAACATGACTAATTTATTTTTTCAATTAACGCCTAGCTTTTTGCCAAAATATGACCAGTGTGTCTAAAGATTGATCTATCATTAAATTTCTATTTCTTTGATCTCTTTTTCTTCGTTGATTACTAAGTATTGTGTTGATAAGAGCATGAGAGCTATAGATATGGCATTTTTTAGAGCTGTAATCGTCACTAGGGTAGCATCTAAGATGGTGCTTTCTTTTGCAGGAATGATTTTTTCTAATTCAACGTCATATATTTTTGCTTCCTTGTCTTGAAATAGTTTTTCGCTTATTTTATTGTCATCGACTCCAGCATTATTTAAAATTTGTTTCAGTGGGTTGTCTAAGACTTGATATATACTATTTTCTTCTATATGATCTTGTTTTATTTTAGCTAGAATAACTCCTTCTCCAGTGATAACTCCTTGTTTTGCTATATCAATTGCCCATAATGCATCTTCGGCTCGCATTAAACGTTCTTTTTTTTCTACTTTAGTATATCCTCCAATATAAAAATTACAAAGACCAGTGGTTAATTTAGCTAATCTTTCAGCAAGATATTCTTTTTGATATTCTGATTTTGTTTCTTCTAATTCTTTTTCTAATTTGATAATTCTTTCATAAGGATATTTCTGAAAGAAAAAGGTGGTAGTTTCTTTAGTGAGGGTAACACCCGAAATTGTTGCTTCGTAATCTGTATAATCTATTCTATCTTGGTACAAATCTATACTTTCTATTCCTAAGCATGCTTCTAAGTCCTTTCTTATATCAATTATTCTTTCAGCATATTCTGGTATACATATACAATACATGGTACATATTTTTTGATAATGAAATGATATACATTGTTCTTTTACTTCTTTAGAAATATCCGGTAAGACTAGAATAAGTTCTTTTTTATCATCGATTACTTTATTAATTAACGGACTTATTTGTTCTATTGTTTCGACTTTATTTTTGAATAAATAAATTTTGGGTTGATTCACTTCGATTTTTTCTTCGTTATTTATGAAGTATTCATAAGATACTGAGGTATCTAGGGTATACCCATTTAGGAGTTCATAAAATGTTTTTTCATCAGAGCTTTCTTTTAAACGAATTGAACTTCTTTTTTTGACTTTGTTGAAGGCTTCAGCTACTAAAGTTCCCAAGACTCGATCATTAGCTGAAATAGAGGCTATATTTTGCAATTCTTCTTCAGTTGGAAGATGACTATATTTTTTTATTTCTACAATGATGTTTGTTAAGTCTTTGTGCCATTCTTTTTGAATAGTTTGACTATTTTTTCCCATTTTTAAAAAGTTTAATCCTAATAAATATAATTCTTTTAAAAGTACTAGGGTGGTAGTTGTTCCATCACCAACTATTTCATTTGTCTTTAAACTGGCCTCTTTGGCTATTTCTAAAATAGCATTAACTGTAGGATCTTCACTTTCAATATTTTTGGCAATAGTAACTCCATCATTGGTGATAAAAGGCGGTTCATCTTTTGGATCTACTAGGACATTTACGCCTGAGGGACCTAGTGTGACTGCGGTTGTATCGCATAGTAAATGAATAGCTTCTAACATTTTCTCTTCCAGCTTTTTTCCTTGAATTACTTTTTTCATTATTCTTTCTCCATTTCTATCATATATTTCCAATACCGTTTAGGCATAAAATTTTGTTGACACTTTTTATTTGTTCTTTCCTTAATCGCGATTGTATGAAAGAATGTTTTCCATAAATCTTCGCATTCCTCTTCTTTTAGACTTTGTTTTAATTCTAGTTTGAGAATATCTTGTTCTTGGAGAAAAAATAGTTGATTTCCTTTTTTGAAAGCATATTTTTTTCTTTTTACATCTTTAATCAGCCAATTTTCTCTTTGAAATCGGATTTTAAAATGAGGCACCAGTAATTCTAGGATATCATTTATAGGTTCAAACTCGGCATAGTAAAAATGATTTTCCATTTCTTGAAATCTTAAAAAGCCCTTCCATTTGTGTGTCTCACTGTGAACATATTTAGCAAGTGCTAGAAGTTTATTTGTACATTTTAAGTTGCGCATATAAATTACTTTTTCTCCATATTTTTGATAGTTTAGCAAAACATAATAAATGACTAATTCTTTGTACTTGTCTTCGCTACGATAAGCGTCTTTAATTAAAGTAAGTACTTTTAACGATAATTTTTTGTTCCAAAATTGTTGATAAGTATGAGTATCTAAGTGAATTAGATTCGTAAATAAGTTTGGTGTAACTTTTTCTTTTTTTTGAATATTATACGGCTTTATTTGATTGGTGATTAAATAAGCAATTAAAGATAGAAGTTCCTTAAAGTTTTCATATATATAGATATTTTCATTCTTCATAAAATAAGCTCAATTGTTTATTTTGAACGTCTATCTTTTCAGTACTTTCTAAAATCATATTTTTGGTAATAAAGCTAGCTTCAAAAAACTCTTTATTCATAAAATATTTTCCGTTACACAAGATAAAATATTTAGCTTTTTTCACTGAGATACCCATTTTTTTTAAATCATTAAATTCAATCTTAAAATAACGTCTTGATGAAATAATCTTTTTGGCACTTGTTGGACCAATTCCAGGTATTTTTAATAAGTCATAGTAAGAGATTCGATTGATTTCTTTGGGAAATTCATTTAAATGACGGATAGCCCAGTCGGCTTTGGGATCTAATAAAACATTAAAATTGGGATTTTGTTCACTAAGTAAGTCTTCCACTTTATAGTTATAATATCTTAATAACCAGTCGGCTTGGTACAAACGATGTTCTCGTTTTAAAGGTGGCGTTTTTAAAGATGGTAAAAGAGAGTCATGATTTACAGGAATATAAGCTGAATAAAAAACTCTTTTTAAAGAAAAGGTTTGGTAAAGATTTTCACTTTTTTTTAAAATGTCTAGATCACGTTCTTTTGAGGCCCCAATAATCATTTGTGTACTTTGACCAGCTGGTGTAAAAGTTTTACTTTGATTTCTTTTTACATATGACATAATTCCAGTAATTTTCTGGGTATTTTTTTCGGGAGCTAAAAGTTTTAAGCCATTATCACTGGGAAGTTCAATATTTGCACTTAACCGATCAACTAGCGTTCCTAATTTTTTTAATAAGTGTTCGCTGGCACCAGGAATAGCTTTGGCATGAATATAGCCATTAAAATGATATTTTTGACGGAGAAGATAGATTGTTTCAATCATTTTTTCCATCGTGTAGTCTGGACTTTTGATAATCCCGGAACTTAAAAATAAGCCTTCAATATAATTTCTTTTATAAAAATTGATCGTGAGTTCACAAATTTCTTCAGGGGTAAAAATGGCTCTTTGCACTTGGTTGCTTTTTCTATTAATGCAGTATTTGCAATCAAAGATGCAACAGTTGGTCATTAATATTTTTAAAAGGGAAATACATCTTCCGTCACTAGAAAAGGAATGACAAATTCCATTTACACTTGCACTACCTAAACCGCCCTTGTTTTGTCTTGTACTACCACTTGAAGAACAAGAGGCATCATATTTGGCAGAATCGGCTAAGATCGTTAATTTTTCTTTTATTGTCATTTTGTTCACCCAAAATTATTATACAATAGTTCGTTTTAAATGTCACGAACATTTGATTGGTATATTTTGGTAAAAAAATACAGCCTTTTGGACTGTATTAACCATTTACGTGTTCAATAATATAATTTTTAGCGCTTTCTAAATCAACATCTAATACTTTAGCCACTTCATTGTATAAATAATTTTCGGCCATTTCAAAATAACGATGATCTTTGTCACTAATTTTTTTATTGTTTTCAAGACGTTTTTGATTGCGTAAATACGTCGTTTTAATGATTTGCACTAAATCGTAATTCGTTCCTTCATTTAATAATCTTTTGTACTCATGCTCTAATTGTTTGTCTTCGACTTCAATCACTGGGATATCACGTATTTCATGAATTAATGTATTTAATTCGTCCATAGTCATTAGATCCCGGATTGAAGCATTGTCAATTGGAATATTCATTTTTAAAGATTGATCGGTAATCGGTATTAGGGTATAACTCATAACATGATTAAAGGGATTTTCTTTGATATCCACAATTTCACAAACATCTTTTCGAAAAACAATATAATCGCCAACATTTCTCATTTTAAACCCTCCTTAGAAAAAAAGCTATTCAACTGGTCTTGAGCCTTTTGAATAGCTACACGTTGTACTAATATTATAGCACAAATTCGAGGGTTTAGGTTAGTTTTCTTCTTTGTTTCCTGCGTATTTCTGCCGATAAGTCTCTAATAATTCTTGATCTTCAAAATAGTTAATTTTCATAGCTTCTTTAACTTCTTGTAAGGTTTTATTGGCCACTTCTGAAGCATGCTTTGATCCTTCTTCAAGAATACTATACACTTCATCAATTCGCGCTTCATAGTATTTTCTTCTCTCGCGGATAGGTGTTAAAATTTCTTCCATAATATTTAAAAGGAATTTTTTGATTTTGACATCGCCAACACCACCACGACGGTAGTGATTTTTTAATTCATCAAGATTTTTATATTCTGGTAAAAATTTTTGAAAGTCTTTTTCTGTTGAAAAGGCGTCTAAATAGGTGAAAACAGTATTATTTTCTACTTTTCCAGGGTCACTTACATGAATATGATCTGGATCGGTATACATTCCCATAATCTTTCTTTCTACTTCTTCTTTGGAATCGGCTAGATAAATACAGTTTCCTAATGATTTGCTCATTTTGGCATTTCCATCTGTTCCAGGAAGTCTTAAAGCAGCTTCGGTTTCAGGTAAAACCGCTTCTGGTTTTACAAGTACGTCTTTTTTATAGACACGATTGAATGCATGGACAATTTCTCTAGCTTGTTCAATCATCGGTAATTGGTCTTCACCTACAGGAACAATGTTGGCTTTAAAAGCGGTGATATCTGCGGCTTGACTAATCGGATAAGTAAAGAACCCAACTGGAATGTTTGCTTCAAAGTTACGTAGTTTGATTTCGTTTTTGACGGTTGGATTTCGTTGCAGGCGAGATACGGTAACTAAATTGGAATAGTAAAACGTTAACTCGGTTAAAGCACTAACGTGAGATTGGATAAAAATAGTAACTCTACTAGGATCTAATCCTACAGACAAATAGTCTAGGGCAACTTCCATAATATTTTCTCTTATTTTTTCTGGATTGTCCGCATTGTCTGTTAGGGCTTGAGCATCGGCAATCATGATATACATTTCATCGTATTGTCCTTTATTTTGGATTTCTACTCTATTTTTTAACGAACCAACATAATGGCCTATGTGAAGACGACCTGTCGGGCGATCACCGGTTAAAATAATTTTTTTCATGTCATTCCTCTTTTCTTGTTTTATTTTATCACATTATAACTTTAGTTACTATTTTTTTGTAGTCCTTTAAAGATATATCGATCATTATTTTTTTCAAAAACATAGTCATAAGTAATAGCCTTTTCTAAGTAATCGTCTACCGTAATAGTTAAACTTTCATTAGAACTCGTTTCAATATAATCAAGCATCTTTTCTTGATTATAATCTGAATAAATATATCTTCTACTTATATAGTCATCCCAATCATTGTAAATGTAGATTGATTTTTCGGTGATATAAAAGTAATTATCTTCTTCGCGAGCAGATATTAACTTACGTTTAAAACTTTCAAACATCGAGCCACCGCATCCATTTAAGCTTTCATATCTTTCTAGTTCTTCTTGATAAGTAAATCCACAAACACCATATTCGTAATTTAGAACATAGAAATCTTCGTCTTGATAATTAATACTCCCAAAAACTTCTTCAATATGCTGTTTTAAATCTTCTTTGGTGATCGTAGTGGTAAACATGTGATTTTGAATCATTTCTGAATCTACAGGAATATTCTTTCGGATATAATTCATTGCTCCTGTAGCTAAAATGTAAGTATTGGAAGGAATTCCATCATCATATAAATCTTTTAAAACACCCGCGTCACTACTTGGACTTGCCATTTTATATAAGTTTTGAACAAATTCTGAATTAATATCTAACGAAAATGGTATGTTGTTAGGACTGGCAGGTTCATCGGTTGTCGTATTATTTTCGTTTGAGTTTAGGGATTCATTTTCAGATAGTTTCGTTACAATTCCTAAGGTTATTAGACATAGAATTAATAGAATAATTGAAATTATTAAACATTTTTTCATTTTTTCTCCTTTTAGTTTGGATAGTATAAAGCTCTTTTGCCAAATAGATTATACATTTTTTCGAATTGGATGCGTGAGTACGCTTCTATTTTTCCTGTGTAAGAATCTGACACATAGACATAATTGTCATTAAATCCTATGACAACTACACTATGCAAATTACAAATCCAGTTTATTGTTTCGCCGGTTGGTGTGTAAGTCCAATGGGTACATACTTTGGTATCTTCTAAATTTATCGACACCCAAACTTGCACAGGAATACTCTGTTTAACAAGGTTTAGCACTTCATTTAATGAATGGCCTGTATAGTCAATCATGCCACTTTTGTAATAGTTTGCAACATCGCGAATTGGTTTTTGGTATACACCATAGCCATGGATATCTCGTGGATCCCCAACAAATTCAATCTCTGGATTACCTCCATATAAGGTATTACCATTCCAATATGGTCCATCTCCCTTTTTTAGGCGATTTACAATTTCTTCGGGAGTTACACTTACACCATAGTATCTAAGAAGGTTATATAAAGCGATGCTTTCACACCCATTTGGATAGTTAGGATACTGATTATAAACTGGAAAGTTATTAATCATATAAGTTATGGCTTTTTCTTTAATTTGAATATTTCTGGTGGCTATGCTTTCATTACCTAACTGGTCTTTCGTTTTATAAGTTATTGTATATCTTCCTGGAGTTTGATAGTCTACCATCTGATCGTCTACAGTAAACTCGACATTACCAAAGCGCTTATCCACTGCCTCCACTCCTCCATATAAATCTGGAGTTGTTCCTACTTCGATGGTTATGTCGGTTAAGCCTGCAAAAATTGGTGGCTCTTTATCTTCTAGAATTGTTAATGTGGCCTTTTTTTGAGTGCTATTTCCGTGTATGTCTTGTACAGTTATGATAATTTCATGGGTACCTACTGTTTTATTAACCGTATAATCTAAAATTTGATATTCTGAAGCCTCAATGACCTGAGTCACAAATTCTTCTTTTGATGGAAGTTCTTCATCAATATATCTTGTTAAGTCTTGTACTTCTACTTGTGGTGAAATACTGTCTTCTATAATAACTCTTATTTGCGTACTAGAATTGTTTACCATGATTTTTAAAGTGTATGTGCCTACTTCGTGAATTGTTTCTAATGGGGGATCGATTTGATAATTAGTAAGATCTACTTCATTTTGAAATAGCATTTCTGGTGTGATTTCTTCACCATATTCGATGTGGATAACTGGGTATAACTCTTTAGACCAATTCTTCCGGAAAATAAACCAATACACTCCAATTATTACTAAGAAAAGAACTAAAACCATAAGCAAAAATATAAGTAAATATCTTTTCTTTTTTAAGGGAGGCATAGACATCATATCCTTACTATTTTCTATAGAAAGTTTATCATGCTTTTGGCTATGAAACAAGGATAATTTTTATTGATTCCGCTCTATAAATGTTTTGTCAAAAAAACATCTAATAAATAGATGCCCTTTAAACTAGTTCTAATTTTACTTGTAAAGCGTCGTCACCAATACGTTCTTTAATTTTAATGATGCGTGTATATCCACCATTTCTTTCTTGATATTTAGGAGCAAGTTCATTAAAGATTTTACTTACTACTTCATTATCATTATGGAAGAACGCTAAAGCTTTTCTTCTTGAAACTAAAGTTCCTCTTTTTCCATAAGTAATCATTTTTTCAACAAACTTACGTACTTCTTTAGCTCTAGCTTCAGTTGTAATAACACTGCCTTCTAAAATAACTGTTTTTGAAAGACCTGCTAGAATACTTCTTCTTTGACGTGTTTCTCTTCCTAATTTTCTATAAGCCATTGTCTTTTACCTCCTTATTCGTGGAACTTAAGTCCCATTTCTTCTACTTTATCTAATACTTCTTTTAATGATTTTTTACCTAAGTTACGGATCTTTGTGACTTCAACTTCTTTTTTATTGATTAAATCTTGAACCGTATGAATACCTGCTCTTTTTAAACAGTTGTAAGCACGAACAGAGAATTCAATTTCTTCAATTGGTGTTTCAAGTGTTTTCGTAATTGTATCCACTTTCTTTTCACTCATAAGCCCAGCTACATCACTAATAGCATTTAAATCGGCAATGATGTTGAAATGCTCAATTAAGATTTTAGCTGCTAAAGCCATACATTCTTCTGGAGTAATACTTCCATTTGTTTCTACTTCAACAATTAATTTATCAAAGTTTTCATTGTGACCAACACGAGCACTTTCTACTTCATAATTTACTCTCTCTACTGGAGAATATAATGAATCGATAGCAATAACTCCTGGTTTATCTGCTGCATAAAGTCTTTGATTTTCTTTAGAGTCAACATAACCTTTACCGTTATTGCAAGTGATATCTACACTGATTTTTCCACCCTCAACTAAGTTACAAATAACAAAGTCTGGATTCATAATTTCAATATCTGGATCATGTTCAATCATTCCTGCAGTAACAGGACCTGGAGTATTTGCTTCCAAATGCATTACTTTACTTTCTTCAGAATGATTTTTTAAAACTACACTTTTAAAGTTTAATACAATTGCGGTCACATCTTCATAAACACCATCAATTTTTTGGAATTCATGAAGAACACCATCAACTTTAATTGTATTAATTGCACATCCAGGCATACTAGATAACATTACTCTTCTTAAGCCTGTACCAATAGTATGACCAAAACCTCTTTCAAGTGGTTCTAAAACAAATTTTCCATAGTGGTTACTTTCTTGGTATTCAACAATTTTATAATCTGGTTTTTCAAATTTAATCATAGTCTACTTTCCTTTCCAACACTAATTTCTAGGTCTTTTTGGTGGACGACATCCGTTATGAGGAATTGGTGTTTCATCAACGATACTTGTTACTTCTAATCCTACTGCTTGTAATTGACGGATGGCATTTTCTCTACCAGCTCCTAAGCCTTTAACGTGTACTTCAATTTTCTTAACACCGCAGTCCATAGCAGCACGTCCAGCTGCTTCAGCACTTGTACCAGCAGCAAAAGGTGTTTTCTTTTTAGAACCTTTATATCCGATAGTACCAGCACTTGCCCAACTAATAACATTTCCGTCTTTATCTGTAATGGTTACAATAGTATTATTGTATGTTGATTTAATATGTGCGACTGCTTCAGGAATATTCTTTTTAACTTTTCTTTTTCTTCTATTATATGCCATAAATTAAACCTCCTATTTACCTACTTTTTTCTTATTAGCTACTACTTTACCCTTACCTTTTCTGGTACGAGCATTTCTGCTAGTTCTTTGTCCTCTAACAGGAAGTCCCTTTTTATGACGAACTCCTTGATATGAGTTGATTTCCATTTTTTCTTTAATGTTTAATTGAACTTCACGACGAAGATCACCTTCAACTACATAATTATCAATTTCTTTACGTAAGTTTTGGATATCTTCATCTGTTAAATCTTTTACCTTGCGCTCTGCAGGTACACCTGCTTTTTCACAAATTGTTTTTGCAAGGCTTCTACCAATACCATAAATGCTGGTTAAACCAATGCAAACATGTTTTTCATTTGGTAATTCAATATTTTTAATTCTTGCCATATTTTAATTCCTCTACTTTCCTTGTTTTTGTTTGTGTTTTGGATTTTCACAAATTACCATAACTTTTCCATTTCTTTTGATTACTTTACATTTTTTACAAATGGGTTTTACTGACGCTCTTACTTTCATATTATACCTCCATTATCTTTTGTTCCATATAATTCGCCCACGTGTTAAGTCGTAAGGAGAAAGCTCAATGGTGACTGTATCACCTGGTAGAATACGAATCATATTTACTCGCATTTTACCAGAAACGTAGGCCTCTACAGTATGTCCATTTGGAAGTTCTACTAAGTAATCTCCGCCTTTTAAGACAACGGTTACTTTTCCTTCCACTTCAATCTTATCAGACTTTGTATTGTTTGTTACTTGATGTTTATTTTTTACAACGTCTTTACTTTGTAAATTACTTTTACGATCATTTTTTTTCGCCATATTTTTTATTCTCCCGTTAATATTTCATATCCGTCTTTTGTTACACAAACGGTATGTTCAAAATGACATGATGGACTACCATCTTCGGTTACAACGGTCCAATCATTATCTAATAGGACTACATTTCGTTTTCCTAAGTTTAGCATTGGTTCAATTGCTATAACCATGCCTTCTTTTAATACTATTCCTGTACCTTTTTTTCCATAATTTGGAACTTCAGGATCTTCATGCATATCGGTTCCGATACCGTGCCCTACAAGTTCTTCGACAACGGATAAGCCATGACTATGAGCATACTCACTTATCGCATAGCCTATGTCGCCTACCCTTGCTCCAGGTTTTACTACTTTAATACCTTCGTATAAAGCTTGTTCAGTATCTTCTACCATTTTTTTTATTCTTGGGTCAACATCGCCAACGAGATAAGTTCTAGTCATATCAGATTCATAACCGGACTTTCTTACCGTAAAATCTAATTTAACGATATCACCGTTTTTTAATTTACGATTACCAGGTATGCCATGAACGACTTCATCATTGACACATATGCAAGCATTTGCCGGAAAACCTTCATAACCATAACAAGATGGAATTGCTCCATGACTTACAATGAAGTCACGAATTTTTTTATCAAGTTCTTTGGTTGTTATCCCAGGCTTGATATACTTTTCCATTTCTTTATGAGCAAGAAAGTTAATGTGTCCTGCTTCCTTCATTAGTTTAATCTCTCGTTCGCTTCTAATGTTCATCCACAATACTCCTTAAAGATTTGAGAGCCTCTGTTTGATCCACTTTGTTATTATAAAGCACCTTCAAACATCCTTTGGCTTTATAAAAAGCTAGTATAGGATTTACGCTCTCTTCATATTCATGATAACGAACCTCAAAGGATTCTAAGTTGTCATCACTGCGAGTTATTAAAGTGGCTCCACAGTCATCACAAACGTTATCAATTCTAGGTTGGAATTCTTTGATGATCGTGTTGTAGTTTTTATGACAATTTGGACAAACTTTTCTACCAACTACTCGGTCTACCAAAGTTGTTTTTTCTACATCTATTAATACCGCTACAACATTTAAAAACCCCAAACCGTTTAATATTATATCAAGTTTTTGCGCCTGTTGCAATGTTCTAGGCACACCATCTAAGACAAATGGTTGTGTTTTTGCAAGTTTTTTTAGCTTTTTTTCCACTAAATCTATAATGAGCTTATCATCGACTAGTTTTCCCGACTTCAAAAATTCTTTTAACTCTTCGTTTTCTTCTGCTTCTTCTCTTAATAAATCACCTGTAGATAAGTGAGTATATCCATAGTTATCCACTAGGTATTCACTAAAAGTTCCTTTCCCAGCAGCTGGGGGAGCAAGAAAAATTATGTTTTTCACTTGCTCATTCTCCGGTGAGAGTATTTTCGTGAAACCATACCACTTTGAATTTGTTTGTAGGTTTCAATGGCTACTCCAACAACAATTAATATTCCGGTTCCACCAATGGCTACAGATTGATCTAAGCCAGTTACGTTGGAAATCAATATTGGAAGTCCTGCTAAGACAGCTATGAAAAGACTACCTACTAATGTTAATTTGCCTACAACACTGTTAATATATTTTGTCGTCTCGGCACCAGGTCTAACACCAGGAATATATGCTCCACTTTTATTTAAGTCTTTGCTCATTTCTTCTGGGTTCATTGCCATGAATGTATAGAAATAACTAAAGAAGACAATTAAGGTAATGTAGAGTACAAAACCTGTTGGCGACGTGTATAAAATGTAGTTATTCACGAAGTCAATAGCACTTTGATTTCCTATAATGTTAACGATAATTGATGGAATTGTTAATAACATGGATGCAAAGATAACAGGCATTACACCAGCATAGTTGATTTTTAATGGTAAGTATGATTCTTTTGCTTTGTATGCGCTTACTGTTTTATTGGCATATTGAATTGGAATTCTTCGTTCTGCTAATGTTATCCACACGATACCAACAATAACAAGTAGATACATTAATAAATATAGAATGAAGAAGATAATTCCTATCCAATCTGCATAAGTCGCACTTGTTACAAAGACATTGTATGCTCCTGTGAATACAGAAGGAAGACTAAGAATAATACTTGCCATGATGAGTAAGGATTGCCCATTACCAATTCCTTTATTTGTGATTTGGTCTCCTAACCATAATAGGAAGGCAGTTCCTGCACTCATTACTAGTGTAATTTTTAAAACCATGTCAACTTCTTTTACACCAAGAAGGAAAACTGTTAGAACATAGGATTGAATAAAGGCTAAAGCAATACCAAGATATCTGGTGATGCGGTTAATCTTTTGACGCCCAACATATCCTTGTTCTTTAAGCTCTTTAAAGTATGGAATAATATCCATTGTTAATAACTGAGTAATAATTGATGCATTAATGTAAGGGGTAACACCTAGACCAAAGATGGAGAATCTTTCAAATCCACCACCACTCATTAGATTAAATATTCCTAGGAATCCTAACTCACCATAAAGAGTACTGAGCCAAGGAGTGGCCCAAACAATGGTAATTCCTGTTCCTATACAATATAGTCCTAAAACAAGTAAGGTGAAGGCAATTCTTTTTCTTAAGTCTTTTACATCTTTTGAAAAGAATCTAGATAACCCTTGCTTCATGTTAAATCACCTCAGTTTTTCCACCTGCATTTTCAATTTTAGTCACAGCGACACTAGAAAATCTATTTGCTTTAACTGTTAATTTCTTTGTTAATTCGCCGTTTGCTAAAACCTTAACACCATTTAATTGTTTTTTGATGATTCCTTTTTCTTTTAATACTTCTGGAGTTACAACATCTCCATCATTAAAGTATTTTTCTAAATCACTTAAGTTAATTACTGCATATTTTGTTTCAAAACGTGTGTTTTTAAAACCTCTTTTTGGCAATCTTCTATATAAAGGAGATTGTCCACCTTGGAACCATGCAGAAATGCTAGCTCCACTTCTGGCTTTTTGTCCTTTTTCACCATGGGTTGAAGTTTTACCCATACCAGAACCTGGTCCACGACCTACACGTTTTGTAACTTTAAGTTCTTTTGTTTTTGGTAAACTCTCTAATCTCATATTATAACTCCTCTACTTTCTTTCCACGTAAAGCAGCTATTTTTGCTGGAGTACGAACTGATTTTAAAGCTTCTAAAGTAGCTTTAGCTACATTAACTTGAGTATTGCTGCCCAAGCTTTTTGAAACGATATCTTTAACACCAGCAAGTTCTAGAACAGCACGAGCTGCTCCACCGGCAATGACACCAGTACCTTCTTTAGCAGGTTTTACTAATACGATAGCACGGCCAATTTTACCAGTTGCTTCATGAGGAATAGTACGATTGTTTTCAAGGGCAACACGAACAACGTTTTTATTTGCAGCTTTACTTGCTTTAGCAATTGCATCGTTTACTTCGTTTGCTTTTCCTGTTCCAATACCAACTAATCCTTTACGGTTACCAACTACAACAGTTGCAGAAAAACGGAAATGTCTACCACCTTTTGTAACTTTGGTAACACGACTAAGATTAATTACTTTTTCTTCTAATAATTTTCTTTTTGGATCCATATTTCTAGCCATTTTCGTACCCTCCTAAAACTCTAAGCCGTTTTCACGTGCAGCGTCCGCTAAAGCAGCAACACGTCCATGATAAAGATATCCACCTCTATCGAATACGACTCTTTCTATTTTTGCTTTTTTACATTTTTCTGCAATATCTTTACCTACTAATTTAGCACCTTCAATATTGCTTCCATTAACTTTTAAGACCTTTGATGAAGAGCTGGCTAAAGTAACACCGTTTGTATCATCAATTACTTGTACATAAATTTCTTTGTTAGAACGGAAGACATTTAGTCTTGGCATTTCTGGAGTTCCAGAAACGGTTTTTCTAACTCTTTTATGACGTCTTAGACGCGCAACATTCTTTGATTCTTTCTTTATCATATTCTCACCTACTTAGCCGCTTTCTTTCCTTCTTTACGACGAATATGTTCGCCTTTATAACGAATTCCTTTTCCTTTGTAAGGTTCTGGACTTCTTATTTCACGAACTTTAGCCGCAAATTCAGATACTTTTTGTTTATCAATACCAAATAATTCAATTTCTGTATTGCTGATACTTTTTACGGTAATTCCTTCAGGACAAACAACTTCAACAGGATGAGAGAAACCAGCATTGATACCAATTTTGTTTCCAGAAACATTAAAACGGTAACCTACACCAACGATTTCTAATCCTTTTGTATATCCTTCATTTACACCGACTAACATGTTATTAATTAATGAATTTACTGTTCCACTCATTACGTTAGCACGAGGTGTGTCATCTACTGGTTTTGTTTCAATGACATTTTCATTAATTGTAACGATAACTAATGGATCAATGTTTAATTCAAGGGTTCCTTTACTTGATTTTACAGTAAGTAATGAACCATTTAAACTAGCTTCAACGCCAGTTGGGATTTGTAATTTACGATTTCCTATTCTACTCATAAAACTCCTTACCAAATATAGGCAAGTACTTCGCCTCCTAACTTCGCCTCTCTAGCTTCTTTATCTGTCATTAATCCTTTTGAAGTTGAAATAATAGCAATTCCTAAACCGTTTAAAACACGAGGAATTTCATCAACTTTAGCATAAACACGTAAGCCAGATTTACTGATGCGTTTTAGACCAGTAATAACTCTTTCTTTACGATCACCGTATTTTAAAGTAAGGGTAAGTTTATCTCCATTTTTATTTTTTTCATAAACAAAATCAGATATGTAACCTTCTCTTTTTAAAATTTCAGCAATTCCTAAAGTCATTTTTGTACCGATTACTTCAACTGTATCATATTTTAATTGATTTGCATTACGTATTCTTGTAAGCATATCTGCAATTTTATCTGCTACCATAGTACACCCTCCTACCAACTAGCTTTCTTTACTCCAGGAATTTTGCCTTCATTAGCAAGTTCTCTGAAGCAAATACGACATAAATGATATTTACGTAGAACACCATGAGGTCTTCCACATCTTTCACAACGTGTATAAGCACGTGAGCTAAACTTTGGTGTGCGAGATTGTTTTACTTTTAAACTAGTTTTTGCCATAGTGTCCTCCTATCCTTTGAAAGGCATTTTAAATCCTGCAAGTAATGCCTTAGCTTCTTCGTTTGTCTTGGCTGTTGTAACAAATACAATATCCATACCACGAATTTTTAAAATGTTGTCGTATTCAATTTCTGGGAAAATTAATTGTTCTTTAATTCCTAATGTGTAGTTTCCATGTCCATCAAAGGCATTTTTAGAAACACCACGGAAATCTCTTACACGTGGAAGTGCAACACGAACTAATTTTTCTAAGAATACATACATTTTTTCACCACGTAGGGTTGTTTTTACGCCGATAGATTGTCCTTCACGGATTTTAAAACCAGCGATAGATTTATGTGCTTTTGTAACTACTGCTTTTTGACCAGTAATTGTTTCAACATCTTTCAAAGCAGCTTCGATATATTTGTCGTCGTTGTGGCCTTCACCAACACCAACATTGATAACAATTTTTTCTAATTTAGGAACTTGCATAACTGTTTTGTAGTTAAATTCTTTCATTAGTGCAGGAACAATTTCCTTATTATATAATTCTTTAAATGTACTCATAAATTCCCACCTTAATCTTTCTTAGCTTTCTTTTTAGGTTCAGTTTCGATCTTTTTTACATTTGATACATGAATAGGAGCTTCCATGTCGAAAATACCACCTTCGCCCATTTGATTTGGCTTTTGATGTTTTTTTACCATGTTAATTCCTTCTACGATAACTTTGTTTTCTTTTCTTAAAGTTTTTGTTACTTTGCCAGTTTTTCCTTTGTCTTTACCAGCAATAACGATTACTTCATCATTTACTTTAATCTTCATAAGAAACCTCCTATATTACTTCGCTAGCCAATGAGACAATCTTCATGAAGTCTTTTTCACGAAGCTCTCTAGCTACTGGACCTAAAACACGTGTTCCAAGTGGAGTCTTGTCATCTTTAATGATAACACAAGCATTATCATCAAATTTGATGTAACTTCCATCGGCACGTCTTACACCTTCAACACTTCTAACAATAACAGCTTTAACAACTTTTCCTTTTTTTAAGTTTCCATTTGGAATCGCTTTTTTTACGGTACAAACAACTACATCACCAATGTTTGCCGTCTTTCTTTTACTTCCACCTAAACAGCGAATAACTAAAACTTCACGTGCTCCAGTATTGTCCGCTACTTTAAGTCTTGATTCTTGCATAATCATAAGAATACCTCCTATAGAACGACAGCTTCAATTAAAACTTCAACAAGTTCATATCTCTTTGTTTTAGATAATGGTCTTGTAGCTCTAATTCTTACTGTGTCTCCTACTTTAGCAACATTCTTTTCATCATGTGCTGCATATTTCTTTGAATATTTTACGCGTTTCCCATATAATGGATGTTTTTTATGGGTTTCAACCAAAACGGTAATTGTTTTACTATTAGCTGCACTTACTACTTTACCAACTAATTCTTGTTTTCTACTTTCTGGTTTCATTTGTTACCTCCCATATTTTCTAATTCTCTTTCTTTTAAAACTGTCATCATTCTTGCTATATCTTTCTTTAAAGCACTTATTTTATGAGGTTTTTCTAATGCACCTCTAGCACTTTGCATACGCATATTAAGTAATTTGCTTTTGCCTTCTTTAATTTTGGCTTCAATTTCTTCATTTGTCATTTTTCTTATTTCTAGAGCTTTCATTAGATTTCACCTTCTTTTTTTACAAATTTACATTGAACAGGTAATTTGTGAGATGCAAGTCTTAGCGCTTCACGAGCAGTTGCTTCATCTACACCAGAAATTTCAAACATGATCTTTCCTTTTTTAACTACTGCTACCCATTCTTCTACGTTACCTTTACCTTTTCCTTGACGAGTTTCCAAAGGTTTTTTCGTTCTAGCTAAATGTGGGAAAATGTTAATGTATACTTTTCCACCACGTTTCATATAACGAGTCATAGCAATACGTGCTGCTTCAATTTGACGAGCACTAACATAATTTCCTTCTTTAGCCATAAGGCCATATTCACCAAAATGTAATTCAGTGTTTCCTTTAGCATGACCATCATAAGTCAAACGATGTGGCTTACGATATTTAGTTCTTTTTGGCATTAACATCTTGGTCACTCTCCTTTACATTTTTTTTATCAGGAAGAATTTCGCCTTTGTAAATCCAAACTTTTACACCGATTTTTCCATAAGTTGTATTTGCTTCTGATTCAGCATAATCGATATCAGCACGGATAGTATGTAAAGGAACAGTTCCTTCTGTATATCCTTCACTTCTAGCCATTTCAGCACCACCTAGACGTCCTGAAACTAAAGTTTTAATACCTTTTGCTCCAGCTTTCATTGTGTTTCTGATTGCTCTTTTTTGAGCACTTCTGAATGGTGCACGATTTTCAATTTGCATTGCAATGTTATCCGCAACAAGTTGAGCACATAAATCAGCTTGTTTTGAAACATCTTGGATATTTACATAAACTTCTTCATTTACTTCTTTTGATAAAGCTTTACGTAATTTATCAATATCTTCACCACCACGGCCAATAATTACGCCTGGTTTAGCAGTGTTGATAGTGACTTCACAACGATTTTTCTTTCTTTCAATAGTAATTGAAGCAACAGCTGCATCTTTTAAATTCTTTTCAAGATATTCACGGATCTTAAGGTCTTTCATTAATGTAGAACCATATTCATTTTTATTTTTATACCATTTTGATTGCCAATCTTTATTTACACCTAAACGGTAGCCGATTGGATTAACCTTTTGTCCCATTAGTTATTGCCTCCTTTACCATCGCTAACTTTTACAATAATGTGACTTGTTCTTTTGTCTCTTCTATCTACATTTCCACGACTGGCAAACTTAATTCTTTTGTATACAGGTCCTGGATTTACCATACATTCAGAGATAAATAAGTCACTTTCGTTTGCTCCAAAGTTATTTGTTGCATTTGCGATAGCACTTTCTAAAACTTTAGAAATTAAACGACTTGATTTTGTATTTGTTGTGCTAAGAATACTTCTAGCCGCATTAATATCTTTACCACGGATTAGATCCATAGTCATTCTTGCTTTTCTAGGAGCTACCATAGCACTTTTATGAATTGCATAAGTTTCCATATAATACCTCCTACTTCTGACCTGCATGTCCGCCGAACTTACGTGTCGCAGCAAATTCACCAAGTTTGTGTCCAACCATTTCTTCTGTTACATAAACAGGAATAAATTCTTTTCCGTTATGAACAGCAAAAGTGTGTCCAACAAAACTAGGGAAAATAGTAGAACGACGAGAGTAAGTCTTAATTACTTCTTTTTTGTTACTTTCATTTAATTTATCAACCTTTTTTAATAGATGTTCATCTGCAAAAGGTCCTTTTTTTAAACTTCTAGCCATTTCTTGTCCTCCTATTTCTTTCTACGACTAACAATAAGTTTGTCAGAAGCCTTTTTATTTTTTCTTGTTTTATATCCAAGAGCTGGTTTACCCCATGGAGTCATTGGGCTCTTACGTCCAACAGGAGCACGTCCTTCTCCACCACCATGTGGATGGTCGTTTGGATTCATGACAGAACCACGGTTGGTTGGTTTGATACCCATATGTCTTTTACGTCCTGCTTTACCAAGATTTACTAATTCGTAATCTTCGTTTCCGACAACGCCAATTGTTGCCATACAGCTTCCAAGAATTTTTCTTGTTTCGCCAGATTGTAAACGAACTAAGACATATTTTCCTTCACGACCTAAAATTTGAGCAGATGTTCCAGCACTACGGCATAGGCTTGCTCCACTACCTGGATTTAACTCAATGCAGTGAATAACTGTACCTACTGGAATACTTTGTAATGGAAGGGCATTACCAACTTTAATGTCAGCATTTTCACCATTTTCAATAATTGCTCCAACTTTTAAGCCTTTTGGTGCGATGATATATTTCTTTTCACCATCTAAATAATTAATTAATGCAATGTTTGCATTACGGTTTGGATCGTATTCAATACTTGCAACACGTCCTGTAACACCAATTTTATTTCTTTTAAAATCAATAACACGATATTTTCTTTTTGCTCCGCCACCAATATGACGTACAGTAAGTTTTCCTTGATTATTACGTCCACCAGTTTTGGTCTTTTTCTTTAATAAAGATTTGGTAGGAGTAGCTGTTGTAATTTCTTCATTTTCAAGTGTAGACATTCCACGACGACCATTTGTCGTTGGTTTATATTTTCTAATTGCCATATACTAAAACCTCCTATATCTCAATTGATGAACCTTGTGCTAAGGTTACAATTGCTTTCTTATAAGTTTTTGTTTTACCAGCATATTTGCCAATACGACGTGCTTTTGATTTTGTATTTAATGTGTTTATTTTTTCTACTTTAACACCAAAATGACGTTCAATTTCACTTTTGATTTGTGTTTTAGTAGCATCTTTAGCTACTTTGAATACATAAACACCGTTTTGATTTCCGTTCATACTTTTTTCAGTAATTACTGGACCTAAAATAATATCTGGATTACGCATCTTTTAGTCCCTCCTCGATAAGTTTTACAGCAGCTTCATCAAGTACTAGTGTATCTGCGTTTACGATGTCTAAAACATTAATTTCATCTGCTAAGATATGGTATGCATAACCTAAGTTGCGGCATGCTAAGTATAAATTTTCACAATCATCTTTTGTAACAAATAATACTTTTCCAGCTAGTTTAGCATCTTCCATAAGTTTCTTTACATCTTTTGTTTTTGAACTTGGTAATTCAAGACTTTCAAAAACAACAACAGCCTTATTTGCTAGTTTATCCGCTAAAGCACTTTTAAGCGCTAAAACTCTTTCTTTCTTGTTCATTTTGAAACTATAGTCTCTAGGTTGAACGCCGTGAGCAATTCCACCGCCTACCCATTGAGTAGCGCGTATAGATCCTTGTCTTGCACGACCTGTACCTTTTTGTCTCCAAGGCTTTCTTCCACCACCAGAAACTTCACTACGATTTTTTGTTTTGTGTGTTCCTTGACGAGTTGCAGCAAGTTGGAGACGAATCATTTTCTTCATTGCGTCTTCATGAACATCAATGCCCCAAATAGAATCATTTAAAGTGATGTCATGAACTTTTTCTGAATTTAAATTTTTAACTTCAACTTTTTTCATTTTTTCTTTCCTTTCTATGATTCTATTCTTCTGTTGTCTTCTCTTCAGTAGTTTCTACAGTTTCTTCTACAGCAGCTTCTGCACTTTCTTCTACTACTTCATCAACAACAGTCTCTTCTTCATAAGAAATAATTTCTTTTGGATTTTTCTTACGAGAATTTTTAACAGCACTTTTGATTAGTACTAAAGCATTTTTAGTTCCTGGAATGTTACCGCTTACCAAAATATAGTTTTCATTTGTATTTGCTTCAATGATTTCTAGATTTTGAATTGTAACGGTTTCACATCCCATATGTCCAGGTAAATTTTTACCTTTTAATACTCTTTTTGGAAGCATTGTACCTAATGAACCAGGTCCTCTGTGATAATGTGAACCATGAGCCATAGGTCCGCGACTTTGGCCATGTCTTTTGATTGTACCAGCAAAACCTTTACCTTTGGTTGTTCCAGTAACATCGACAATGTCGCCAACTTCAAAGACGTCTGCGCTTATTTTGTCTCCTACTTGATAGTTACCTTCGCAATCGCGGATTTCTTTCAAGAAGCGCTTAGGAGTAGTGTTTGCTTTTTTTGCGTGACCAACACTTGCACGACTAGCATTTTTTTCTTTTTTGTCTACTACGCCAAGTTGAATTGCATTATAGCCATCAGTTTCAACAGTTTTTACTTGCATAACAACGTTAGGTTCAACACTAACAACTGTTACAGGAATAAGTTTACCGTCTTTGCTGAATACTTGAGTCATTCCAACTTTACGTCCTAAGATTCCTTTCATACCTATTTCCTTTCTTTATTATTATAATTTTATATTGATATCAACGCCACTTGGTAAATCAAGTCTTGTTAGAGCATCAACAATCTCTTTACTAGGATCAATAATATCTATAAGTCTCTTGTGTGTACGACTTTCAAATTGTTCACGAGAGTCTTTATATTTATGTACTGCTCTTAAAACTGTTACTCTTTCAATTTCAGTTGGAAGTGGTACAGGTCCTGAAACAGTACCTCCTAATCTTTTTACCGTCTCTACAATTTTACCAGCTGCTAAATCTAATACTTTAGAATCAAAAGCTTTCAAATTGATTCGAACTTTGCTTTTTGACATAACATATGCCCTCCTTTCGCCTATATCTTGTACAGACTTGCTCCGTGTAAATTCTCTGATTTAACTCAACAACACCGCCAAGTGTATCAGTAACTTCACACATCTTTGCCGTCATACAGCAATGATTTTACTATATGAGTGTGGGAAATGCAAGCTTTTTTCATAAAAAAACATAAAATCTTAATTCTCAAAGTAAATGCAGGTTTATGTTCAAGACCTGCATTTAGTCTGAGACTATCCACCTGCACTTAGTTTGAGACAACATTCGAACGGATAGATATTATTCATTTAAAGACTACCTGCATTTAGTTTGAGAATTAAGATAATCGTAGGGTTGTCACTACGCAACTTGCTTTTTTTCTTGTTTTAGCTTAGAATAAGGAATACATTTTAGAAATGAGGGATTTATATGTCTACGTATATGTTACCAGAGGAAAAGAAGTTATTAAATCGTATTACTCATGATTTAGAAAAACGCTTACGTATGCCAATCGACGAAGTAAAGAAAAGATTAAATATTTTACTTCTTCACAATCGAGATGCTAGTATTGAAGATTTTTTGAAAGAATACGATCAATTATTTGTTCAGGATTTTCATACTTTTTTGGATAAGAATCTTGCTCCTTCAATGCAGTTTGGTATTCAAAATGAATATTTTTCTTTTGTACACCAAATTCAAAAGGAGGGTTATTCTTATTCTTTAGATACGATGTATTCTTTTGACTCTATCAGCAAACTTGCTTTAGCTTGTGTAGTCATGTTAGAAAGAAGAAAAGGAAATTTGGATTTAAATAATACTGTTCATGATATTAATTCTGATTTTGCTTGCGATGCTTCTATAAAGTCCATTTTAGATTTTTCAGCCATGCTTCAAACAGAAAAAAGAATTGACAATTTATCTGTCGAGGAAACAATTCAAATTTTAAAAAAATGTAAAGAGAATCTTTTGGAAAAGAAAAACAGAAAAAACTATTATCAGTATAATGATATTGGTTATATGATTTTACGGTTAGCTATTCCTCTGTTTATTGAACAATTAGATAATCTTTTAAATATGATTGATAATGGGAATTTAACCATTTACAATGAAGAAAACAAAGAAAGAATTACAGGCGGAAAACAAGGAGAAGAATATGTTACACCTGATCGCAAAGGTAGAGGTATTCTTTTCCCAGGACACACAGGTTTGTATGGAAATATTCAAGGTTTGTTGTCTTTTGTTTATCAAGTTTTTTGTACAGAGAACATTTTAAGTTTTGATGAAAGACAAATGATGCTACAACAACCTTATATGGATCCAATTGTTTATAACAAAGATGGTTATCAACAAATTGGCAAGAATGGTTCTCTGCAATATATGTGTAAGGTTTCAGGTGTGTATCGTAAACCTTTGGGTGTTTATGATGAGACATTTAGTAAGATGGCAGCTTGTGATATGTCTTCATGTACTACAGACTTTGGTATAGCTACTACTGGTACTTGCGGTAGCTGGGGTGTTACAGATACCTTAACGACTAAAAATAAATTTGGTTCTTATGTCGGAGGCATTTTAACAAATCCTTATACTTATGTGCAAAAAGACTCTTATCCTGAGGATTCTAATGTTATTCCTAATACAAATCTTGTTGTTAATAAAAATGGCGTTATAAATGGGTATTCTGGTAAGCTTAATCCTTATAAAGATATGGTTAGTAGTTATGGATTACTTCTCGTTTTACTTACAGAATATTTTAAACAAATAGATTTTGAAGCTTTGCAAGATGCTTCTTTAAAACTTAAAAAGTAAAAACTTCCTCAAGCAAAATGAGGAAGTTTTTTATAACATGTTTATAAACGCTTGGCGAATTTTTTTAGAGTTTTCATCTACCAAATATTCTGGATGCCATTGAACACCTAAAATAAATTTCTTTTCGGATAGTTCAACTGCTTCAATAATATTATCTGAACTTACTGCAGATATCTTAAGGCTTTTGAGTTTAAAGTCTACAATATCATGGTGAACGCTGTTCACGTTTATTTCAGGTGTTTTCAGAATATTTTCTAGAAGCGTATTATCTATGATTTTTATGTTATGGATGTACTTGTTTGAGTCTCCATAGTGATCATTGTTAGCAATTCTAGTGGTCATATCAAATTTTGTTCTTTCTTCAGCAAACATACTACATAAAGCTTGGAAACCAAGGCAAATTGCTAATAAAGGCTTATCTTTTTCTATAGCGTGTTTGATTATATATTCGTCAAACTCATACCAGTAGGTGCCACCTGGAATAACAAAACCATTACATAGTTCTAAAAGGCAATCTAATTTTTTTCTATCTATTTCGGTTAACTGATCCATTCCCATTTTCGTTTCAACATAATATCTATTTTGAGGAGGCAATAAAGCAATAGTTAGTACGTCTTCTTCAGCGAAAAATTTACGGATATCTTCATTAATTTGAATGATTTTTTGATTATCTTTATTGTAAAAGGCTCTGCCAACAATACCAATAATTTTCATAAAATTCCTTCTTTCTATTTTATAAATACTCTAAAATATTTTCTAAGTTCTTTCTTTCCTTTTCTAAAGTTGTACTTGCACCATGTCCTGGATATATTATAGTTGTATCAGAAAATCTTTTTAAAAAATATTGAATAGATTCTTTCATTTCTTTAGAGTTGCCGCCAAGATCTGTACGACCAATCGTTCCTTCAAAAATAAAATCACCTGTAAAAACAATGTTTTCTTTTTTAAAGTAATAGGATACTGAGTCTTTGGTATGACCTGGTGTTGGAATAGTTTCATAAGAGATATGTTTTTCTCTATTCATAATATCAATTTTAAAATATTCCTTTAGTTCTTTTAAAGCTCCTATATGATCAGCATGAGAATGAGTTATCAAAATATTTTCAACATTATAGGAAGAGACGACTTCGATAATTTTCTGTGGTTCATCCCCAGGATCAATAATTAAGGCATAATTATCTTTATCTATAATAACGTAGCAATTCGCTTGCAAAGGCCCAACGGGAATTCTTTTTATTTTCACTTTCTTCACCTCTCTTAGTATAAACTATTTTTTCTAAAAATTTAAGTTTTTTTCTGAGTAAAAGTGTGTTAAAATGAGAATAGGATTAGGAAGTGATTACATTGGGTTTCTTTTCTATAGTTTTAATTCTTGTTGCTCTTGGGGCACTTGTAGCAATTTTTTATGTTTCTATTTATAACAAATTACAGTATGGTAAAACCAAAATCGAGCATGTTGAAAGTCTTATTGATGAAGATCTTAGAAAAAAATATGATATTATTTTAAGGGCTGATGATGTTTTAAAAAATCAGATTAAAGCGAAGAAAGATTATTTAAAGGAATATGTTGCTTTAAAAGACGAGAACATTAGTAATTTTGATTTAGAAAGAAAACTTAAGCAAGCTGAGAATATTATTCTTAATTTATATAATGATAATAATGAATTAAATAAAAATGAGAATATGATTGAGATCGTCGAACAGTTTACTGAAGTTGATGAAAAGTTAACAGCTGGTATTTCTTATTACAATAAGCAATTGAATATTTTAAATGCTTATATTCGTAAATTTCCAAATAATATAGTAGCTAAGATACATCATGTTCAATCTAAACCTTTCTTTGATGGAAAAGATATGACAGATATTGAAATTAATGATTTTAAATTATAGAAAAACTCACTTTGAAGGTGAGTTTTTTAGTTGTCTTTAAATATTTTGTTTAATACTGGTTTTAAGGTTTCGATAACAAAGAAACTTAAAATGTTTACAATAAAGACAATGGCAAATTGAGTTAAGCTTACTTGTTCTAGGGAGAAGATATGACCAATTGGTGTTAAGAAAACAAGAAGTTGAACTAAGATAAGGCCTATAATACCATAATTTAAATATTTATTTGAGAATATTTTACGTTCATATATTTGTTCATTTAAAGAACGACAATTGTAGGCAAAAACAAATTCATTTAAGACAACGCTTAATAAAGCAAGTGTTTGAGCTAAGGCTAAACCTAATGTGTTTTTAAAGGCAAAGAAGATTGCTAAGGAAACACCAGCTTCTACAATCACGGATAATATCAAAAAGGCTATGAAATGAGGACTGAATATTGGCTTATTTAACCCATTAGGTTTCTTTTTCATATTATTCTTGCTTGCTTTTTCAAAGGCTAACATAATGGAAGGAATCGTATCTGCTACTAAGTCAATATATAGAACATGTAATGGTAAGATAATGTTAAAACTTAAAAACATTCCTATTAAAATAATAACAATTTCAGTAAAGTTTGAAGAAAGATTGTACAATACATTAATAATAACGTTGTCATAAATTCTTCTTCCTTCATCTACTGCAGTAACAATGGTCGAAAAACTATCATTTAAGAGAATAATATCTGAGACACTCTTAGTAACATCTGTACCGCTTTCGCCCATACCAATACCTACATTAGCTAATTTTAGAGCCGGTGCATCATTCACTCCATCTCCTGTCATAGCCACGACTTTACCTTGTTTTTGTAAGGCCTCGACAATCATGTGTTTATGTTCGGGATTTACTCTAGCAAAAACATTATATTTATTTACACATTTTTTAAACTCTTTTGGACTTAAGTTTTCTAAGTCACTACCAAGAACGCCTTCTTCATCTTCATCAATGATTCCTACTTCTTTGGCTATAGCAAGAGCTGTTTCTAAACTATCTCCCGTAATCATAATTGGTCTTATGTGAGCTTCTTTGCATGTTTTTATTGATGCTGCAACATTTGCACGAGCTGGATCTTTCATTGCCACTAGACCTACAAAACATAGACCCTTTTGTTCTTCTTTTATATAATCTTCTGTTTTTTCATGTTCTTTTATGTCGCTTTTTATAGCTATAGCTAGAACTTTTAGAGCATTTTCTGAATATATTTTTTCTTGATTTTCAATTGTCTCTTTATCTTCTTTGGTTATTTTTCTTTCTTTACCATTTATTAAAATTTTACTACAATTTTTAAGAATATTATCTAAACTTCCTTTACTAAACATTTTTACTTCATCATTTTCTTTATATATATTACTCATCATCTTGCGATCTGAATCAAAAGGAATTTCTACGACAATTTTATATTTTTTCTCTAGTTTTTCTTTTTTATAATTTTTTTCTTCAGCATATTCTGCTAAAGCGATATCTACAGAATCTCCATATAAATGGTTTGCTATATCTTTATGAATCGTATTACATAAAGCCATTACAGATAGTAGATAATCCGATGTTATTGCTTTATAATCTTTGGCTAGGAATTCTTGATGGTCTTTGTATATAGAGAGGATTTCCATTTTATTTTCTGTTAATGTTCCAGTTTTGTCTGTACATATTATTTCAGTAGCACCTAATGTTTCAATAGCGGCTAAGTTACGTACTATCGTTTTTTTCTTAGCCATTTGGGATACACCGATAGAAAGTGTTGCTGTGATAGCAACAGGAAGACATTCAGGAACAGAAGCAACAATCATCGAAATGCATAACATAATTACAGTCAATAAATCATAATCTTTAATCAAACTATATCCTAAAACAAAAATAATAAGAAAGATGGCAACCATTGAAATAAAAGAACTGATTTTTTTCACTTTGATTTGAAGTGAAGTAAGGGGCTCTTTATCTGTATTAATTGTCTTGGCAATTTTACCCATTTCAGTTTGCATACCTGTATTTACTACAACGGCAGTGATTTTTCCGGAAGCAATGCTTGTTCCAGCATAGATCATATTGCTTCTTTCGTGTAAGTCACTGTTACTTGCAATTACATTGGCATGTTTGGTTACTGAATTGCTTTCTCCGGTCAATAAAGATTCATCTGTCTTGGCAAAAAAACTTTCAATAATTCTGGCATCTGCTGGGATAGTATCTCCAGCATCTAATTCAATAATATCGCCCATGACTAAGTTACTAGATGGAATCTCTTTGAATTTACCGTCTCTTTTAACCATTACTTTCGTCACATTATATTGTTTTAATTTTTCAATGGCATCTTCGGCTTTATTTTCTTGTAAATATCCCATAATAATGTTGACAATAGTTGTTCCTAAAATAACAATTGCATCTAGATAATCATGTGTACTAAACATGGCATATAATAAGGATAAAAAACCTACGACAAGAAGAAGAATAATCATAAAGTTATTAAATTGCCCTAGGAAAATTCGCAATTTGCTTTTTCTTTTTTCTTCCTGAATAATGTTAACTCCATATTTTTCTAATCTTTGCTTAGCTTCTTTGTCACTCAAACCTTCTTCGGTTGTTTTAAAAAATTTTAATACATCTTTTGTCTCTTGATCATAAAATTTCATTGTGTCACCTTACCTTAAATTTAGTATAGCACAAAAAAAGGAAAACATTATAAAAACGATTTTCCTACTGTAAAGTTATTCTACTCTCGCCCATTTGATTTCTTTTAGGCCTTTGCTTTTTAAAAAGTCATTGGTTTTCGAAAAAGGTTTACTTCCAAAAAAACCATAACGAGCAGAGAAAGGGCTTGGATGAGGTGAAGTAATAATGTAATGATTTGGATTAGTAATATATTTTTGCTTTTCTTTAGCAAAGTTTCCCCACAAAATAAAAACTACAGGTTCTTCTTTTTGATTCACTAGTTTGATGATATAATCTGTTAGACGTTCCCAACCTAAGTTACGATGCGAAGCAGGTTTATCTTTTTCAACAGTTAAAACAGCATTTAAAAGTAATACTCCTTCTTTAGCCCAGCCAGTTAAATCACCATCTTTACGTGGTGGGATTCCTAAATCATCGTAAAGTTCTTTATAAATATTTTGAAGTGATGGAGGCACTTTGATTCCTTTTTGAACAGAAAAGGATAGACCGTGAGCTTCGCCTTCCCCATGATAAGGATCTTGGCCCATAATTACGACACGAACATCTTTAAATGGTGTTAGCTTTAAGGCGTTAAAAATGTAATTTCGCGGAGGGTAAATGGTTTTTGTTACATATTCATGATTCACTAATTCTATAAAATTTTTGAATCCTTGGCTTTCTTCTATAACTTTTAATTTTTCGTCCCAATCGTTACCTATCATATTTTCGACCTCTTTTTCTCAAAAACAGTTTAACATTAAAAAATAGGAAAAACAATTCCTATTTTCTTTTTTTGACTAAAATTGGAAAATCAACTTTATACTGTTCGGGCAAAGTTTCAATTTTTAACTCCATATTTTCTTCTAAGTTGTTTTTTGCATAGTTAATTATAGATTTTGATATCTTCTTACTTGGGGCTCTGCTGGGTAAAATGGTATAAATGAGCCATCATGAATACAGCCACACATACCTAATACATATGGAAGATGGTGTTGACTTGCAATAGTAATCATAGGAATAGTAGCCTCGCAAGGCATGTATGCTAAAAGCAAATCATACCCTTGCATACTTGTATTATTTTCGATAACGTCTTTTTTTTCTTTATTTTAGAATGGTTAGGTACGATAAGTTCTGGATCTATTGCAGTGATTGAGCCTTTATGCAATTGTTGTTGTTCTTTTAGGATATCTCTTGATAAAGCTGGATAAAAACCGGCACCTATTTCACAAATATTTTGAGCTAAACTGTGATATTTTTTTACTATTTCTAAGAATCCTTTATATACATTATACTTTTCAGGAAGCGTGTGGATGGCATAGGCAACTTGTCTTGCTACATCTGCTTCATAGAATCCGTCTTGAATACTTTCTTCAATAAAATCCCATAACCCAAGACATTGTTCATAAAACTTGCCAAAATACTTTTTGTAATGATTCAACTTTTCTTCTTTTGCCATTTTAACTTCCCTTTCTTCGGTATTGGATATACTAGCAAATACTTGAAAAGATGTTAATTTATTTCTATTTTAAAAATTCTAGCTTTGCAATATTTTTATTTGTTGCGATAAAATGTGGATAATGAGCACAATTTATTTTTTGATCTATTTGTATGCTTGATTGTTTCTCGGTATCAATAATATTTTCAATATTATTAAAGGTATATGGTTTGTATTTTGATTTTAATTCTTCAATATCATTCGTAATGATATATGTTTTTGTTTGATTTACTCTAGCATACTCAATAAGTTCATCTATGAATTCTATGGTTGGCATTTTATTTAGGTTGTCTAAAACAAAGATTGTTTCTGTAGTTCTTGTTTTGTTTTCGTGTAATAACTGAGAAATAATTATGTTTGAAACTTTTTGACGACTATCTCGGCAGCTAAAGAATATTGCCCACTTCTCTTTTAATTTACTTATCTCAAGTTCATCTGTTGATAAAACTTCCATTGTTTGAGGTCTTCCTAAATACGGTCCCAAGACAGTTTTTAATGTCGATAAAATTCCTCCTCTTGTTTCTATAGGAGCAAAAACTGTACTTGAAGCTAACCGATAGATTGGATCCATCACATCTAAGTTTGTTAAATATTTTCTTATCTTTTCAATACTTTCTGTGCCACCTATATCGATTAAACTTAATAAATTGGCTACACTGTATAGGTTTATTTCTTCAGGTTTCGCTTCTTTGAAGAGAATCAAAATGATAGCCGTTAAAAAATCAGAAGAAGAATTTTCCCAAAATGAATCTATGGAACTATTTGATTGGCAAATACTTTTACATAGGCTTTGTACTAATTCTACTGAAGCTTCTATATTGTTTTCGCGATATAATGTATATGGATATCTTAAAATATTTAATCCATTTGATTGAGCAGGATCATTCAAATTCACTAAATAAGTTTTATATCCTTGTTCTTCTAGTTCTTCTTGAAATCGATTATAATATTCTTCTTTATTATCAATAAAATAAAAATTTTTTCCTTGATCTATTTCCTTTTTTATTTCTTCAAACATAACTCCTCTTGTTTTACCACTTTCAGTTTTTCCAGTAATTAAATTTATTCTTTTCATATTATTTTTCCTTTCTCTTTGTTAATACGTTTGTCACAGATTCTTTGTAAATCATACCATTTGAAATCCGTGTTCGTAATTCATCTAATTTCTTTATTTTTTTATTTAAATTTTCTTGTTCTTCATACACTTTTTCTTTTTGGATTAGAAAATCTTTCTCTTCCCAATGGTCCCAGTGATTTTTTATTTCTTCTAACAGAAAGCCTGCTTCTTTTAATTCTAAGATAATTTGCAAATCGACGATTTGTTCTTCTTTGTAATAACGGTAATTACTATAAAAGTCTGTTTCAGCAGGTTTGAATAAATCAATCTCATCATAGTATCTTAAGGTTTTCACAGGAACATCTGTTAGTTTTGAAAATTCGCCAATTTTATATTTCATGTTCACCTCACTTGTTAATAACCTAATAATCTACAAACGATATATAAGCTAGTGATTATTATTAATAATACCACATAAAAACTTGTTGGAGTATCATTTGTTGATATATTTTTTCCTTCATCATATAGTTTTTGTTTTTCATACCATGTTTTGCTATAATTTTCTTCAAATTTTTCACATGCATAATTACAAGTGGTGACATACTCTTTATTTTTTTTGCATTTGTATATCCCAGCTATCTTTTGTTCTTTTAAATCTAAATTTGAACAATCTGCACAATATTTACTCAATTCTCTCACCTCGTACTTATTTAATCATTACAGTTAACTGGAGAGTCAAGAATAAAATTGTATAAAAAAAGTGCTTTAAAAAGCGCTTATTTATGATAGGTTTCATTATTTATTATTTTAAATGCTCGATAGATTTGTTCAAGGAGAATACCTCTGAATAAACCATGTGGATAAGTAAGTTTAGAAAAAGATAAGGCATAATGACTTTTTTGTTTAATTCTGTCATCTAAACCTAAAGAACTGCCAATGATGAAAGTGATTGTTGGATAATGTATAAATGTCTTATCTATTTTATCTGCGAATGCTTCACTGGTTAATTCTTGTCCTTGTATTTCTAAGGTAATGATATAGTCTTTTGGATTAATATATTTTTCTAGTAGTTTTCCTTCTTTTTCTAAAGAGCCTACATCGTTCACTTCAATAATCTCAAGTGGGTGATATTTGTTTATTCTTTTTTTATAATCTGCGATTAATTCGACTAAGTATTTTTCTTTTATTTTACCGACACATAATATCTTGATCATCTTCTACCCTCGTTACTTCATTTTGTTTAGCACACATGACTTCTGGTAAAGTCATTTCATATTCTCTAAATGTATTTTTTAAGGTTTCTAAAGCTTTTTCTTCGGTGTTATTTGTTTTTGATAAATGCATTAGAATGATTTTTTTGGTATCTTTTCCAATTAATTTTGTTAAATAGAAACTACTATCTTTATTTGATAAATGGCCTTCGGTTCCTAGTACTCTCTGTTTGAGCCATTTCGGATATGGTCCTTCTAAAAGCATAGCTATATCATGATTACTTTCCATTAAATAGTAAGTTGCATTTTTTAGTATCTCAAAATATTTACGATTTAAATACCCGGTATCCGTTAAGTAAACTAAGGATTTATCTTGCCATGAAAGAATAAAGTTGCGTGAATCTGAAGCATCATGACTGGTTTTAATTGTAGTGATCTTAATGCCGTTGATATAAAAGTCATCATCATAAATTACAACATTATTATAGTCGCGAAGATAGTCTAAATCATATAGCATTTTTTCGGTAATGTATACTTTGGGATGATTCTTTTTTAAATATATTTTTAAAGCACTGACGTGGTCATCATGGGTATGACTAATCAAAATGGCATCTATATTCTGAGGATCTTCATTTATTTCTTGTAAATGGTTCGTGATATACTTTGCATTTTTTCCTATATCAATTAAGATACGGGTATCACCAGCAGAGAAAAAAGTGGAGTTGCCTTCGCTTCCACTTGCTAAAACTATAGCTTTCATTAATACAGACTCCATGGACTATACCAAGTACCACCATGATGCGGCCAACCTACTGAGAACCCAAAATGAAGGTGAGTTCCGGTTGATGATCCACTTGATCCCATGTATCCGATTTGTTGACCTTGAGATACTTGCGATCCTACAGAAACTAAAAGATTACTCGTTAAGTGGGCATACATTGTGTAATAATTGTTATCATGACGAACAACTATGTAATTACCATATGAACCACCACACATACTTCCATACCATCCATAGTTTGCACATGATGAATAAACTTCTACGACTTCACCAGCACGAGCTGCATAAATTGGTGAGCCAAAACCTGTTCCAGAAATATCCAAAGCTTCATGGAATGAGCCCCAACGATATTCATAATCGGTTGTAATGATGTATGGGGTATTGGTTGGCCAGCTCCATGAAAGACCAGTGTCGATGACACCACCATGACCGCCATTATTTGTCCATGAATTTATAGGGTTATATGTAGGTCCAACGGCAGTTATTTCATCAACGGCTTCTCTTATTGTCACACTACTTATAACGTTAGCATCTTGAGCTCTTTCACCGTTAATAATGCGGATCTCTTGGGTAATTCGTTCAAGTCCTGTTACACCAGTTTGAGTAACTTTTGTTTCATTGTAACCCAAACTATTATCAACTACGGTTTGTTTTGTGTAAGCTTGTTCAACATCTTCAGTTACTCGTACTTCTTGATATAAAGTTAAAATGGGATTAATTAAACTATTTTGAAGAGTTTCACCAATAGCTAAAACAGCATTTTCACTTCTAAATTTAGGATTAGCTATAATAAGTTCTCTTACATTTAATTTACTTGCTTCAGCAATTGAAGCAAGGGTATCACCTTGTTGAACGACATAACTTGATGTTTTTTCTGTAGTACCATAAAGTAGATATTGAGTAAGTTCATCGGCATCTGTAAATATCTTTTCTTCAACTGAGATATAAGCTTCTTTCACTGTAACTGTTTCTTCAAATTCCATATGTTTAATTATTGAACCAACATCTTTAATTTCTTCTTGGGTGTTTGTAATATAAGCATTATATGTTTCTTCATCGACAAAGGCATGAATGAAATTTTGCTCAGCTTCATAGTATATGTCATCATCTAATACATAGATCTTTGTTACTTTTTCTTCTTCATTTTCAGTGGCTGGACTAGTAATTGTTACGACATAACCTTCAACGGTAAAATCACTCTGATCTTTGATTTTTTGATAAATATTACCTGCACTTGTAATGTTATCGTCATAGGTAATATATTCTTCTATATCAAACCCATTTGGAGGGTATACTTGATCTACATTATAGGTATCTTTAATATCTTGTTGTTCTTCGTTAATTAAATTTAACAGTTCATCTTTGTTTTCTACTAACCCAATAACTTCTCCATCTAAATATACTTGATAAACATTTTTTGGTGTTTGATCTTTTGTTTGTAAACTACATACAATAAGAACAATTATGGTCAGAACACTTCCAATTAAAACAATTAGTTTTTTTCGTTCCATACTTCCTCCGATCTTGTCTATTGTTAATTTATGACATTAACAATACTATCATATTTTATCCTTTTTTGGCAAATAAATTTCCATTTTAATTAAATGCATTTTCATCAATTGGTGTATATGGTTTAAAACAACTTTTATTTAATTCAAACAGAATTTGAAACAATCCTGTACTACCACGACGATGCTTAGCAATGATGACATCAACTGGAACAATGGTCGCTTTGTTATCGGCTGTTTTCGTTTCAAAATAGTCTTGGCGGTTTAAAAAGAGTACTAAATCGGCATCTTGTTCAATAGATCCTGATTCACGTAAGTCAGCAAGTCGAGGCTGATTAGATTCTCTTCGTTCAGCGTTACGCGATAATTGGGCTAAAGCTATAACTGGTACTTTTAATTCCATGGCCATTGTTTTAAAGGCACGAGAAATTTCTGATACTTCGACTTGTCTTGACTCAACTCTACCACCTGTTGTAACTAGCTGTAAATAATCGATAACAACAAGGCCTAACCCTTTTGGACTTGAAGCTAAACGACGACATTTAGCTTTGATTTCAGGAGCCGTGACGCCGGCGTCATCTTCAATGTATATATTGGTATCCGCAAGCTCGCTCATTGCTTCTGTATACCTTTTCCAATCGTTATCATTTAACATTCCAGTCTTTAATTTTTCGCCTTCAATTTGACCTACAGCACTAATCATACGATTGACTAATTGTTCAGCACTCATTTCTAAGTTGAAAATAGCTACATTTTTGTCCATTTTCATGGCTGCATTGGTGGCTATATTTAAAGCAAAAGCAGTTTTACCCATACCAGGACGAGCCGCTAAGATAATTAGTTCTCCTTCATGAAATCCTGAAGTTGCTCGATCTAAATCCGGAAAACCTGATGGAACACCTGTTATAGCCGTTTTATTTTTACTCATTCTTTCTAGGTTTTCATGAGCTTCTCTTAAGGCTACGGCAATAGGCTTAAATTCACTTGTTTTACGAGCACGCGCAACTACTGATAGTTTTTGCTCTGATTGATCAAGAAGCTTGGTTAAATCTTCATCTTCTTCATAAGCGTTCGTGATGATGTCAGTCGCGGTATCAATTAGTTTGCGCCTAGTTGCTTTGTCTTTGACAATATCTATATAATAATCTAGGTTACCACTTGTAACAACAGAGTCTACTATCTCACTTAAATATTCTATTCCACCAACAGCATTTAGATTTTTTTGTTTATCTAATTCATTGCAGACTGTTGTAATATCAATAGGAACATTGTTCTTTTGTAAACTTACTAAAGCTGAAAAAATCTTTTTATGAGCGTCTAAAAAAAACATGTCTTCCGTTAAATTTTCGGTTATTTTTTCCATCGCATAGGGGTTTAAAAAAGGAACTCCTAGGACACTCATTTCCGCTTCAATATTTTGGGGCATCATTCTAGAAGCCATATTTATCACCTACTTTTTTAATGTTACTTTAAATGGAAAAATTACTCTTTTATGAAGTTCAATAGTTACTTCATGTGTTCCTAGAGTATCTAGAGGATGATCTAATTTGATATTCTTTTTATCTATGTTGTATCCCATTTTTTTAAATTCATCACTAATTTGTTTGGTAGAAATGATTCCAAATACTTTGTCTTCCTTGCCAGTTTTTACTGTGAACTCCATCTTTTTCATTTTTAATTCTTCACGAATTTGATTATAGGCTGCCACTTTATCTTCTTCTTCTAAATGTCTTTCTAATAAAGACTCTTCTAGGACTTCTTTACTTTTTTTTGTTTCTGGAACAGCTAAACCACTTTTTATTAAATAATTATTTGCATAGCCATCACTTACATTTATTACATCATCTTTTTTTCCTTGTCCTTTGACGTCTTTCAACAAAATCACTTTCATTTTGACCTCCTCGTTTTTTAAAATTACAGACATAGTATATCAAAAAAAGAATACTTTGAAAAGCATTCTCTTATTTAACATATGGTATTAAAGCCATAAATCTTGCATATTTAATTTGTTCTGCAATATGTCTTTGATGTTTTGCACATGCTCCGGTCATACGTCTTGGTAAAATTTTACCTTTTTCACTAATGTATTTATTAATGATCATGACATCTTTATAATCAACGCTTTTACCAGCGCACATTTGACATATTTTTTTCTTTTTTCTTCTAAATTCAGCCATAGTCTAACTCTCCTTTCCTAGAATGGTAAGTCATCGTCAGATAGTGCTATTTCTTCTCCAAAATCTTTAAATGGATCTTCATTCATATCTGCTGATGGCATTTCTTGAGATTCATTATATGAAGGCATTTCTTGTGAATAACTAGGTTCATTTGGTACGTAACTATTGGTATTTTCATTGCTAGAACGACTTCCAAGAAATGTTACATTATCTGTGACAATATCTGTTGTATAATGTCTTTGTCCGTCTTGACCATCATAGCTTCCAGTTTGAATACGTCCTTCTACCGCAACCTGAGAACCTTTTGTACAATATTTAGCAATGTTCTCAGCTTGTCTTCGCCATGCAATGCAACCAATAAAATCTGTTTGTGGTTGACCACCTTGTGGGGTGAATGGTCTTGAGACGGCAATAGTAAATCTTGTTACAGATATTCCTGAACCTGTAGTTCTCATTTCTGGATCTCTTGCGAGTCTTCCAATTAAAATTACCTTATTCATAAATCTTACTCCTCATCTAAACGAATAATTAAATATCTTAAAACATTTTCATCCAAATGAATTTTACGATCGAATTCATGAATGATGTCTTTATCAGCTTCTACTTGCATTACGAAATAGTATCCATTTAATTCTTTTTTAATAGGATATGCAAGTTTCTTGCTACCAAGTTCTTTGTATTCTACAACTTTACCTTTTAAATCAGAAATTAATTTTTTATAGGTTTCAGCACATTTTTTTACATCTGCACTTTCCATTGTAGCTTTTACAATAAACATAATTTCGTATTTGTTCATTTTCTACACCTCCTTATGGTCTTAATGGCTTTTTATTTCTAAAAAGCAAGGAGTAATTTCTTACTCGCCATTTATTTTAGCATTTAATTCTTAGAAAGTAAACTACAAATTTTCGGTTACCTAGTGTCTGTCTATTGTATTAAGATGTTAAATGTATAAAGTGCAAAGCAGCTTTAAAAAAGCTATTATAATTGTAAAGTCTTTTTTAATTCTAGTTGTTTTTCATAATATTCTTCTCTTGAAATTGGCAATCCATATTGTAAGCGTGTTTCTAAAGAGTAATTATCTTGAGATTTTTTTAGACATCTTAAATCGTTTTCATCATACCAATCAAAATCGCGGAGCTCTTCGTCTAATCCTAATTTTCTAAGATAGGTAATTGTGGGTGAAAGCTCTGTATTGTATCCTTCTAATTTGATTTGGATATATTTAGCTTTTTCGCCCCTTAAAATGTGTGATAATTGGGATTCAAGTGGACTTATTAATTTTAAGCCTTCTTGTACCGCATGATAATTTGCAAGTCTTTCTTCGGGGGCAATTTTGTAATGCGCTTGATATGTAGCTTTTTGTTTTTGAACTTTGGTCTCCATATCTTTTTTTATTTGCTCGATAGACATGCCTTTCATAAGGCAATTCAACACATATTTTTGATCGAATTGCATTTGGCATAATTTTAATAGTCGAGCTTCGATTGTATTGCTGTGCTGATCATGTATCATCTTTTCTTGGTTGCTGTGTTCAGTTTCATGAAGAAGTGCTTTCAGAAAAAAGAGGTTATAGAAAAAATACCTTTCCGTTGGAGAAAAGCAAAAAACACTTTGATCTTCCAATTGAGCAGCACAAGCAATCATTTTATAAAATAATGTGATTCGCTTATTGGCACGATCATACTCTCCTACACCTTCCCGAAATGCTCTTATATTTTCATCTATTTTTACATCTTTAACTTGTTCTTGTAAATTCTTTTCTTGTACTATTTTCAAAGCGATCTCCTTTGATTCTTTTTCTGTAAAAATTCTGTCTTTTTTTGACACAGTATAAAATTGTTCAAAAATTTCATTTGTCATAAATATCCCCCTTTTGGTATAGTGTA
>ERZ1643251.709-NODE-709-length-44232-cov-11.601535_pt1 | contig 44232 bp, 36 predicted proteins | sample MGYA00579261_ERZ1643251 | MGnify/ENA primary metagenome ERZ1643251 (study PRJEB29033, sample SAMEA4952267) | chicken gut metagenome | biome: Broiler Chicken; feature: Gastrointestinal Tract; material: Caecum | place: Ireland | collected 2018 | study: Broiler... | reverse complement strand
CCAGATCCGCAGCTATGTGTTCATGCCCTACACGCTGGTCAAGGACCACCGCACCGGGTTTGAAAACGGCAACGTGCAGGCCGTGATGGACGGCGACCTGGACGGGTTCATCTACGCGTACCTGAAAGCGAGCTCCCGCGGGGAACTGGCGGAGGTGTAAGCCGCCCCACCCCCACCCCAAAAACAGCATAAAAGCACCGCGCCCCGGCATGATCTGGCCTGCCGGGGCGCGGTTTTTATGCTGTTTGTCGGGTCCGTTTACCGGCGGCCTGCCCCGCCGCCGCGGAACGAACCGCCGCCGGAGCGGAAGCTGCCGCCGCCGGGACGGCGCCCGGCCCCGCCGGAGCGGAAACCACCGCCGCCCGAACGGAAGCCGCCGGAGCGCGGCGGACGCGGGCCGGAACCGCCGAAGCCGCCGAAACCGCCCGAACGCGGCGGGCGCGGCGGTTTGGGCGGGCGCGGGGGCCGGGGCGGGCGGCGCCGGTGGCGCGGCGGACGCGGGGGCCGGGGCGGGCGCGGGGCGCGCGGCGCGCCGAAGAAGATAAAGCGCGGGCCATGGGGCCGCGTGGGGCCGCGCGGGGCGAAAATGATCGCCAGCACAACCACCAGCACAAGCAGCAGCAACACAATGGCGCCAACCGGGAACCCGCCGCCGCGGCGCACCGGGCCGCTGGCCGCGGCCGCTGTCACCGTGGCGGCCGGGTCGTCCAGGTCAATGGAAAGGCCGTAGATCGTGCACAGCTGGCGGCCCATGGCGCGCACGGTCTGCTTTGCACCGGTGTCGTAGTCGCCCTCCTCCCAGCTGGGCAGGAGGTTTTCGTCCAGGATGGTCTGCAGCATCGGCACGGTGAACTGGGTTTCGAGCCCGGTGCCGCACATGGCGCGGTAGTCGTCCTCGCCGGGGGCGAGCACAAGCACAATGCCGTTGTCCTTGTCGGCGTCGCCAAGGCCCCAGGCGTTGGCGAGCTCGTATGTATAGCCCTCCATCGTGTAGTTGCCGATGGTATCGACGGTATACACGCCGATCTGCGCGCCGCAGCTTTCCTGCAAAGCAACGCTGAGGTCGGTGATGTAATTTTCCGTGTTCTTGGAAAGGATGTCGGCGGTGTCAATGACCGCCTTGCCGGGGTCCGGGTTTGGCGCGGCGGCTGCGGCGGGCAGGCCGCAGGCCAGCGTCAGGCCCGCCGCCAGCGCCAGGGCGGCGGCGCGGCGGAGAGTGTTTTGCTTCATAAGCGCCTCCTTGTTGGAGCAGTCCGGTCAGGGTGCGGCGGAAAAGCCCGCGGTGTCCGCCGCGTCAAACAGCGGCGCGGACGAAACGCCCCACAGCGCGCCGATGACGTTGGCCGGGAAGGCGCGCGCCGTTTCGTTGTAGGCCTGCGCCTGCGGATTGTAATCGTTGGCGGCCGCCCGCTCGACAATGGCCTGGCGCGAAGTAAATTCCGCATACAGCGCTTCCAGCTGGGCTTTGGCGTCATCGTCCGCCCGGCGGCCGGCGGCCAGGTAAAGGTCCCCCACCGCGCCCGTCAGGTTCGCGTTGCAGCGGTACTGGTCGGCCGCGTTCTGCTTGTCGCTCCGGTTATAGGCATCCAGCGCCTGGGCGGCGTAGCTGACGTCTGCGTCCTCCTCGCCCAGGATGCGCCCGCCGAGCCGGATCAGGCTGGCGGCGGCGTCGGCCTGGGCGGCCAGGTCCTGCACGATACTGTTGCCGTATTCATCGCTGGCCGAAAAGGCCGCGCATACCCGGTCATACCGCCCGCGCAGCTTGAACCCGCCGAGGCCGAACACCGAGACGAGCGCCAGCGCCGCCAAAAACAGCGCCGCGGCCGGCTTTTTGCGCGCCGGGGCGGGCAGCCTGCTTTCGGCCGCGCCCAGCACCGTGAGCTGCGGGCCCGAGATGGTAAAGGTTTCCTGTTCTTGCAGTTGCATGGGCTTACCCCTTGGCCAATGTTACTGGTTGAGTTCGAGCAGCTTGGCGCGCAGTTCGCCTTCGATGCGGCCGAGTTCCTGTTCGGCGGCGGCGCGCTTGGCTTTGCCGTCGGCGCGGATCTTGTTGAGCTCGTCCAGCGTCGAGATCAGCTCCTGGTTGGTCTTTTTGAGCGTTTCGATGTCCACAACGCCGCGCTCGGATTCACGCGCGATGTCGATGGTACCCTGCTTGAGGGTGGCGGCGTTTTTCAGCAGCAGCTCGTTGGTGGCGTCGGTCACGGCGCGCTCGGCCTGCATCGCCTGCTGGCTGTGGGCCATGCCCAGGGCCAGCACCATCTGGTTTTTCCACAGCGGGATGGTGTTGACGATGGTGGTCTGGATCTTCTCGGCCATCATCGTGTCGTTGGACTGGATCAGGCGGATTTGCGGGCCCATCTGGATCGAAACGTTGCGGGTGAGCTCCAGGTCGTGCAGCTTTTTCTCAAAGCGGTCGCACATATCGGCCATATCGCGCGCCGCCTGGGCGTCCTCCGGCAGCTGGGTGCGCTGGGCCTTGGCCTGCGCTTCGGCCAGGTCCTTCGCGCGTACATCGGCGAGCTTTTTGCGCCCGGCCAGGATGTACATGGTCAGCTCCTTGAAGTAGACAAGGTTGAGCTGGTACATCTTGTCCAGCATCGTGATGTCCTTCATCAGCGTGACCTGGTGGTCCTCGAGCTTGGCCTTGATGCGCTCGACATTGACGTCGGCTTTTTCATATTTGGTCTTGAGGTTTTCAAGGTTGGCCTGCTGGCGCTTGAAGAAGCCGAAGATGCCCTTGGATTCCTCGGTGGCGTCAAAGCCCTGCAGCTCGCCGATCAGGTCGGTGATGAGCTCGCCGGTCTCGCCCATGTCCTTGGTCTTGACGCGGGAGAGCGCGGTGTCGGAAAAATCGCTGAGCTTTTTCTGGCTGGCCGCTCCGTACTGCAGCACCATCTGCGAGTTGGTGATGTCGATCTTCTCGGCAAAATCGTCGACCATCTGCTGCTCTTCGGGCGAGAGCGGGGTGTCCTCGACCTTGACGGGGGCGGCCTTCTTGGCCTCCTCCACGACCTTTTCGTCCGCCGCGGGGTCCAGCGTCAGCGTCGGGGTGTCGGCCTCCAGCGTCAGCGAGGGCGCGGCGGGGACATTGAGTTCGAGATCGGGGGTCATGTTCTGTTCAGCCATGGTGTTTTTTCCTTTCTTCTTTGCAAATTGTTATTCAGCCAGGTTTTGACTTTTGAGGATGGTTTCCAGCACGTCGATATCGGTGCTCAGATCAAGCGCCTCGGCGCCATAGAGCGCGTCGAGCTGGTTTTCAAACGCCTTGGCGATCGTACCGGCGGTGTCGAGCACCTCCTGCTTGATCTGACCGGCGTTTTTGCCGTCCACGTCCTGCATGCGGGCGTAGGCGGCCAGGATCTTGCGCGCTTCGGGCAGATAGTAGCGCGCGAAGCGGTCGACCTGCTTGGCTTTGTCCGGGTCGTGCTGCAGCTCGGACACGATGCCGCGCCCGGCTTTCTCCATGCGGTCCATGAGGGCGGAGAGCTCTTTGTCCGGGATATCCAGGTTGAGCGCGCGCAGCCGGTCCAGATCGGCGGTAATGCCGGCGATCATGGCGTCGGCGTCCTCGCTGCCGGTCGTGTAGGGGACCTCGCGCCGGACGATGCGCGCCGGGCACAGCCGCGCGGCAACAAGGCCGACCGCAGCGCTGCAGACGATGGTCAGCGCCAGCGCCCACAGCTGGTACAGCGGCAGCAGCAGCCCCGCCACCGGCCACACGAGCGCCGCCAGATAGAACGGCAGCACCGGGCGGCGGCGGATCTCTTCCCACTGGGTCATGGCGGACCTCCTTTTTACCGAGAGTGAATATCTGAGGATCGGGGGATCGGGATTTTGCAACGGCAAAACGGCCGTATACAGCCATTATAATGCAAACGGGGGCGGGATGCAATTTTTCGGCCCGTTTTTTGCACGATTTTGGGGCGATTTTACAATTTTTCAAAATTTGCCCCGCCGGGCAGCCAGGGGGCCAGCGCCGCGCCCCAGGCGCGGCGCAGCGCATCCGGCGCGCAGGCCGCGTTGGCCGGGCTTGTGGAGGGCAGGCGCACGGCGGCAAGCCCCGCGGCGGGCTGGATATAGCGCGCATAGAGCCGCGCCGCGGCGGCCCCATTGCAGAACACCGCCTGCACGCCGAGCGCGGCGATCAGCTCCGGGATCGCGTTTGGTTCGACATCCCGGATGGAAGCGTCCGACGCGCCGCGGATGGAGCAGCAGCGGATGACGTCCCAGAGGGCGAGGCCGTTGTCTGTGATGAGGCGCTTTTTGGCGGCGATATCGCCATGCGCGGGCGCAGGCGCGCCGGTCAGCGCCGCCAGCAGCGGCCAGAAGCGGTTTTGCGGGTGGCCGTAGAAAAAGCCCTGTTCCCGGCTTTTGGGGCTGGGAAAGCTGCCCAGGATCAGCGCCCCGGCGCGCGCGCCGTGCACAGGCGGCAGGCCGGGGCCGACACGGGTGTATTCCATTGCGCCGCCCCCTTACGCCTGCGCAAAAGCAGCGGGCCACAGCTCCCGGCACAGGCCGGCCACGCCCGCCTGCGCGGCGGGCGCGCAGAGGCGGGCGGCGGCGCTGCGGGCGGCCGGGGTGCCGTCGGCCACACAGACGCCGAGCCCGGCCCACTGCAGCATGCCCGCGTCGTTGTCGCTGTCGCCGACGGCGACGCATTGGGCGGCGGGCACGCCCCAGTCTTCCAGCAGGGCGGCCAGCGATGTGGCCTTGTCCACCCCGGCGGGCATGATGTCGCAGTCGGTGCCGTTGTGGAAGAGAAAGCGCAGGCCGAGATAGCCGTATTTTTGCTGGAACTGCGCAGCGGCCGCCTGCGGCAGACAGCCGAACGCCGAGTAGGGCATGTCCTGCAAATGGCGGTCCTGGTCTTCGCCGTCAAACAGGCGCACGCCGCTGTGCTGGGCCTTGTGGCGGGCGAGGCTTTCGGCGTAGCCGACATAGACATAGTTGCCGTCCGAAAACTGGAAGCGCAGCGGGTAGTCGTAATCTTCAAAGAAATCGACGAGGGCGTACATTTCTTCGGCCGTGAGGCGGTGGGCGGCCAGCAGGCGGCCGTCTTTGCCGAGCACTTCGGCCCCGGCCGCGCAGAGCCAGGCGTCCGGCCGCAGGCGGCCGAGCATGCCGCCCGGCACGCTGACGCGGCCGCGCCCGGTGGCCACAACGATGCGCACCCCCGCGCGCTGCACGGCCTGCAGCGCGGCGAGCGCCGCCGCCGGGACAGTCTGCGAGCCGAACGGGCGCAGCGTGCCGTCGATATCCATTGCCAGTACCTGATAGGACATAGGGCGCAGTCTCCTTCTGTTATGATTGCCTTTTATTATACAAAAAAACGCCGCCCGCGTCTAGCGGCGGGCGGGCGGCCATATACTCCCTATGACCCACACAGACAAAAAGGAGGCCGGGCGATGGGCAAGGGGCTGGTGCTTTGGCGCAGGCGGACAGGCGGGCGCAGGCGCGCCGCGGCGCTTTTGCTGGCCGCGGTGCTGGTGGCCGGGGTGTGGCAGTCCGCGCGGCTGCGGGCGCTGGCGTGGGCGGCGGCGGACAAAGCCGCGCTGGCGCTGGCCGAGCGCGCGGCCCCCGGCTTTGCGGCGCAGCTGCAGGCGCTGGAGGCGGAGAACTTCCGCCTGCGCAGCGCGCTGGCCGCCGGGGCCGCCGACGCCGCCGAGAACGAGGCGCTGCGCGCGCTGCTGGGCAGCGGGGCGCGGCCTGCGGGCAGCTGGCAGCCGGTGCGGGTGACCGCACGCGCGGCGGACGGCCGCCTGACGCTGGCCGCCGCGCTGGCCCCCGGCACGCCGGTGCTGGACAGCCGGGGGCGGCTGGCGGGCATCGTGGCCGAGAGCGGCGCACGCAGCGCCACAGCCGACCCGCCCGGGCTGGGGGCCGGGGCCGTTGCCGCGGCGGCCGGGGCCTGCAGCGGCGTGCTGGCGCGCCGCGGCGGGCGGCTGTGGCTGGACGGCCTGCCCCGCCGCAGCGGCCTGACCCCCGGTACGGTGGTGACGGCTGCGGGCGGGCTATGGGCCGGAACGCTGGCCGAAGCCCCCGCCGCCGATGAAACCGGCCTGCGCGAAAGCGCGCCGCTGGCCGGCACGGCCGCGGCGGGCGTTTACGGGTTTGTGCCGGCGGGGTGAACCGGGACGCCTGCGCGGCGCTTACTCTTTGGGCCCCGCGCGGCGCTCGAGCAGATCGGCGATCAGCGTGAGCAGCGCGAAACCAAACGCCGCAACGATCAGATACTGCGCCAGATACGGCAGCTGCTCCTGCAGGCCGCCGCCGAGCAAAAGCGTGCATTCAAGGGCCTTGCCAACCATGCGCAGGACCATCAGCACAACGACGCCCCAGCGGAGCAGGCGCAGCGTCTGGACCATTTGTTCCATATCCGGTTCCCTTCTTTCGCATTTTTTCCAGTGTAACACAGCGCGGATGGCGGCGTCCAGCGCAAAGCTGTTGAATTTTGGCGCAAAAATCCGTATACTTATACAAAAGAGGTCGATCTGTGCGCCCGGCGAAAGGACGGTGAGGGTCATGGGCAGGGGCAATGGGCCCGGCAAACAGCCGGGCAAAGGGCGGCTGGCGGCGCTGGCGGTGGTGTGCGCGGCGGTGTTCGCGCTGTTTGCGGCGCGGCTGGGCTGGATGCAGTTCGCCATGGCCGCGCACTATGCCGAAAAAGTGGCCGAGGCCGGGCAGGTGCGCTACCAGGTCACGCTGCCCGCGGCGCGGGGCGACATTGTGGACGCAAACGGCGCGGTGCTGGCGCAGGACACGACGGTGTGGGACGTATCCCTGTGTCTGCCCGCCCCGCCGGGCACGGATTTAGAGGAAACGATCAAAACCCTGGAAACGCTGGGGCTGACCGCAGAAGGCGGCGAGGATGTGGAAACACAGCTCGCCGCCTTTTTTGCTGCCGCCAGCGCCGGGGAGCTGCCGCTGGCCGGGGGGCTGAGCCAGGCGCAGGCCGCCGAACTGTACGCCGCGGGGCTGCCGCAGTCCGGCGCGGTGCGCCTGACGGCGCGCGGCGTGCGCACCCGGCCGGACGGCGCGCTGCTGCCCCACGCGCTGGGCGACACCGGGGCCATCACGGCGGAACAGTGGCAGGCAGACAACTATGCGCTGCAAAAGGCCGGGGTCGCGATGAACGCCGACATCGGCCAGAGCGGGCTGGAAAAGGTGTACGACGAACTGCTGCGCGGGCGCAGCGGCACGCTGCTGGTGCATGCCGGGTACGACGGAACGCGCGCCGAACAGCTGCTTAAACAGCCGCAGGCCGGGGCCACGCTGGTGCTGACGCTGGACAGCGCGCTGCAGCGCACCGTGCAGGCGGCGCTGCAGGACCACATCAAAGCGCTGCAGGCGCGCGCCGCAGGCGACGGGCGGGAATGCCGGGCCGGGGCGGCCGTGGTCGTGGATGTGCAGACCGGCGGCGTGCTGGCGGCGGTCTCCTGCCCCGGGTACGACCTGAACAGCTGGCGCAGCGGCTACGCCGCGCTGGCTGCCGACAGCGCCGCCCCGCTGCTGGACCGCGTGTGCAGCGGGCTGTATGCGCCGGGCTCGGCGTTCAAACCGGCGGTGGCGGCCGCGGCGCTGGCGGCGGGGACCGTCACGCCGCAGGACACCGTGAACTGCACCGGGCGCTACACCTTTTACAGCGGCTACCAGCCGCGCTGTTTGCAGATCTCCCACGCCGGGCCGGTGGCGCTGCACACAGCGCTGCAGCACAGCTGCAACATCTATTTTTATGATGTCGGCCGCCGCGTGGGCGTGGATGCGTTTTCCGCCGCCGCACAGCGGCTGGGCCTGGCGGCGGATACCGGAGCCGAGCTGCCCGCGGCCGCCGGGCGGCTGACCTGGAGCACCGATGAAAACTATCAGGACGGGCTGGCGCTGCAGGCGGCCATCGGCCAGGGCAACACGGCCGTGACGCCGCTGCAGCTGGCCGCCTATGCGGCGGCGCTGGCGCGCGGCGGCGAACGCCCGGCGCTGCACTTTGCCGAGAAAGCGGTGGACGCCAACGGAAAAACCGTGTGGGCGTTCACACCGCAGACGCTGGACTGCGCGCCGGGCGGCGAGGCCGTGTTCGGGCCGATCCGCGAAGGGATGACCGCCATGGCGCAGACGTTGGCCGTACTGCGCGGCAGCCCGGTGACGCTGGCCTGCAAGACCGGCAGCCCGCAGCGGCCGGAGCGCGCGCCGGGCGGCGGCTATTATACAAATTCGGTGCTGATCGGGTATTTCCCGGCCGAAGCACCGCGCTACGCAGCGGCCGTGGTGCTTGAATACGGCGGCGGGGGCGCGAACGCCGCGCCGGTGCTGCGGTCCATCGTGCAGGCGCTGTACGGCTGAGCGCCCCCGGCCGCAGCCAAAAAAAGCAAAAGCCGGTCCTGCCCGCGGCGGCGCACGGCGCAGAATCGGTGATTATGTGCAAAAATACTGTCCATTTTTTATCAAAAAAGCAGTTGCCGGGGCGGTTCTTTTGTGCTAGAATAATAAAAGGATAATCTTGGTGAGGTATCGCCTGCCGCCAGCCTGCCAGGTTTCCCTGTATACAAATCAAAAAAAACAAAATGGGACCGGGGGCTGACCGCTTGAACGCACAAACCATCATGATCTGTTCCGGCAAGGGCGGCACCGGCAAAAGCACTGTGGCCGTGCTGCTGGGCGCCGAGCTTGGGCGGCGCGGCAAGCGGGTGCTGCTGATCGAGCTGGACTCCGGGCTGCGCAGCGTGGACGTGATCGCCGGGGTGTACGGCAAGACTGTGTATGACATCGAGGATGTTCTGTGCGGGCGCTGCGACGGCGACAAAGCCGTTGTGCAGAGCCCGCTGTACCCCGGGCTTTCGGTCATCAGCGCCCCGTATGAGGGCGGCGAGGTGCGCAGCGCGCCGCTGGCCCGCCTGGTGCTGGCGATGCGCGGTTACTTTGATTTTATTCTTTTTGATACCGCCGCCGGGATGGGCGCGCCGTTCACGGCGGCCGCCCAGCTGGCCGAACGGGCGCTGCTGGTGCTGACGCCCGACCCGGTGGCGCTGCGCGACGGGCGCATTGTGGCCGACGCGCTGATCGCAGGCCACCACACGCAAAAGAGCGTGCGGCTGATCGTGAACCGGGTAACGCGCCAGAGCTTTGGCAAAAACGCGCCGGTGTTCGATCTGGACGAATGTATCGACACGGTCGGCGTGCAGCTGATCGGGGTGATCCCCGAAAGCCGGGCTTTGCAGCTGGCCGGGGCGCACGGCGCCGCGCTGGCGCAGGGCTGCGCCGCACAAACCGCCGGGGCGGCCATTGCCGGGCGAGTGCTGGGGGAGCGTATCCCATTGACTTTTACCGGATGGTAAGCGGGCTGCTGCCGCGCAACAGGATAGTATTAAACGAAAAAAAGTTGTTCATCGCGTTCATACGCGAAGGAAGCGGGGTTCTGTATGACGATCGCACTGGTTGCACACGATGCAAAAAAAGAACTGATGGTACAGTTCTGTACGGCTTACCGCAGCATTTTGGCCAACCACCACCTGATCGCCACCGGCACGACCGGGCGGCTTGTGGCGGAGGCGGCCAAGCTGCCGGTTGAGCGGTTCCTGCCCGGCGAGCACGGCGGCGACCAGCAGATCGCGGCCCGCGTGGCCTGCGACGAGGTGGACATGCTGCTGTTTTTCCGCGACCCCATCACAGCCAAGCCGGGCGAGCCCAACGAGATGAACCTGCTGCGCATCTGCGACGTGCACAACATCCCGCTGGCCACCAACATCGCCACGGCCGAGGTGCTGATCCACGGCCTGGAACACGGCGACCTTGACTGGCGCACCATCCTCAACCCGTAACGGGCGCTTTTGCAAAACAGACCCCCTGCGCATGCGCGCAGGGGGCTTTTTGCGTTGCGGGCGGCGGGGGCTCCCCCGCCGTTTTAATTTTAAATGGATTCGATCATCGTCTCGACGATGCGGGTGGCGGTGGCAACGTATTCGTCGATGCTGAAATCCTTGACGACAAGGCGCTCGTAGCCTTCCTCGTCGGCATTGTCGCTCATGGCGCGCAGGATCACGCAGGGCACGCCGTTGCGCGCGGCGATCTGCGCGACGGCCGCGCCCTCCATCTCGACGCAGTCGGGGGCGCAGGCGGCGGCGATGGCCGCCTTGGTGGCGCTGTCGCCGACAAAGCGGTCGCCGGTGGCGATTTTGCCCGCAATGGCCCTGACGCCGCAGGCCGCGCAGGCGGCCAGCGCGCACTGCACAAGCGCCGGGTCGCCGGGGAACTCCTCCAAAAACGGCGCGCTCTGCACGATGCAACGGGTGTCGGCGTCGTGGTAAACAACGAGCTTGCCGACGCAGACATCGCCAATGCCGATGGCGGCGCTCATGTTGCCGGCAATGCCGGAGAAGATGATCTTTTCCGCGCCGTAGCGGCCGCACAGCACCTGGACGGTAGCGGCGGCGTTGGCCTTGCCCATGCCGGCGCAGCAGACGACGACCTGCTTGCCGGCCAGCGCGCCGCGGTGGTAGGCCACCCCGGCGTATTCCTCCTGTGTGACGCCGCTGAGCTTCTGGCACAGCAGGTCGACTTCCGCGGGCATTGCGCCCATGATCCCGATAACCATTGCGGCCTCCTTACACGTTGAACAAAAACTCGATGACGTCGCCGTCGCGCACGACATATTCCTTGCCTTCGGTGCGCTGCAGGCCCTTGGCCTTGACGGCGGCGTAGTCGAAATCGTTGGCGGCCAGGTCGCCGTAGCCGATGACCTGGGCGCGGATGAAGCCGCGCTCAAAGTCCGAATGGATCTTGCCGGCGGCCTGCGGGGCTTTGGTGCCCTGCTTGATGGTCCAGGCGCGGCATTCCTTCTTGCCGTCGGTCAAAAAGCTGATGAGGCCCAGCAGCGTGTAGCTGGCTTTGATGAGGTTGTCAAGGCCGGTGGCCTCGATGCCCATCTCCTGCAAAAAGGCGTGCTTTTCCTCCGGCGTGGCGTCGGCGATGTCCTCCTCGGTCTTGGCGCAGATCGGCATGGCCTGGGCGTGTTCGGCCTCGGCGCGGGCCACGACGAGCGGATAGTAGGGGTTTTCGCCGATGCCGCCGAGCAGGTCGTCCTCGCCGACGTTGCAGGCGTAGATGACCGGCTTGGCCGAAAGCAGGCCCAGCTCTTTGCGCGCGGCGTTCTGGGCGGCGTCCTGTGCATCGAACGCAAACGTGCGGGCGGGCTTGCCCGCTTCCAGGTGGGCGGCGAGCTCCGCCAGCCAGGCGGCTTCGGCCGCAGCGGCCTTGTTGCCGGTCTTGGCGGCCTTCTGCTGGCGGCCGAGACGGTTCTGCACCATCTCGAGGTCGGAGAGGATCAGCTCCAGGTCGATGGCTTCGATGTCGCGGATGGGGTCGACACTTTCGGGCTTGTTGACATCCTCGACAACGTGGATGATGTTGTCGTCGTCAAAGCAGCGCACGACATGCACGATGGCGTCGCATTCGCGGATGTGGCCGAGGAACTTGTTGCCGAGCCCCGCGCCCTGCGACGCGCCCTTGACCAGACCCGCGATGTCGACAAATTCGACCGTGGCGGGCGTTTTTTTGTCGGTCTGCCAGACTTCGGCCAGCTTGTCGAGCCGGGCGTCCGGCACAGCGACGATCCCGGCGTTCGGCTCGATGGTGCAGAACGGATAGTTGGCCGCCTGGGCGTTGCGGGTGGAGGTGATGGCGTTGAAAAGGGTGGATTTGCCCACGTTGGGCAGGCCCACGATGCCGAGTTTCATTGTATATTCGCTCCTTTTGCGGTTTTCTTTAAAAACAATTCCGCTCCCATTATACACACGCAAAACGCAGCAGGCAAGCGGCGGGGACAAAATTGTGCGGCGGCAGGGCGCGCCGCCAAAGAAATTTGATGGTTTCTTCTTTATTTTTCCATATTTGCCCATTATAATAGAAAGAAGGAACCGCCTGGCGCACAGCGCCGGGCGGCGAACGGGAGGGACGTATTGTATGGCTAATGAAAAGATCCTTGTTGTGGATGACGACAAAAACATCTGCGAGCTGCTGCGCCTGTATCTTGAAAAAGAGGGCTTCCATGTAACGCTGGCCTATGACGGCGCCGCGGCGCTGAAAGAGTTTGAGCGGCTGCACCCGGACATGGTCCTGCTGGACGTGATGATGCCCGGTATGGACGGCTGGGAGGTCTGCCGCCGCATCCGCCAGAACAACAAAACCCCCATCATCATGCTGACCGCCAAGGGCGAGACGTATGACAAGGTGCTGGGGCTGGAACTGGGCGCGGACGATTACATCGTCAAGCCGTTTGAAACCAAGGAGGTCACGGCCCGCATCAAGGCGGTGCTGCGCCGCTGCGCCGTGCCCGGCGAGGACGACAAGGGCGTGTATGATTTTGACAACCTGCACCTGGACATGAACCGGTACGAGCTCAAGGTCAAGGGCAAGGTGGTGGACGCGCCGCCCAAGGAGCTGGAGCTGCTGGCCTGCCTGGCCGCGCACCCCAACCGCGTGTACACGCGCGACCAGCTGCTGGACGAAGTGTGGGGGTTTGAATATTACGGCGACTCCCGCACGATCGACGTACATGTCAAGCGCCTGCGCGAAAAGCTGGAGGGCGCTTCCGAACAGTGGTGCCTGAAGACCGTGTGGGGCGTGGGCTACAAGTTTGAGGTGAAGGATTGACCGTGCAGCACAAGACGAGCAAGAGCATCGGCCGGGAGATCTTTGCCAGCACGGCGCTGATCCTGCTTTCCAGCCTGCTTTTGATGGGCGGCGTGCTGTGCGCGCTTTCCATGGCCTATTTCACGCAGGAGCGCCACAGTTCGCTGACCAGCGTGCTGGACGCCGCCACCGCCCTGGGCGACCGCTTTGCCGCGCGCGGGCAGGACATCACCCGCCCCATTGACGACGAGGCGCTGCGCCGCAACATTGAGGAAGGCTTTGAGCTGTTCCACACATCGTCCGACGTGGCGGTGTTCGTGGCGGACGGCGCGGGCCAGGTGATGCTGCGCACCGACAACGACGTGCTGACCGGCGCGCCGGTGCCCGCCGGAATCCTGGCGCGCATGGACGGCGGCGAGGATTATTTTGAGCGCGGCACGCTGGGCGATGTGCTGGGCGGCAAATACTATGTGGCCGGACGGCAGATGCAGGGCGGGCAGGCCCGGGCCTATCTGTTCGTGTGCACCTCGACCCAGTCGATGTACCAGTATCTGGCCGACAGCATCAGCGTGATCTGCCTGTCGGCGCTGTGTATCCTGCTGCTGGCGCTGATCGTTTCGCTGCTGCTGACGCGCAAGATCACCGCGCCGATCGAGCAGATCAGCGCGGCGGCGCGCCAGCTGGGCGGCGGGGACTTTACCGCCCGCGCGCCGGTGGACGGCTGCGAAGAGCTGGCCGGGTTTGCCACGACCTTCAACAACATGGCGGCGCGGCTGCAGACCATCGACAACGCGCGCGGGCAGTTCATGGGCAACATTGCGCATGAGCTGCGCACGCCGATGACCAGCATCAAGGGCTTTATCGACGGCATGCTGGACGACACGATCCCCGAGAGCGAGTACAAGCATTACCTGACCATCGTTTCGCAGGAGACCGGGCGTCTGGCACGGCTCGTGCAGAACATGCTGGACATCACCAAGCTCGAAAGCGGCGAGTACAAGGTGCAGGCCCGCACCTTCAACGTGTGGGACACGCTGACCGACGTTGTGCTGTCGGACGAACAGCGCATCGAGAACGGCCGCATCGACATCCAGGGCCTGGGGCCGGAACGCGAGTTCGTCTACGCCGACCCCGACCTTGTGCATCAGGTCGTGTACAACATTGTGGACAACGCGATCAAGTTCACGCCGCCGGACGGAGTCATCAAGTTCCAAGTCATCCACAGCGACGGCATGGTGTATGTCTCGGTCGAAAACACCGGCGATGGCATTGCGCCCGAAGCGCTGCCCTTTGTGTTCGAGCGCTTTTATAAGGAGGACCGCTCCCGCGGGCTGAACACGCGCGGCAGCGGGCTGGGGCTGCACATCTGCAAGGTGCTGATCAGCCTGTCCGGCGGGCAGATCAAGGCCGAAAGCGAGCCGGGCAAATGGTGCCGGTTCACGTTCAGCCTGCCGGCCGGGCAGCCGGAGGCAGCGCCCGCACGGGCGGGGAAATAAGCCGGCCTGCACGCGGCTTCACGCAAGTAAATTCAGCAACGGCAAAAGACCCGGGCGCCCCCTGCAAAGGGGAAGCGCCCGGGTCTTTGTATTGTTTTGCGTATATCCCGGCAGCGCGGCGGGCCTGCGCTTCACGCCCCCGCGACCGGAGCGAGCAGGACGGCGGCCAGATAGACAAGGTACACCGCAAGGCAGAACGCCCCCTGCCAGCGGTAGAGCCGCTTTTTGAGCAGCGCGGGCCCCAGCAGGCACAGGCCCATCAGCACGCAGGCGGGCACATCGTAGACGCGGAACTGCGCGCCGACCGGCAGGCGGGCGCGGTAGGTCAGGCTGCACAGCGGCAGCACAAAGGTCAGGCTGAGGATGGCGCTGTTGAGCATCTGCATCGGCAGGGCGGCGGGCGGGTGGATGCGGCAGCGCACGGCGAACTTCTTCCAGACCGAGCCGAAGGGGTGGTGCAGCACTTCGGCCAGCAGCGGCAGGCTGAAGCCGAATGAGATCAGCGTGGCCGCCCACAGCGCCTGGATGGTCCCCGTCAAGTTGGCCAGGGCGGTCGCGCTGGCCAGCAGCGCCCACGCCCCCGCGCCCAGCAGCGCGAGCCCGCCCACGACGCCCGCCAGGTTTTTGACGCTGTTGCGCAGGTTCATGACCGGAAAAGCCATGGTCCGCGCCTCCGGCGCCGCGGCGCGGCGGGACGGGCGGTCCGGGCCGACGCCGATGGGGTCGAGATCTTCGTCATAGAGCAGGCGGTGCTGGCTGACGATACTCTCCAGCGCGAACAGCACGAACAGCGCCATGAGCAGCCCGGCCCCGGTGTGGCTGAGCGCGCCGTCGCGCACGAACAGCGCAAGCACCAGGCAGGCCGCCAGCAAAATGCCGCACTTGCGGCAGAATTCGCCGCGGTCCACCGTGACCGAGCGCCGCAGCAGGCACAGCGCCAGAACGAGCCCCAGGTCGGTGACGGCCCCGGCCAGCGCCGCGCCGACGGCCAGGCCGGTGAGCGAAAGCCCCGAAGCGAGGAAGGCCAGCACCAGCTGCGGCAGCGCCACGCACAGCGCGGCCACCGTGCCGCTGACCACCCACATCGGGAAGCCGCACAGCGCGCAGCACCAGGTGGCGCAGCGCCCGGTCAGGCGGCTGCCGACGGCGGTCAGGATGAGGCCCAGAACATAGAGGATGGATGTCAGCAGTAAGATCATAGGCAGCTTTTCCTTGCAAGCAGCAGAAGCAGCGCCTGCCGGCGCTGCTTCTGGCTGAAACTGTCTGTCAATAGGCGACGCCCCAGACGACCATCTTTTTGGCCGGTTTGCCGCAGACCGGGCAGACGTCGGAGATCGGCTCCTGCTCAAAGGGCATGCAGCGGCTGGACAGCCCGGCCTGCTCCTTCATGGCTTCCTCGCAGGCGAGATCGCCGCACCACATGGCTTTGATAAAGCCGGTGTGCTCCGCCGTGATGGCCTTGATCTCGTCGAGCGTTTTTGCCGTGTAGGTACGGGCTTCGCGGTTGTTTTTGGCGTTTTCGTACAGCGCCGCGGCCAAGGCGTCCAGCGCGGCGGACACGGCGGCGGGCAGGTCCTCGAACTTGACGAACTGCTTTTCGCGGTTGTCGCGGCGGACCAGCACGCACTGGCCCTGCTCGATGTCGCGCGGGCCGACTTCGATGCGCAGCGGCACGCCCTTCATCTCCCACTGGCTGAACTTCCAGCCCGGGGCCTTGTCGGAATCGTCGACCTTGACGCGGAAGTCCCCGCGCAGGGCGGCGGCCAGCTCCTGCGCTTTTTCGGTCACGCCGGGCTTGTGGGCGGCGACCGGCACAATGACGACCTGGATGGGCGCGATGGCCGGGGGCAGGATGAGGCCGTCGTCGTCGCCATGGGTCATAATGATGGCGCCGATCAGGCGGCTGGAAGCGCCCCAGGAGGTCTGGAACGGATACTGCAGGGTGTTGTCGCGCCCGGTGAAGGTGACGTCATAGGCGCGGGAGAACTTGTCGCCGAAATAGTGGCTGGTGCCGCTCTGCAGCGCCTTGCCGTCCTTCATCATCGCCTCGATGGTGTAGGTGGCTTCCGCGCCCGCAAACTTTTCCTTATCGGTCTTGCGGCCCTTGAGCACCGGGATGCACAGGTCCCGCTCGCAGAAATCGGCGTAGCATTCGAGCTGCTGCGCGGTTTCGGCCTCGGCTTCGGCGGCTGTCTCGTGGATGGTGTGGCCTTCCTGCCACCAGAATTCCCGCGTGCGCAGGAACGGGCGGGTGGACTTTTCCCAGCGAACGACGCTGCACCACTGGTTGTACAGCATGGGCAGGTCGCGGTAAGAGTGCAGCACATGGGCGAAGTGGTCGCTGAACATCGTCTCGCTCGTGGGGCGCACGGCCAGGCGTTCTTCCAGCGGCTCGCTGCCGCCGGCCGTGACCCACGCGACTTCCGGCGCGAAGCCCTCGACGAGCTCGCCTTCCTTTTTGAGCAGGCTTTCGGGGATCAGCAGCGGCATGGCCACGTTCTCATGGCCGGTGGCCTTGAAGCGGGCGTCCAGGTTTTTCTGGATATTCTCCCAGATCGCATAGCCGTAGGGGCGCAGCACCACAAAGCCCTTGACGCTGGAATACTCGACCAGCTCGGCCTTGGTGCAGATATCGGTGTACCACTGGGCGAAGTCGACCTCCTGGGCGGTGATCGCTTCTACCATTTTTTTCTTGTCGTTTGCCATTCTTGTTCTCTCTTTCCGTAAAAATCCGGCCGTTTGTTCAGGCCATATGCTCTTCCACATACCCCGCGACGTCGGCCACGGTGTGGAAGTTTTCGATCTCTTCGTCGGGGATCTCGACGCCGAACTCATCCGACAGGGTGGTGATCATGTCCACAACGTCGAGGCTGTCGGCGCCGAAATCTTCCACGATATCGCTTTCGGGGGCGATCTTTTCGGGGTCGATGTCGAGCTGGTCGGCCAGATAGTCGCGGATGCGCTCAAAGACTTCGGATTCCATACGCTCTCTCCTTTGTATCTGTATCCTTACCGTAAGGCCCAGGGGCGGCGCGCGGCGCACTCCCCTTTTATATATCCTACAGATATTTTTATAACATATCCCGTGCAGGCGGTCAAGGCAAAGCGGATTTTTTTCTGCGCGGCGGTTGTGCCGGGCCGCCAAACGCGATATGATAGAAAGGTAAGGAGGCGATGTGCTTGCAACTGCAATTTACAAAGATGCACGGCTGCGGCAACGACTATATCTATGTGGACTGCCGCGAGACCGGCCTGCCCGCGCAGGCGGCCGAGTGGAGCCGCGCGCTGTCCCGGCGGCATTTTTCGGTGGGGGCCGACGGGGTCATCTACATCTGCCCGCCCACCCTGGCCGGGGGCGACGCCACCATGCGGATGTTCAACGCCGACGGCAGCGAGGGGCGCATGTGCGGCAACGGCGTGCGCTGCGTGGCCGAATACCTGTACACCCACGGGCTTGCCAAGGACACGCTGGAGATTGACACCCGCCTGGCCGGGCGCAAGACGCTGCGCCGCCTGGGGGCCGGCGTGTGGCAGGCCGACATGGGCCGCTTTGCCCTGGACCCGGCCGCGCTGCCCGCTGTCGGCCTGGGCGCAGGGCCGCTGCTGCACGCCGACCTTGTCGCCGCCGGGCAGAGCTGGGACGCGGCCTGCCTGAGCATGGGCAACCCGCACTGCGTCATTGAATGGCCGGGCCCCGCCCCGCTGCCCACCGGCGCGGCGCTGGCCGAACTGGGCCCGCAGTTCGAGCACCACCCGGCGTTCCCCGAAGGCATCAACACCGAATTCATCCAGGTGGACGGCCCCCGCCGCCTGACCATGCGCGTGTGGGAACGCGGCAGCGGCGAGACGCTGGCCTGCGGCACCGGCGCCTGCGCGGCGGCCGCCGCCATGGTGCTGCGCGGCGTGTGCCCGCGCGGCGAGACCATCGAGGTCGCGCTGCTGGGCGGCGTGCTGGGCATCCTGGTGGATGCGGACGACGCCGTACACATGTCCGGCCCGGCCGAGACGGCCTTTACCGGCACGGTGGAGGTCTGACGCCGCCTTGCGCAGGGGCGCGGTTTGTGGTAGGATAAAATAGATCTGACCGCTATTTTTTGAATCAAGGAAAGGGAACTTATGAAAGTCAACAAGCATTACCAGGAGCTGGAGGAAAGCTACCTGTTCAGCACGATCGCCCACAAGGTGGCGGATTACCAGGCGGCCCACCCGGACGCCGACATCATCCGCCTGGGCATCGGCGATGTGACGCTGCCGCTGGCCAAGAGCGTTGTGCAGGCGCTGCACGAGGCCAGCGACGAGCAGGGCCGCAAGGAGACGTTCCACGGCTATATCCCGAGCGAGCAGGGCTACCCCTTCCTGCGGGAAGCCATCCAGCGCTATTACGCCGGGCGCGGCGTGGCGCTGGATACCGCCGAGATCTTTATTTCGGACGGCGCCAAGAGCGACCTGGGCAACCTGCTCGACCTGTTCGACGTGGACAACACCGTTTTAGTGCCCGACCCGGTCTACCCCGTGTATGTGGACGACAACGTCATGGCCGGGCGGCGCATCACCTATATGCCCGCCAGCGCCGAAAACCACTTTCTGCCGATGCCGGACGAAAACACCAAAGCCGATATCGTCTACCTGTGCAGCCCCAACAACCCGACCGGCGCGACCTACACGCGCAGCCAGCTCAAGGTCTGGGTCGACTGGGCCAACGCGCACGATGCGGTGATCCTGTTCGACGCGGCGTATGAGTGCTTTGTGAGCGAAGAGGGCCTGGCGCGCAGCATCTATGAGGTCGAGGGCGCCAAGACCTGCGCCATCGAGGTATGCAGCTTTTCCAAAATCGCGGGCTTTACCGGCACGCGCTGCGGCTACACCATCGTGCCGCAGGCGCTCGCCCGCGACGGCATGAACCTGAACAAGATGTGGCTGCGCCGCCAGACCACCAAGTTCAACGGCGTGGCCTACATTGTGCAGCGCGCGGCCGCCGCCGTGTTCAGCGAGGACGGCATGCGCGAGATCCAGCAGAACCTGGACTACTACCGCCGCAACGCCGCCGTGATCGCCGCGGCGCTGGACGAGGCGGGCGTATGGTACTGCGGCGGCAAGAACAGCCCGTACATCTGGCTTGAATGCCCGGCCGGCATGGGCAGCTGGCAGTTCTTTGACTGGCTGCTGGACACCGCCCACGTTGTCGGCACGCCGGGCGAAGGTTTTGGCCGGTGCGGCGAAGGGTATTTCCGCCTGACCGCGTTCGGCGACGCCGAGCGCACCAAAGAGGCCGCCGCGCGCATCCTGGCCGCGCTCAAGACGCTGGGCTGAACGCCCGCGCGGCCGCAGGCAGTTTTTTTCAGGAGGGATCAAGATGAAACCCAATGAAGAGATCATGCAGTTTTTGAAGGACAATCCGACGTTCTACCTCGCCACGGTGGACGGCTACCTGCCGCGCGTGCGGCCCATCGGCTTTGCGATGTGGTACAAAGACCACCTGTGCCTGGCCATCGGCAAGCACAAGGCGGCCTACAAGCAGCTGCTGGACAACACCAACCTTGAGATCTGCGCCGCCAACGAGCGCGGCGAATGGCTGCGCGTGCAGGGCACCGCCAACTTTGACAACAGCCCCGAAGCGCTGGCCGCCGCCTTCCAGGTCATGCCGCAGCTGGCCGACATGTACAACGACGAGAGCGGGCTCAAGCTGGGCATCGTCTACCTGGACCACCTTTCGGCCAAGCTGTTCTCGATGTCCGGCGCGGTCAAGGACATCATGAGCTATTGATCGCCTGCCTTTTACCCACGGTATCACTGCACGCCCCGGAGCAATCCGGGGCGTTTTTTTCGGGCGGTTTTGCCGGGCGGCTGCGCAAAAAATGCGCGGGTTTTGGCCAGCAGCGCAGCTTTTTGGCTGTTCGGCACATATTTTGCGTGGTACAATGAGGGGCAAAGGAGGCGTTTCCCCTATGAAATACGAAGGCAACAAGGTCAGCGGCGTCAAAATTGCCTACATCGGCGGCGGGTCCCGCGGGTGGGCCTGGGGGCTGATGAGCGACCTGGCCGCCGCGGAGGATATGAGCGGCGAGGTCGCGCTGTATGACATCGACCGCGAGGCCGCGGCCAGGAACGAAGTGATCGGCAACCGCATGAACGGCCTGCCGCAGGCGCGCTCCGCCTGGAATTACCATGCGGCAAACAGCCTGGGCGCGGCGCTGGACGGCGCGGATTTTGTTGTGATCTCGATCTTGCCCGGCACGTTTGACGAGATGGAGAGCGACGTGCACGCGCCCGAGGCTTACGGCATTTACCAGCCGGTCGGCGATACGACCGGCCCGGGCGGGCTGTTCCGCGCGCTGCGCACGATCCCGATGTTTGAGGAGTTCGCCGCCGCCATCCGCGCGCACTGCCCCGAAGCCTGGGTCATCAACTATACCAACCCGATGACGCTGTGCGTCAAAACGCTGTACCGCGTGTTCCCGCAGATCAAGGCGTTCGGCTGCTGCCACGAAGTGTTCGGCACCCAGAGCCTGCTGGGCCGCGTGCTGCGGGAGGAAGCCGGTGTGGACGGCGCGACGCGGGAGGACATCAAGGTCAACGTCGTGGGCGTCAACCACTTTACCTGGCTGACGGCGGCGCAGTACCGCGATATCGACATCTACCCGCTGTACCGCCGGTTCGCGCAGAAATACCATGCGGAAGGCTGCGCCAAGAAAGCGGACGACAACTGGTTCAACCGTTACTTTGCCAGCCGCGAGATGGTCAAGATGGACCTGTTCCGCCGCTTTGGCGTGATTGCCGCCGCCGGGGACCGCCACCTGGCCGAATTCTGCCCCGGCAGCTGGTACCTGAAAGACCCCGCAACCGTTGAAAAGTGGGGCTTTGCGCTGACGCCGGTGTCCTGGCGCAAGGAGGAGCTGAAAGAGCGGCTGGCCCGCAGCGAACGGCTGTACAGCGGCGCGGAAGCGCTGAAGATCGACCCGACCGGCGAGGAGGGCGTGCGCCAGATGCGCGCGCTGCTGGGCCTGGGCGATTTTGTGACCAACGTCAACATCCCCAACATCGGGCAGATCCCGAACCCGCCGTTCGGCGCGGTGGTGGAGACCAACGCGCATTTCTGCACCGACACGGTGCAGCCGGTGCTGGCCGGGCCGCTGCCCGCTTCGATCTACCCGCTGGTGACGCGCATCTGCGGCATTCAGGAAATGATCAGCGAAGCCGCCGCGCAGCGGGACATGGGGCTGGCGTTCCAGGCGTTCGCGCTGGACCCCAACATGCCGCTGGGGCTGGACGACGCCAAAGCGCTGTTTGCCGCCATGCGCAAAAACACGGCCGCCTACCTGACGATGTACCAAGGATAAAGCCTGCGTTCCTGTGCCAGCTGACACTTACGGTAGAATTGTAGGGCGGGCGCCCGCCGCACCTTGGCGAATTCAAAAATGAAGGGTTTGCGGCCCGGCAGGGTCCGGCGGGATGAGGGCATCCCGCCCTACGGCCGTCCGGGTGGCCGCGGCTGTCCCTGCCGGTCCAAAACATAAAATTGATTCGTAGGGGCGGGATTTATCCCGCCCGCGGAGCCCTGCGCCGCCGCAATGTCCCCGGGACGATGCAAGCATCGTCCCCTACAGGGGTTTGCGGCATCGCCGGGTCCGCGTTTTCCCGGTTGGCCGCGATGTTTTTCCCCCTGTTCCGTAGGGCGGGCGATTTCGCCCGCCGCACCTCCGCAAGTTCAAAAAACATGTGCCGACGGTCATTTTTTGAAAATCAGCGGTGCGGCGGGGTCAAGACCCTGCCCTACAATGCAAGGCAAACGCTCTACCCCAGGGAGACAATCGGCTTTTTCGACAGTCCAAAACTGCCGCCCTGTTATGAGGGCGGCAGCTTTTTTATACGGGCGCCGGTTCAAGGGACGGGTCGTAGAGGCGGCAGTCGTTTTTGCCGGCGGCCTTGACCTTGTACAGCGCGCGGTCGGCGCGGTCGAACAGGGCGCGGGCGTCGAGCCCCGGCGCGCTGAGGGCGATGCCGATGGACAGCCGCACCGTGCAGCCGGCCGGCGCGCCCGCCTGCGCGTTGACCTGGCGCAGGATGCGCCGGGCGATGGACAGCGCGGTCCCCTCTTTTTCGACGCGCGGGCAGAGCACGGCGAATTCATCGCCGCCGATGCGCCCGACGACGTCGACGCTGCGGGTGGCGGCGCGCAGGACCTTGCCGGTGCAGGCCAGCACCTCGTCCCCTTTCATGTGGCCGCAGGTATCGTTGATCTGCTTGAAATCGTCAAGGTCAAGCACCATGAAGCAGACAGGCCCCTGCGCCAGCAGGCGCTCCGCCTCCTCAAAAAAGGCGCGGTGGTTATACAGGCCGGTCACGGGGTCGGTCCGGGCCAGGCGGGTCATGCGGTCGGCCTCCTGGCGGGCCATGCGCACCTGTTCGGTCAGCGTGCGCGGGTAATACTCGCCGGGGGCCTGCTCGCGGTAGGGCATCGACTGGTGGACATGGCGGACCTTCCAGGCCCCATCCTGCAGGCAGTAGAGCAGCGAAAAGCGTGAATCCATATCGACGAGCGCCGGGCGGCCGAGCTCCGCATCCCGCACCCACACCCCGCCGTAGACCAGCACGGTCTGCGCGTCCAGCGGCAGCGCCTGGTACCATTCGTCCACAATGGTGAACGTTTTGGCCTCCGTCGTGGTCAGCTCCCGGGCAAGCGCCTGCTCCATGCCCGCGCGGGAGAGATAAAATTCATGCTTGCCGGTGCCGATGATGACGCAGTCGTCCGCCAGCTGGGCCATGGCGCGGCCGAGCGCTTCCGGCGTGCGCAGGAGGATATAGTCGTGCCAGAGGAGCTGCGCCTGCTTGCAGAGATCCATGGTTTGCCCTCCCCTTTTCCGGCCGGCGCGGGCCGCTTTTTTATTTACAATATAGGGCATACAGGCCGTGTTGTCAAGGCTGCATCTTGTGGAGCCTGCCGCGAAAGCAGGCATTAACAGCAGCGGTCACGATCTTTATTGCGTCCCGGCGCGCAGCGCGCCGGGACCTGCATAGACCGCGCCGGGGCCGAGTTCCTCCTCGATGCGCAGCAGGCGGTTGTACTTGGCCGTGCGCTCGCCGCGGCAGGGCGCGCCGGTCTTGATCTGCCCGGTGCCGAGCGCGACGGCCAGGTCCGCGATGGCGGTGTCCTCCGTTTCGCCCGAGCGGTGGGACGCGATGGCCGTGTACCCGGCGCGGTGGGCCAGGCGGATGGCGGCGACCGTCTCGGTGACGGTGCCGATCTGGTTGGGCTTGATGAGGATCGAGTTGGCGCACCGCTGCGCGATGCCCTGCGTCAGGCGCGCAGTGTTGGTGACAAAGAGATCGTCGCCGACAAGCTGCACGCGGCCGCCCAGCGCCGCGGTCAGCTGCCGCCAGCCGTCCCAGTCCTCCTCGTCCAGGCCGTCCTCCAGCGAGGCGATCGGGTAGCGCGCGGCCAGGTCCCGCCAGTGCGCCGTCAGTTCGGCGGACGTGAGGGTACAGCCGCACTTGGGCAGGCGGTACTGCCCGGGGGTATCGGTTTTCCACTCGCTGGCGGCGGCGTCGAGCGCAAGAACAAAGTCCCGCCCCGGGGCGTAGCCCGCCGCCTCGATGGCCCTGAGCAGCAGTTCCAGCGCCGGGCCGTCGCCGTCCAGGTCGGGCGCAAAGCCGCCCTCGTCCCCCACCGCTGTGGACAGGCCGCGCGCTTTGAGCTGCGCGTGCAGGGCGTGGTAGACTTCGGCACACCAGCGCAGCCCTTCCCGGAAAGATGGCGCGCCGACCGGCATGACCATGAACTCCTGCACGTCGACGGTGTTGGCCGCATGCGCGCCGCCGTTTAAAATGTTCATCATCGGCACCGGCAGCACGCGGGCCGCCGCGCCGCCAAGGAAGCGGTACAGCGGCAACCCCAGCGCCGCAGCCGCCGCCCGCGCGCTGGCCAGCGAGACAGCCAGGATGGCGTTGGCCCCGAGATTTGATTTGTCCGCCGTGCCGTCCGCCGCGCACAGAGCGGCGTCCACGGCGGCCTGGTCGGCGGCGTCACGGCCGGCGAGCGCCGCGCGCAGGGCGCCGCCTATGTTTTGCACCGCGCGCTGCACCCCTTTGCCGCCGTAGCGGTCCGGGTCGCCGTCGCGCAGCTCGTGCGCTTCAAAGCGGCCGGTGGAAGCGCCGCTTGGCGCGGCGGCACGCCCCACGGCCCCGCAGTCCAGCAGGACCGTGGCCTCGACGGTGGGGTTGCCGCGGGAGTCCAGGATCTCGCGGCCGGAAACGGAACGGATGGTCAGTTTTTGCATAAGCGCCCTCCTTTTGATTCCATTGTGGACCGGCGGCGGGGCGTTTATACGGAAAAGGCCTCCCTTGGGCAAGGGAGGCCAAGGGAGGCTTAAAACAACGGCAGGCGCTTTTTATGCGATCCCTCCGTCTGCGGCCCGGGGCCGCAGACACCTCCCTTTGGCAAGGGAGGCTTAGAGGAAATGTTTTTTAGAATAGGAACCACAGCAGCGCGCGGCTGAGCGGGGCGCACAGCGCCATGGCGACGACGGCGGCCAGCGTGATCTGCGCGTAGCGCAGCCCGGGGCGCGGCAGCGGGGCTTTGCGGGGCGGGGCCGCCGGGGCTTCGGGCCGGGCGGGCGGCTGCGGGGCCGTGGCGGCGGCCAGCACGCCGAACAGCAGCATGACGAGCGGGAACAGCATGGACACGCGGATGGAAACCGCCGCCTGCACCAGATAGCTGCACAGCGCCAGCAGCACCGGTGCGGCATACGGGCGGTACCACCCGGCAAAACCGCGCCGCAGGTGGAAGAACAGGAACGCGCCCCACGCCGCCAGGCCCAGCAGGCCGGTGGAGAGCAGCTGTTCGATGTACTCGCTGTGGGCGGCGTAGAACGTGTTGAGGCGCGCCGTCATGGCGTCGCCCGCCCAGGCGGCGATGACTTCATGGAAGGTGCCGGGGCCGTAGCCCAGCAGCTTGCGCCACAGCGGCGCGTCCCACCAGGCGGCAAAGGCGGCCTTCCAGGCGACGCCGCGGTAGGTGCCCCAGTCGTCGTTGAACTTGAAGAAGTTGTCCAGCGCGCTGAGGCTCGGGAAGCCCGGCACGAAAGTCGCCGCCAGAAACAACACCGTGACGGCGGCCAGCGTCACGGCGGTCAGCACGCGGCCAAGGCGGCAGAGCGAAACTTCCGGCCTGCCGCGCCAGGCGCGCCAGCGCAGCCCCGCCCACACGGCCAGGCAGAAGAGCGTGCCGGGCACGGCGAGGTCCCAGTCCCCAAAGCGGGACAGCAGCGAGCGGCCGCCCTGGGTGTAGACGCTTGCGCGCATCAGGTGCATCCAGCCCGCACAGAGGAAAAAGGAGATGCCGATCCACGCGCCGCGGCGCACGGTGCGGGTGGTGAAGTCCCGGTGGCAGACAAGGATCATGGCCGCCGCAACAATGCCCAGCGTCAGCGCCTCGGCGTCGACGACGGCCATGGCCAGCGCGCCGAAGACCATCGGCACGGCATAGAGGGCGGTGCGGCGGGGGCCTTCGGCATGCAGGTAGGCGTAAAAGACGATGGGCAGCGCAAGGGCGAAGAAGCCGCCGCAGAAGTCTTTCTGCCCGAGCGTGGAGAAAAACTGCGCGCGCTCGACGACGGCGGTCTTGGCATAGGCGCCGATGAGGTCGATGTTGAAGATGTTGAGCACATAGAGCACGACGGCGGCCGACGAGGTCACGCCGATGCCGAAAAAGACGAAGTCAAGGTCTTTGAGCGCTGTGAACGCCCGCGCCCCGACATACCCGACCGCCGTGAGCAGCACGAGCATCCACCCGCCGTAATAGCTGCCAAGCCCCCAGACAGAGGCCAGCGGCTGCAGCGAAACACAGGTGGAGACGGTGCTGGCGACCACGAACGCCGCCAGCGAGAGCAGCCCGCCGCTGCGGCTGGACAGCCGCCCCGGCGCGGGGCGCGCGCCGATGGCCGCGCAGGCCCCCAGCATGAGCGAAAAGCCGAGCAGCAGCACAAACACGCCGCTGAATTTGACCAGCCCCAGGTTGGAAAAACGGTCGATGTACAGCGGGAACGCGCAGCACACCGCCACGAGGAAGGCCGTCGCCACCGATGCGGTGAACCGGGCGAGGGCCTGTTGTTGACGCGATGGATTCAAAAAAGGGACCTCCTGCAATTTATGATGGCACCACATTATTTTAGCGTCCGCCGCCGCCTTTTGCAACCCGTGTACCGTTTTGACACAAAGGTTTTACAACTGCGAAACAGGCAAGGCCCCCGGCCGCGCATGCGACGGCCGCCGCATGGCGCGCGGGCAGCGGCAGCAGCTGGCTGCCCGCATAGCTCAAAAGGCTGCCCGCGCTCATGCCGAGCGCGAGAAAACCGTAGTTGACCCCGGCGTGGCGCAGGCCGAACAGGTCGGTGTTGAAAGCGGGCTGCACGGCCGCGCCGCCGGAATAGAAAAAGGTCAGCAGCGCGTAAGCCGCCGCAAAGGCCCAGCCCCCGGCCCACGCAAACAGCAGCGAACCGGCCCCGAGCCCCAGGTAGACGCCGTACAAAACCGGCTTGCGGCCCAGGCGGTCGCTGGCGGCCGGGCAGAGCAGCCGCCCGGCCGCCGAGGAGGCAGAGCCCAGCACGACGCAGAGCGGGGCGAAGGCTTCCGGCAGGCCGCGGTTGGCGGCCAGTGTGAGGATGTCCGGGCTGAACAGCAGCACAGGCGGCGCGGCCAGCGCCACCCCCGCCGCGCACAGCTTATACTGCGGCGTGCGCAGCATCGCGCGCGGCGGCAGGCCGCCCGCCGGGGCGGGCGCGCTCGGGGCGGCGGAGGGGTTATGCAAAACGGCGGCCCCGGCCCCGCAGACGGCGAGCACGACCGCGCCCAGCGCCGCAAAGCAGACGCGCATGCCCCAGCGCCCGCCGACGCCGCGCACAAACAGCGTGAGGAACGCGCCCGAAAGCCCCATTGCCGCGCCGGTGACGCCGGTGGCCAGCCCCTTGCGCCCGGCGTACCATTTCTGCACGCAGGCCAGCACGGCCGGGGCCAGGAACGCGCTGCCCACCCCGGCCGGGACGCTGTAGACAAGCAGGAACAGCGGCGCGTTGCCCGCCGGGGCGAGCGCGGCCAGCAAAAACGCTGCGCCCAGCAGCCCCGTGCCAACACCGGCCGCACAGCGCGGACCGCGCGCGTCCTGCAAAAAGCCGCCGATGGCGCAGCCGACGCCGTACCCAGCCACGAGCAGCGCAAAGGCCATGGTCGCCTGCGCGCGGGTAAAGCCGTATTCCTGCATAACCGGGCGCTGGAACACGCCCCAGGCGGCCGGGATGCCGGTGAGCAGCTGGACGGCCGCCCCGGCGGCGAGGATGCCGGGGGCGCGGCCCGGTTGGTTTTGCTTTTTTGTCATGGACGGCAGGCTTCCTTTCCGCTCGGGGTGTATCCGATCAATCAAAAGTGCCGAAAAATCCGCTAAGCTAAAAAGCAGCAGACGCTGGTTTTTAGTAAAGGCGGGAATTTTTCAGATACGCCCTGGGTTTGCTTTGTCATTTCGCTATAGTATGGCCCGTTTTGGTTGACAAAACCGCCGCGCGGGGGCTATCATAGGAGCGGACCATAAAAACGACGGGAAGGAGACCCCTTTGCCATGAAAACACAACCCTTGAAGGGCATGCGCGACCTGCTGCCGAAGGAGCAGGCCCTGCGCGATTATATCCAGGGCGAGATCCTGGCGACCTACCGCGCAGCCGGGTTCCAGCGCATTTCGACGCCGATCCTGGAAGACCTGGAAAACCTGGACAAGAGCGACGGCGGCGACAACCTGAACCTGATCTTTAAGGTGCTCAAGCGCGGCGAAAAGCTGGCCGCGGCGCTGCGCAGCGGCGACGAGGGCGCGCTGGCCGACATGGGTCTGCGCTATGACCTGACGCTGCCGCTTTCGCGCTATTATGCGGCCAACCGCGCCGTGCTGCCGCACCCGTTCAAGGTCATCCAGACCGACCGCGTCTACCGCGCCGAGCGCCCGCAGAAGGGCCGCCTGCGCGAGTTCGTGCAGTGCGACATCGACATCCTGGGCGACGAGAGCCCCAACGCCGAGGTCGAGCTGATTGACGTGACGGCGCGCGCTTTGCTGCGCATCGGCTTTACCGGTTTCACGGTCAACCTCAACGACCGGCGCATCCTGCGCGCGATGCTGTCCGAAATGGGCTTTGCGGCCGATACGCTGGATTCTGTCTGCGTCAGCTTTGACAAGCTGGACAAGATCGGCGCGGCGGGCGTGCGGGCCGAGCTGGAGGAAAAAGGCTGCCCGGCCGCGGCCGTGGCGGCGCTGGATGCGTTTTTGACCGGCGGGGATTTCAGCCTGGACACCGTGACCGCGGCCTGCGGGCCGGAGGGCGCAGCGCTGGCGGCCGACCTGCGCTATGTGCTGACCCAGGCCGAAAAGATCGCCGCCGGGCGGTTCCAGGTGGCCTACTGCCCGAGCCTGGTACGCGGGCAGGGGTATTATACCGGCATGGTGTTTGAGGTGACCTGCCCGCAGTTTTCCGGCGCGGTGGCGGGCGGCGGCCGCTATGATGAGATGGTGGGCAAGTTCATTGGCCAGAAGGTGCCCGCCGTCGGCTTCTCGATCGGGTTCGAGCGCGTGTGCGGCGTTTTGCTGGAGCAGGGGTACGCCATCCCCGGCGCCAAAAAGCAGCTGGCGCTGCTCTATCTGCCCGAAGCCGATTTTGCCGAAGTGCTGGCCAAGGCCGAGCGCCTGCGCGGAGACTACGACGTGACCGTGCTGCCGCAGGCCCGCAAGCTGGGCAAGCAGTTCGGCGCGCTGGAAGCCGCCGGGTTCGGCGCGGTGGCCTTTGCGGACAACGAGGACATCAAACTGCTGGGGCGCAAAGACTGAGCCTTTTTACGGCAGGCAAGCGGCCGCTTGCCTGCCGCTTTGCTTGTTCTTTGGGGAAGGAGGCGCGTGATGAAACAGATCCGATGGCGTGACCTTGCCATTGCCGCGGCGGGCGTGCTCTGCTTAGGCGGGGCTCTGGCCTGGTCACTGTTCACCCTGCACAGCGGTCGCGTGGTCCCGCCCCGAGCGGGGGCACTGGCACTGCTGGCGGGGGCGCTGCTACTGTGGCTGGCCGGGCAGCGGGTGCCGCCCCGCAGCCCCAAAACCGCCCGCACGCGGCAGGTGGCGGGCATAGCCTGCCTGGCCGTTCTGCTGCCGCTGTTCTGGGCCGCCGCACTGGGGCTTGTGGTCAGCCGTTCGCCCGGCGGGGTGGTGGTAGTGCTGTGGCAAAACCCCATGACCGGGACGGTGACGGTCGGCGGCACGCAGTTGGAAAAGCCACGGGGGGCGCTGCACATCCAGTGGCTGACGCAGGATACCGGCGTAGCCACCTGCCTGGATGAGAGCTATTATTACCAGGGCGCGCTGCTCTGCACTGCCCCGGGCGAGATGGACGGCCCCGGCCTGCGGCTGCCGGACGGGACCTGGCGGGAGAACGAAGATATGCAGTACCCCGGCTGGTGCCTGATTGTGAAGGGCGATAAGATCCGCGTCATCCCGCCAGACGGCTACAACTACTTTACGACGCAGAACCCCAACAAAGGGGCGCTGCCCACCGCCCTGCTGCTACCCGATAACGTCATCGGGACGCAGGCGTACTGGGCGGTGGCGCTGCCGGACGGCAGCAACCCCGCGCAGGAGGGCGGCCAGCTGATTTTGTGGCAGCTGATGTCCGCGCTGGAGCCGGTCACCCTGACCTATTACAGCGAGGCCGCGCAGCAAGCCGACGCTGCAAACCATCTTGCGCTGTATGGTCCAAAATTTTCGGGCACGGTCGATTGGGACGCCACACAGGACGGGGTGTATTTTACCTGGGACGGCGGGGCGAGCTTTACCGGGCCGGAAATAGAGCCGGAGGACTGGCAGGACACGCTGTACTTTTATGATGACGGACTGCCCTCCGCGATGGTTCGCCAGGACGAGCAGACCGCCGCCTGCCTGTACGGGGCCGACACTGTGCGCTGCGCATATACGCAGGACCGTGGGGCCACCTGGCAGAGCACGGTGGTGTTCCGCGGCGAAACGGGCGATGACATCTGGGCCGGCTTTGCCCCCGACGACACCGGCTACGCCGCGCGCAGTACGCCGTATACCCCGGCCAGCGGCGGGGCGTGGGAGCTGTCCTTCTCGTTTGACCAGGGGCAGAGCTGGCAGCGCTGCGCCGTGCAGACGGAGCACAGCAACCAGCCGCTGCTGGGCGTCTGTGTAGCGGACGCGGGGCACGCCGTGCTTTCTTTGCAAAGTGGGCAAGACAACGACTGGCCGTACCTGCTGGCCACGGCAGACGGCGGGGCCAGCTGGGTCGAGATCAGCCTGCCTTGGACAGACAGCGGGCTACCCTACCTGTACAGCGCCACTGGGCTGAGCCTTGGCGCGGACAGGCGCTGGCGGCTAACGCTGACGCAGGGGACCTACGGGGAAAAGAGCGCCGTGTTCAGCGCGCCGGCGCTGCAAGGCCCCTGGCAGTGGGAGGAATGAGCGCTTTCCGGCGTTTTGTAACGACTTGTAATGGCAAAACGCGGAGCGGTATGGTATACTGAAGGCATCAGAACCCCTTTTGCGACACAAAAAGGAGAGTGAGACCAGTGAAAAAGCGCAACTTTGGGCAGCGCCTGGCCGCCCTGGCCGCAGCGCTGGCCCTGACGGCGGCGCTGGCCGGGTGCGGGTCGGCCGGCGGCGGGAGCGACGCCGCCCCCGGAGAAACAGCGGCGACCGAGAGCTTCAGCATGGACAACGCCGCGCTGGCCGCCGACGGCGGGGGCGCCGCCACGCTGACGCCGCAGGCGACCGGCGAGAGCGCGCGCAAGATCATTTACAACGCCGACCTCTCGCTGGAATCGACCGACTTTGACGCGGCCCGCACGGCCCTGACCGACGCGGTCGAGGCAAACGGCGGCTACATTTCGTATTCCGACCTTTCCGGCAGCGCCGAGGACCAGGACCGCTACAGCCATTACACCGTGCGCATCCCGGCCGACAGCTACCGCAACTTTCTGGAGGCCGTGAGCGGCGCGGCCAACGTGCTGAGCGTGAGCGAAAGCGCCGAGGACATCACCTCCGAGTACATCGACGTGGAGGCGCGCATCGCCTCGCTGGAAAACCAGCGCAGCCGCTTGAACGAGCTGGCCGACACGGCCGAGACGACGGCCGACCTGTTGGAGATCGAGAGCCAGCTTTCGGACGTGCAGTACCAGCTGGAGAGCTACACCCGGCAGCGCAGCTGGATGGACGACCAGGTGCAGTATTCGACCGTGGATATCCGGCTCAGCGAGGTCAAGACGCTGACGCCCGAGACGCCGGTCGGTTTTGCCGAAGAAGCGGGCCGGGCTTTCCTGGACGGCTGGGAAGCGTTCAGCCTGTTCATCAAGGGCCTTGTGCTGGGGCTGATCTATGCGTGGCCCGCGGTGCTGATCGTGGTGATCGTCGTGATCGTGGTCGTGCGCACCCACCCCGCCCGCCAGGCACGGCGCGCAGCGCGCCTGGCGCAGCGCACTGCGCCCCCGCCGCCGCCCAAGCCCGCCGCCCCCGGCGCGAAGGACGCCCCGCAGCCCCCGGCGCCGGAAGATACGCCCAAACCCAAATACTGAGCCTGCATTCATGCCCCTTCCCCGCGCGGGAGGGGGCTTTTTCGTCAGATTTTTGCTGTTTTTGCGTGTAGATGGGTGAAAGAGAAAGGAGGGCTCCCCCATGATGGACGACGCAAGCATCGTGGCGCTGTACTGGCAGCGCAGCGAGGCCGCCCTGCAGCACACGGCGGACAAGTACGGCCGCTACTGCCACGCCATCGCGCTGGGTATTTTGGACAGCCAGCCGGATGCCGAGGAGTGCGTGAACGACACCTGGCTGCGCGCATGGCACAGCATGCCGCCCAAACGGCCGGAATTCCTGGGCGGTTTTTTGGGGCGCATCACGCGCAACCTTTCGCTGGACAGGCTGCGCCGCCGCCGGGCGGCGCGCCGCGGCGGCGAGGCCGTTCTGGCGCTGGAAGAACTGTCCGACTGCCTGCCCGCGCGGGAAACGGCCGAAAGCGAATTTGACCGGCGGGAACTGGCCCGCGCGCTGGAGCGGTTCCTGGGCGGGCTGAACGAACGGCAGCGGCGGCTGTTTTTGCTGCGCTACTGGTACCTGCGCCCGGTGAAGGAAGCGGCCGCCGAGCTGGGCATGCGGGAAAACGCGGCTTCGGCGGCGCTGTTCCGGCTGCGGCGGGCGCTGCGTACATTTTTGGAACAGGAGGGGGTGGCGATATGACCCGCGCCGAAAAACTGCTGCTGGCGCTGAGCGACATCCGCCCCGACTGGGTGCTGGACGCCGCGCCCAAAAACACGCTGCCCGAAACCGGCCCCCGCCCGCGCCGGAGCCAAGTGAAATACTGGGGCGCGGCGGGCGCGCTGGCGGCCTGCCTGCTGCTGGCTTTCTGGGGGCGCGAGGCGCTGGGCGGCGGCACGCCGCCGGCAGCCGCCCCACAGACGCCGCCCGCGGCCGCGGCCTCCCCTGCCCCGACCACTGCGGCCTCCCCTGCCCCGGAAAACGATGCGCTTTCCAACACCCAGCTCCCCAGCGGCGCGGCGCTGGACGAACTGCTGGGAGAGCTGGGCACGGCGCAGGACAAGCAGCTGCTGCCCGGCGGCGGCACGGCGGGCGCAGGCATGGGCTATGAGGCGCGGCTGGCTTACACAGTGGATGAGCTGGCCGACGGCAACCCCGGCGCGGGCGCGCCCGGGGTGGAAACGCTGCCGGTGTGGCGGGATGCCTCCGCCCTGCCCTACGGCCTGCCCGCCGTGGGCCTGAGCGAGCAGGCCATGACCGAAGCGCTGCAGGCGGCGGCCGCCGCGCTGGGCGTGGAACTGACCGAAGTGACGCCCCATACGCTGGGAGAGACCGGCAGCGGGCTGGAACACCTGGACCTGCCCGAAGGCGTCGGCCCGGACAGCGTGTACAGCGTGGAGGCCGCCGCCAAAAACGGCTGGCACCTTTCGATATCCGGCGACGGGACGCTGACCGTGAGCTTTAAGGGGGAGGCCGGTTCAGAGGATTCGCTGCCCCTGCCGGAGGGCTTTGCCGCGCCCGGGCCCGACACGACGGACGCAGAAGGCCGCGCGCTGACGGCCGCGCTGGCTGAACAGTACGCCGGGCTGCTGGGCATGGAACAGCCGGTGGCCGTGAGCTATGCGGGCGATTATAACATTTACGGCGAGCGGGACCGGACCTATCTTGCCTATGAAGGCAGCGGGGACCTGGGCGAGCAGATCGTGCAGTATGCGCTGTGCCGGACCGAGTTTATCCTGGACGAGGAACAGGCGCTGCCCGGCTCGACCGGCGGGCTGTGGATGCTGCGGCGGTACGACCGCCTGGCGGCGGCCGAGCTGGTGGGCGAATACCCGCTGCTGCTGCCGGAGGAGGCCCGCGCGCTGCTGGCGGCCGGTTACTACACGACCGGCGTGCCGGTGGACTGGCCGGGCGAGGACTGCATTGAAGCGGTGGAGCTGACCTACCGCGAGAGCGGCGGGCTGCTGATGCCGTTCTACCGCTTCTGGGTACGGTGCGACGAAGCGCCCCGGAGCGAGGCTGAACAGGCGCTGGGGCTGAACACCTACGGCGCGTTTTATGTTCCCGCCGTGCGCACCGAATACTGGTCCGCTTTGCCGGAGCAGGAGATCGCAGACGGCGGCGCCCTGCGCAAAGGCGCGCAGTAAACGCATAAAGGCGGCGCGCCGCCCCATTCAAAGAGGGGCGGCGCGCCGTTTGTTTTATGGCAGGGTTTTGCGCATCCGGCGCAGCAAAAGGAAGGCGACGGCGGCGACGAGGGTTTCGCACACGGGGAAAGCCAGCCACACGCCCGGCATGCCGAAGGCGGCGGCGAGCGCGACGGCCAGCGGCACGATGACGACCAGCCCGCGCAAAAGCGAGACCGCCTGCGCAGGCACGGCCTGCTCGACGGAGGCAAAATAGACAGCCAGAATGATGTTGGCCCCGGCGAACGGCGCGGCCAGGAAATAAAGCCGCAGCCCCTGCACGGCGATAGCCTGCAAAGCGGGGTCGCGCTCGCTGTTAAAGATGGCGGCGATGGGCCCGGCCCCAAAGAAAACCACCGCATACAGCACGGCGGAAAACGCCAGCGCCGCCGCCAGCGCATACCGCAGCAGCGCGCGCAGCTGCGGGCGCTGCCGCCGCCCCCACGCGCGGCTGACAAGCGGCTGCGCGCCCTGGGCAATGCCGGTGTAGACCGAGAGCACGACAAGCGAAAGGTTGGCCACAACGCCGTAAGCCGCCACGCCGGTGTTGCCCGCCAGCCCCAGGATCAGCGTGTTGAAGGTGATCATGACCACCGCGCCGGAAAACTGGTCGAGGAAGGACGGCACGCCGAGCGCCAGCACCTGCCCGGCCGTGCGCAGCCGCGGCCGCACCCGCGCAAGGTGGAAGCCGCGGCGGCTGCCCAGCCAGTGCGGGGCCTGCACGAGCACGCCGATGACCGGCGAAAACCCGGTGGCGAGCACCGCGCCGAAGATGCCGAGCCCGCAGGGGAAGATGAAGATATAATCCATGACGACATTGGCCAGGCTGCCGCTGACCGTGGCCGCCATGGCCAGCTGCGGCGCGCCGTCGTTGCGCACAAAGCAGACAAGCACATCGTTGAGCAGAAACGCCGGGGAAAACAGCAGCAGCACGCGCAGGTAGGTAGCGGTCATGGCGGCGGTCGCGCCGTCCGCGCCGAGCAGTGCGGCCAGCGCCGGGGCCGCGAAAGCCCCCAGCGCCGCAAAAACCACGGCGGCCGCGGCGGCCATGGCCAGCGTGTGGGTAAAGACAGAATCGGCGCGGCGGGCGGCCCCCTGGCTGCGCAGGATGGCAAACCGCGTGGCCCCGCCCATGCCCAGCAGCAGCCCGGCGCCGTGGATGACGTTGTAGACCGGGATGGCCAGGTTGAGCGCCGCCAGGCCGGTGGCCCCAAGGCCCCGGGCCACAAAGAAGGTATCGGCCAGGATGTAGCAGGATACGGCCGCCATGCCCAACACGCTGAGGGAAGCGTAGCGGGCAAATTCGGCGGGCAGGGACGGGTGTTTCATGAACGGGCTCCTTTTTTGCTCTTTTTTCTTGCTTGCGCTTGCGGATTGCAAAAAGCGCCCGCTCTGCCCTTTCAATGGCCTACAGGGCAGAGCCAGGCGCTTTGCAGCGGCCGCCATCCGGCGATGGCGGGGTATATTTTATTCTTCCGGCATCATGGCGATGCGCAAATCGGCGAGCTGCTTGGGGTCAACGACATCGGGCGCGCCGGACATCGGCTCGCTGGCGTTCTGGGTCTTGGGGAAGGCCAGCACGTCGCGGATATCGTCCTTTTTGAGCATGAGCATGACCATGCGGTCGAGGCCGTAGGCCATGCCGCCGTGCGGCGGCGCGCCGTACTTGTAAGCGTCCATCAGGAAACCGAAGCTGGCGCGGGCTTTTTCCTCGGTAAAGCCGAGGGCGCGGAACATGCGGTCCTGCAGGGCGGGGTCGTTGATGCGGATGGAACCGCCGCCCATCTCGACGCCGTTGAGCACGATGTCGTAGGCGAGCGCACGGCAGGCCCCGGGGTCGGTTTCGATCTTGTCGAGGTCTTCGGGGTGGGGCATCGTGAACGGGTGGTGCATCGCCATCCAGCGGCCCTCCTGCTCGCTGTACTCAAACAGCGGGAAGTCGACGACCCAGAGGAAGTTGAACTTGTCGGGGTCGATGAGGCCGTATTTGCGGCCGATCTCCAGGCGCACCTGGCCGAGCGCCGTGCAGGCGCGGGTCCAGTCGGTATCGCTGACAAGCAGCAGCACGTCGCCGGTTTCGGCGCCGAGCGCCGCGTAGAGGGCTGCTTTTTCCTGCTCCGAAAGGAACTTTTCAAAGCTGGAGGAGGTCGCTTCGGCCGTCAGGCGGCTGAAGGCAAGGCCCTTGGCGCCGTAAGTTTTGGCAACGTCGCCGAGCTTGTCGATGTTTTTGCGCGTGAGGGAATCCGCCAGGCCCTTGGCGTTGAGGGCGCGGATGGTGCCGCCCGCGGCGATGGCGTCCGCAAACGGCTTGAAGCCGGTAGCCGCGAACACGGCGGTAACGTCCTGGATCTCGAGGCCGAAGCGGGTGTCCGGCTTGTCGGAACCGAAGCGGGCCATGGCCTGGTCCCAGGGCAGGCGCGGGAACGGCGCGGCGATGTCGATGCCGAGCATCTCCTTCCACAGCCGCTTGAGCAGGCCCTCGTTGACGGTCATGACGTCGTTTTCATCCACAAAGGACAGCTCTTCGTCGATCTGGGTGAACTCTGGCTGGCGGTCGGCGCGCAGGTCCTCGTCGCGGTAGCAGCGGGCGATCTGGAAATAGCGGTCGAAGCCGGAAAGCATCAGCAGCTGCTTGTACAGCTGCGGGCTCTGCGGCAGCGCGTAGAAATGGCCGGGCTGCACACGGCTGGGGACCAGGTAATCGCGCGCGCCTTCGGGCGTCGATTTGATCAGGGTCGGGGTCTCGATCTCGCAGAAATGGTTTTCGCAGAAATAGCTGCGCACGATCTGGCAGATCTGCGAGCGCTTGACGATGGTCTCGTGCATAGCCGGGCGGCGCAGGTCGAGATAGCGGTAGCGCAGGCGCAGGTCGTCGCCCACCTTGACGTCGTCGCGCACCTCGAACGGCGGGGTCTGCGCCTCGCTCAAAATGCGCAGCTCGGACACATACAGCTCGATATCGCCGGTGGCGATCTTATCGGTCTTGGCGGCGCGCTCGCGCAGGACGCCGCGCGCAATGACGACGTACTCGCTCTTCAGGCTTTCGGCTTTGGCAAAGACATCCCGGGGGGTGTCCTCGTCAAACACCAACTGCAAAATGCCGGTGGTGTCCCGCAGGTCGGCAAAGATGATGCCGCCCTTGTCACGCGCGCGGGCGATCGAACCGCAGACGGTCATCTCGCGCCCGGCGTCGGCCAGGCTCAGCTCGCCGCAGTAATCGGTGCGGCGCAGGCTGCCCATCGTTTCCATACTTTCATGCCCCTTTTCATGCGGCGGCAGGCCGCAATAATCATTTGACTTCTGAACCATCATTATACCGCGTCAAAAGCGTTTTGGCAAGGGCTGCGGGGCGTTTAGCGGCGATGTTTGCGCAGCAGCGCAAGGCCCAGCGCGCCGAGCGCCGCGCCCGCGCTAAGCAGCGTGAGCGGGAAGGCGTCGGCTGTCTGCGGCACGGCCGGGGCGGGCGTGGGCGCAGGCGATGCCGCCGGGGCGGCCGTGGGCGCGCCGCCCGCATCAACCCCTGCGCCGGGGCGGTCGGTCGGGGCCGGGGTGGCGGGCCGGGCCGGGGTGGGCGCGGCCGTTGGGGCGGCCGTGGCCGTCGGCACAGGCGCAGCGCTCGGGGCGGGCGCAGCCGTCGGCTGCGGCATGGCTGTCGGCCGGGGCGACGGCGTTGGGGCCGGGGCGCTGGCGACGGTGTTGACGAACAGCGCCTGCACGGCGTCCTGCGGGGGCGTCAGCGCGTTGCCCTGCGCATCCCTCAGGCGGGTAAAGGCGGTCAGCTCCGCTGCAAGGCCGCCTGCGCCGTCGTCGGTGACGGTGATCTGCGCCTCATAAACCGTGGCGTCGAGCGTGACCGTATCGCCCGCAGGCGCGCCGGTCCCGCTTTGCTCGGTGATGCGGTAGGCGTAAACGCCGGTGATCGCGCCGGTTGCGGCGGGCTGCGGCTGGCGGCGGGCGCGGGCGGTCTCGGCGGTGGCGGATTCAGGCGTGGCCGGGGCGGCAGCCACCCCGGCGCTGCCGCCGGGCTGCTGCGCCTGCGGTTCCGGCCGCGCGCTTTCGGGCGTGGCGGCGTGTGGAGCCGCCGCCTGTGTGCGCGCCGTATCCAGCAGGCGGGACAAATCGAGCGTGAACGCCCCGGCAGGCCGGGCGGCCGAAAGCGTCAGCGTGTCCTGCACCGGCAGCCGGGCAGCGTTGGGGTTTGTGCCGGGGGCCGGGGCGATGCGGAAGGTATAGCTCTCCCCTTCCGCCCAGCCGGTGCGGTCGCCGGTCAGCTCTTTTGCGACCGGCAGCTCGATGCGCGCGCCCGCCGGGTCAAAAGCGGCCGTATAGGTGTTTGTGAAGGTGACGGTGACGGGCTCGGAGCCCATCGCGCCCGAAAAGCGGGCGTCCGCCGCCGTGAACGTGCCGCTCGCCGGTTCGGCGGCGGCCCCGGTCAGCGCAAAGCCGAGCGGAAGCGCGGCGGCGGGTTCGGTCACGCTGTAAGCGAGCCCCTGCACGTCGGGCACGGTCAGCGCTTCGCCCGCGCGCAGCGTGAAGGCCGCTTCGCCCGCAGGCGAAAAGGTCAGGCTTTCCGCCGCCGTGGCGCCGTCCGCCGCGCGGCGCTGGGCCGGGACGGTCTGCCCGGCTTTGGCCGGGATGGAGAGGGTGAACGCGAATTCGGCCTGCTGCGGCGCCGTGAGGCCGGGCGCGGCTTCGACCCGCTTGGCGATGGTCAGCGCGGCGGGGGCGCGCAGCGCCAGCCGCCCGTTGTTGCCGAGATAGCTGACAAAGCGGCCGTCGTAGACATCCTGGCCCTGAAAGGTCGGGTAGAACGCGGCAGCGGCCGTTCCGGTGGGGTCGGCGGTTTTGAGGCGGATCAGGTCGATGAGGTTGCCCAGGCGCGGCGCGCCGCGGCGGATGGACCAGCCTTCCGCCGTGCGCGTGACATAGGGGGCCATGCTTTCGCCGCTGCGCTCATAGACATAGGTGCGGGCGGTGACGGCGCTGCCCGCGCCCGCGTAGTAGCTCTGCTGGATGTAGTAGCTGCGGCCGGGGTCGAACACGGCGGCGTCGGCGCGCCGGGTACAGGCGCGGTCAAGGTAGACCGGCAGGTCCTGCTGCAGAAAATAGAAGGGGTTGGTATCCGCCGAGGTGAAAGCCGCGTTGCTGCTGCCGACCGTGACGGTCCCCTCCCGGTCGTCCTCATAGAGGTTGGAGTAGAAATAGACCTGGCCGTTTTCGGTGTGGACGGCGAGGTATTCGGCGCTGACGCCGCCCTGCGCCGGGTCGGTGTTGAGGGTGCCGTCGGCGCGCAGCACGCCGTCCTGCAGCCCGACGGTGTACAGCACGCGCAGCGGGTAGGCGTTGTTGGTCGTGTTGTCGGTGGGGACGCCGTCCACATCCAGCGTGACCGTGTTGACGCGGATCGGAATGGCCGCCGCGGGCACGGCGACCTGCAGCGTCTGGCGGCCGCTGGCATCGGCGCTGACCGTTACGAGAATGTCGTCGATGTTGCCGCGGCCGTAGACCGGGCTGTCAAACGTTTTGCCGCCGCCGGCCGTGGCAAAGTGGCCGGTATAGGTCTGCAGCGTGCCGCCGCCCGGCTGCGGCACGGCGGCCGGGACAAAGTCCGCTTCCAGGTCAAACTGTATGCCCGCCCACAGGATGCTCTTGACCCGCTCCACCTGCATATAATCGCCGATGGGGTCGGTGTAGGTCAGGTACCCGCTGTGCACAGGGTCGTCATCCTCGACCTTGGTGGGGCCCTGGGCCGTGTTGGTGATGGTGCTGATGATCTGCTGGAAAGCGTCCCAGAGGTCGTCGGCGTTATCGGCCGGGTAGTAGGCGTCGGGGTAGTTGAGGCTGGCCGGGGCATACGGCGGCGGGGCGATGTCGACGGTATAATCCTCCACCCGGCCGGAGCGCGTGTACTGCACGGCGGGCGGCGTGCCGGTGCGGTACTGCTGCCAGGCCGTGTTGACGGCGTCGACGGCGGGGATCGAGGTCGGCGCAAACTGGTTCTGGCGGTCCCAATAAGCGCCGGGTTCCAGAACCAGGTCGGCCATCGTGCGCATGCCCTCGTTCTGGTCGGCGGTCATGAAACCGATGGTATAGGCCCTGGCCGCGCCGCTGCCGTCCGGGTAATAGTGGGCGCTGACCCGGTTTTTCATGTAGGCGGCCGTGATGAGCGGCATAAAGCCGTTGCCGCTGTGCGGCGTGTTGTTGTCGCCGCTGCCGATGGGGGTGTTGGTCAGGCCGTTCCACCATTCGCCGCCGGAGGCCGCGGCCGAGAAGGTTGTGGGCGCGCCGTCCGACATCAGGATCAGGTTGGGGATGCGGGTAAAGGTCTGGCCTTCGAGCTCGACCGTCGTCGAGGCGGTCGCCGCCAGCATCTCGAACCCGCCGTACAGCCCGGCGTGGATGTTTGTGTAGGAATCGAGCGGGATCGTGCGGTCAAGCCCGACCTGGCAGGTGACCTGCACGTTGCCGTTGTTGCCGTCGTCCGCGCCCGGCGTGGCCGCCCAGTGCGAGATGACAAGATACTGCTTATCCGCGCGCGGGGCGACAGATTGCAAATCGAGCATATCCTGCGCGCCGCGGTTGAACACGACGATGCCGACGCGGTTTTCCGCGCTGGCGTTGGCGAGCGTGTCAATGGCCTGGTTGACGGCGTCGACCATGGCCTGCACGCGGGAACCGGCCTGGTCGGTGACGGTCCCCTGCCCGTTTTCGTACTGGCCCCAGGCCATGCTGGCCGAGAAATCGAGCACAAAGACGACGTCGACCGGGGCGCGGGTGGCCGAGATGAGCTGGGTGGAGGTCGCCAGCGCCGAGTAAGCGATGAGGAAATCGGAATCGTTGTCGATCTCAATGGTCCCGACGTCGCCCGCAAACGTCATGCCGGTGGTGGAGACGGTCTTGTCCACCCAGACACGGCCGTCTTGCAGGGTGGAATCGGCCGCGCCGAGGCTGGCCTGGTAGCCGTCGCGGGTGTCGGGGTCGGCCACGCGCACGCCTTCGGGCGCGGCGGCCGCCTGGGCCGGCAGCGGGGCCGCGAACAGCGCCGCCGCCAGCACGCAGGCGAGGGCACGCGCCGCGGCGCGGGCGAAAGAGCGTTTTGCGTTCCGTTCCCGTAGGGGGAGCTTGCACATAAGGGCATCGTCCTTTCCGGTTGTTGTAGAAGTTCGATGCCAGTATACGCCGCTTTTTGTGCGGACATGGTCGAAAAAGCGCCCCGCAGGCAAAGCCTGCGGGGCGCGGACCGGGCGCTTATTTCTGCTTCTGGTTTTTGATGACCTTGAGGCGGCCGAACTCTTCGCGCTCTTTTTCGCTCAGCGCTTCGTCGATCATCTTGATCGTGGCCTGCATCTGCGGGATCTGCACGTTGCCGAGCGCGTTGGCGCGCTTCTGGGTCTTGCGGATGGCTTCGGCCAGGCGCACGACGCTGGTTTCGACTTCGGCCAGCTCAACGGTCAGGGCCTTGACCTCGTTGAACTTCAGGTAGGCCGTGTCCAGCGTGCCGTTGGTGGATTCCAGCCCGTAGTACAGCCCGAGCGGGGCGCTAGGCTTGAGCGTGACGGTGGGCAGCTCAACGCCCATGACGCTGCGCCGGGCGACCTGCAGGCCGTGTTCGACCGGGACGCTGGCCGTGAACTCGCCGACCGAGCCCAGCGTGATGTTGGCGCGCTGCAAGGCGGCGTAGGCCTCGGCGTAGGCGGCGCTGATCTTGTCCTGGATCGCGGCGGCACGGTCGATCAGGCGCATCATCTCGCGCACGAGGATGTTGCGCTTGCGGTCCATCAGTTCGTAGCCCTGGCTGGCCAGCGCCAGACTGCGCCGGGTCGCCATCAGGTTGGATTTTGTGGGAAAGACTTGCTGGGCCATGTTGCCACCCCCTTGGGAAAGGATACGGGCGGACGGGATATCCGCCCCCACAGTTTACTTTTTGGCCTGCAGGCGCGCTTTGGCCGGTTCGTAGTATTTGTCCAGCGTGGCGTCGTCACAGCGGTCAAGCGCGGTGCGCGGCAGCGCCGCCAGCAGCTCCCAGCCGAGGTCGAGCGTTTCTTCCATCGTGCGGTCGGTGTTGCCCTGGCCGATGAACTTCTGCTCAAACGCGCGGCCGAACTGCATCAGGCGCTTGTCGTCGGCGGAGAGCTCCTCCTCACCGATGACGCTGGCCAGCGCTTTGGCGTCCTGCACCTTGGCGTAGCAGGCGAACAGCTGGTTGGACAGCGTGACATGGTCGGCGCGGGTGTAGCCTTCGCCGATGCCGTCCTTCATTAAGCGGGACAAACTCGGCAGCACCGAGATGGGCGGGTAGATGCCGGTGGCGTCCATGCCTCGGTCCAGCACGATCTGGCCTTCGGTGATATAGCCGGTCAGGTCGGGGATCGGGTGGGTGATGTCGTCGTTGGGCATGGTCAAAATCGGGATCTGGGTGACGGAGCCCTGGCTGCCCTTGATGATGCCCGCGCGCTCGTAGAGGCTCGCAAGGTCGGAATACAGGTAGCCGGGGAAGCCTTTGCGGGCCGGGATCTCGCCCTTGGAGGAGGAGAACTCGCGCACGGCTTCGCAGTAGCTGGTCATATCGGTCAGGATGACCAGCACGTTTTTGTTGAGGTCGAACGCCAGATACTCGGCCACCGTCAGCGCGGCGCGCGGCGTGATGATACGCTCGATGATCGGGTCGTTGGCGAGGTTGAGCAGCATGACGACGCGGTCCATGGCGTCGGCGCTGACAAAGGAATCGCGGAAATACTCGGCCACGTCGTTCTTGACGCCCATGGCGGCAAAGACGATGGCGAAGTCCGAGCCATCCGAAACGCTGGCCTGGCGCACGATCTGCACGGCGAGTTCGTTGTGCTTCATGCCGGAGCCGGAGAAGATCGGCAGCTTCTGGCCGCGGATCAGCGTGGTCAGGCAGTCGATGGCCGAGATACCGGTGTGGATGTAGTTGCGCGGGTAGACGCGGCTGACCGGGTTGATGGGCGCGCCGTTGACATCGCGGCGGGCGGCCGGGTAGATATCGCCGAGGCCGTCGATCGGGCGGCCGAGACCGTCCAGCACGCGGCCGAGCAGCTCCGGGCTGAGGTCGACCATCATCGGGTGGCCGGTCAGCACGGTGCGGGTGTTCTGCAAGCTCAGGCCGTTCGCGCCCTCAAAGACCTGGATGACGCAGCGGTCATCCTCGACCATGACGGTGCGACCCAGGCGGGTGGAGCCGTTGTCGAGGTGCAGCTCGACCATTTCGTCGTACTGCACGCCGGGCACGCCTTCGAGCACGACCAGCGAGCCGTTGATCTGGGAAAGACCGATATGTTCAAGGATCATTGCGCCGTGCCTCCTTCCTCCGTACCGGCCGCAGCCAGCTTCTGGTCGATCTCGGCGCGCAGGCGGTCAAAGCCGCTGAGGTCGTCGTTGGGGATATCGTACTTCATGCGGACAAGCTGGTCGAACAGGCCGGTGGCCAGCAGGCGGCTGACCGGGACCTGTTTGGCGACGAGCGCGCTGCATTTGTCATAGAGATAGAGGATGATCTCCATCATCTTGAGCTGCTTTTCCAGCGGGACAAAGGTATCCACGGCATGGAAGGCGTTCTGCTGCAGGAAACCGACGCGGATGACGCGGGCGATCTCGATGGTCAGCTTCTGGTCGTCGGGCAGCACGTCGGAACCGATGAGCTTGACGATCTGCATGAGGCTGTTTTCCTGCAGGAGCAGGTCGGCCAGGCGGCCGCGGCAGGTCATAAAACCGGAGCCGACATGGTCATAGTACCATTCGGACAGATCGCCGAGGTATTCGCTGTAGGAATCGTTCCAGTTGATGGCCGGGTAGTGGCGGGCGTAGGCCAGGCTCTTGTCCAGCGCCCAGAAGCAGCGGGTGAAGCGCTTGGTGTTCTGGGTGACGGGCTCCGAGAAATCGTTGCCCTGCGGGCTGACCGCGCCGATGACCGAGACCGAGCCCTCCTGCCCGGACAGCGTTTTGACATATCCGGCGCGCTCGTAAAACTCAGCCAGGCGGCTGGGCAGATAGGCCGGGAAGCCTTCGTCGGCGGGCATCTCTTCCAGGCGGCCGGAGATCTCGCGCAGGGCTTCGGCCCAGCGGGAGGTCGAGTCGGCCATCATGGCGGCATGGTAGCCCATGTCGCGGTAATATTCGGCCAGCGTGATGCCGGTGTAGATGGACGCTTCACGCGCGGCGACCGGCATGTTGGAGGTGTTGGCGATGAGCACGGTGCGGTCCATCAGGCTCTTGCCGGTGCGCGGGTCGGTCAGTTCGCTGAACTCCTGCAGCGCCTGGGTCATCTCGTTGCCGCGCTCGCCGCAGCCGACGTAGATGATGATGTCGGCGTCGCACCATTTGGCCAGCTGGTGCTGGGTCATGGTCT
>ERZ1643251.706-NODE-706-length-44323-cov-9.709610_pt1 | contig 44323 bp, 41 predicted proteins | sample MGYA00579261_ERZ1643251 | MGnify/ENA primary metagenome ERZ1643251 (study PRJEB29033, sample SAMEA4952267) | chicken gut metagenome | biome: Broiler Chicken; feature: Gastrointestinal Tract; material: Caecum | place: Ireland | collected 2018 | study: Broiler... | reverse complement strand
CTGCCCTTTTTTGGTTTTGCGGATACTTGTGCCCGCCGGGTATTTTTTGAAAAAAACTTCCGTTTTTTCAAAAAGGCTCTCCGAGCACAAACGCAGAATGTCCCCTTTCAGACTGTGCAGAAGGGTTGCAGATTGCGTTTTTTCCACCGCGAGCGCGAGGACGCATACCAAAGCGTATGTAACCGACGCGCGAGACGGGCAGAAAGGGCGCAAGATGCGCCCTTATCCGCAGTTTGACGCCTGCGGTTCGCTTCAAAACTTACGGGCACACCAAAAAAGGGACAGGATGCCCCTGCCCTTTTTTGGTTTTGCGGATACTTGTGCCCGCCGGGTATTTTTTGAAAAAACTTCCGTTTTTTCAAAAAGGCTCTACGAGCACGAACGCAGGCGGCTCCCTTCTTCGACGTTTCTCAACTACTCTGACACCGCCTGCGGTTCGCTCCTAACTTACGGGCACACCAAAAGAAAGGCAGGGTTAACCCTGCCTTTCTTTTGGTGTGCCCGCCGGGAATCGAACCCGGAACCTACAGCGTCGGAGGCTGTCACTCTATCCAATTGCGCTACGGACACGTATTTTGTTGTGTTTATTATAGCAAACTTTGCAGAAAAAGAAAAGAGATTTTACGCATCGGCAGAAAATTTCTGCCGATGCGTATTTCTTCTTTTGTAAAAAACTTTGTTTTGTTCAAAAAACAGAGATACGTTCCCTTATTTCGTGACCGTAACCTTCTTCAAAGCGCGGGGGCTGTCGGGATTTCTGCCCTTGCCGCAGCTGACTTTGCAGGCCAGCATCTGCGCCGTAAGCGCAAAGCGGTACATGGTGAAAGCTTCGTTTTCTCCGCCGGGGATTTCCACGATGTGCGCCTTCTTTCCGGCAAAGCTTGCCGCGTCGTCCGTGACGACGTACAGATCGGCGCCGAGTTCGATCATCTTATCCGCACATTTGAGATAATCTTCCCTGTGCACCCCTTCCGAAGCGGCGGTGAGGCCGTTTTTGGACGCAAACAGGATGACCTTTGTCCCCTCTCCGACCATAGCCATCGGGCCGTGGTAGAAATCGGAGCTGTGGTATGCCCTGGCGCGGATGTAGCAGGTTTCCTGCAGTTTCAGGCCGCACTCGAAGGCAATGGCCGACGAAACGCCGCGGGAGAGAATAAAGCACTCGTCCGTATGGACAAACGCGTCCACCATCGAATCGGTTGCCGCGTCGATCTTTTTTGCATCTTCGGCAAGCTGCTTGCCGAGAGCGGGGAGCGCTTTGTCCTTGGAGCCTGCAAGAAGATCTGCCAGAAGCTGTGCGAGATACAGCTGCGAGCAGAAAGTTTTTGTGGCGGCGACGCTCTTTTCTTCCCCTGCAAAGCAGCAAAGATGATACTGCGCAAGCTTTGCGAGCGGGCTTTCTTCATCGTTGGTGATAGCGACCGTGATCGCGCCGCACTCGTTGGCGTTTTTGACGATCTCCATGACGTCCGCCGCCTTGCCGCTCTGCGAGCAGGCGACGACGAGGGATTTTTCCAGTTTGAGTTTCGCGCCGTACATGGTGACGACGGAAGGCGCTCCCGAAGCGACGGGAATGCCCGACGTGCTTTCCACGAGATATTTGAAAAAGATCATGGCGTGGTCGGACGTGCCGCGGGCCGCCGTATAAATGTTTGCGGGCTGTTTTTTTGCGATTTCCGCAGCGATCTTATCCAGCACCGCCTGGTTTTTCTGTGCAAGCGTTTCCAGCACCTGCGGGGCAAGATTGAGTTCCTGCCACATCAACGTATCTTTATACTGCATTTTATTCCTCCGTGAATTTTGCAAGCGTTTTCTGAACTTCCTCTTCAAACTTGCGGATATATCCCGTGACGTAATCTGCCATCTTCAGATTTTTGTCCAGCATCAAAGGCGTGAGGTCCATGGCGTAGTTGAGCCCCGTATACGTATCGCAGGCGTGGCTTGCCGAGAAGGTTGCGTTGGCGAGCCTTCTGCCCTCGGCGGCGAGGTCGTAATTTTTGCCGCCGACGATCTGGCTGTCGAACACGGCGGAAAGGCACCTGCCGATGTTGGGGTGACCGCCGCAATCGAGGAATACCTTTTCATCGTCGGGCATCCAGTCAAGATCTCTCCACACTTCGCAGCCGAACACCTTTTCGGGGCGCTCGTCCTCCTTTAAGAGGCGCAGGGCGGCGATGACCTTGGTGGCGACGCCGACGTGCGTATCGTGCTTGTCCGCGAGATTGTGCGTGTAGACGTATTTCGGATGCGTTGCGCGCAAAATCTGCACAAGCTGTTCCACGATCTCTTTATCCTGCTTGTCCTTTGCCTTTGACGAAGGATAGCCGAGCAGGAGCTGCGCGCTGTATTCGCCCACGAACGCCGCTTTTTTCTGTTCGACGATGCGGATGGCCTTCATGTCCTCGTCCGTATAATCCGCATACAGTCCCGAACGGGGGCTGCCTGCGCCGTCCGTGACGACCACGCCCGTAAACCACTTGTCCTTTTTGCCGAAGCATTCCGAGATCGGACCGTACGCCATAAATTCGATGTCGTCCTGATGCGCCGAAATACAAAGGTGCGTCGTGCGGCGCAGAGCCGCCGCCTGTTCTTCCCCGTCGGGGACAAAAACGATGGCTTTCTGATTGAGTTTCATGCTGTTCTCTCCTAGTATATTTGCCGCTTTTTCTGCCCGCGCAGGCGGGCATAGACGAACTCAGCATGAGCCGCGCGGGCTCATGCCGAATTTTTAAACGTTTTACTTCTTTTTCCTGTCGACGTAGCTAGTGTGCAGGATCTCGTGCGCTTTGTGCGAACCGGGCGCCCCGAAGAAATCCTCGTACAGTTTGATGATGGCGGGATTTTCGTGGCTCTTGCGGATGACGGACTTTTTATCCTCATCGTAGAGAGCTTTGGCGCGCTTGGAGCGCAGATCGGTATTGCGGCGCACATAGGCGTTCTGGATAGGCTGGCCGCCGCCGTTGACGCAGCCGCCGGGGCAGCACATGACTTCCACAAACGTGTAATCGCATTCACCCTTCTTGATCTTTTCGCAGAGCTCCTTGGCATTGGTGAGACCGCTTGCAACGGCTACTTTGACCTTGGTGCCGTTGAGATCGTATTCCGCTTCCTTGATGCCCTTGACGCCGCGCACTTCCTTGAAGTCGACGCTGTCGAGCGGTTTGCCCGTGATCTTTTCCGCCGCGGTACGGAGCGCCGCTTCCATGACGCCGCCCGTTGCGCCGAAAATGACGCCTGCGCCCGTAAATTCGCCGAGCGGGTTGTCGAAGGTGCCGTCGGGCAGTTCGTTGAATATAATGCCCGAAGTTTTGATCATCTTGGCAAGCTCGCGCGTGGTGAGAACGGCGTCGATGTCGGGATAGCCGCTGGCATTTTCGTCTGCGCGCGTCTTTTCAAATTTCTTTGCCGTGCAGGGCATGATGCCGACGACGTAGATATTTTTGGGATCGATCCCCTCTTTCTGCGCCCAGTAGGTCTTGACGGTAGCGCCGAACATCTGCATAGGCGATTTGCAGGAAGAAAGGTTGGGGATGAGTTCGGGGTAATAGTACTCGACAAAGCGGATCCAGCCGGGCGAGCAGCTGGTGAACATGGGCAGAACGCCCTTGTTGGAAACGCGGTCGATGAGTTCGTTTGCCTCTTCCATGATGGTGAGGTCGGCGCTGAAGTTGACGTCGAACACCTTGTCGAAGCCGAGCATACGCATTGCCGTGAACATTTTCCCTTCGGTGTTGGTGCCGATGGGATAGCCGAATTCCTCGCCGATGGCGGCGCGGACGGCGGGAGCCGCCGCAACGACGACCACCTTTTCGGGGTTGTTGATGGCGTCGCGGACGTTGTCGATCTCCTCGCGCTCGTGCAGGGCGCCCGTCGGGCAGACGGCGACGCACTGGCCGCAGGCTACGCAGGGAGCATCCGCCAGGTCGGATTCAAAGGCGCACGCGATGTGTGTGTTGAAGCCGCGGCGGGCGGGAGAAATGACCGCCACTTCCTGTACGTGCTTGCACACTGCCACGCAGCGGCGGCAGAGAATGCACTTTTCGTTGTCGCGCACGAGATAGGACGTGGAATTGTCCGGTTCGCTCTCGGTGTGCGCGCCCTTGAAGCGGTTTTCGTCGCAGCCGTATTCGTTGGAAAGCTTCTGCAGTTCGCAGTTGGTGGAGCGAACGCAGGAGAGGCATTCCTTTTTGTGGTTGGAAAGCAGGAGTTCGAGGGTGGTTTTGCGGGATTTGCGCACCTTTTCGGTATTGGTGAATACTTCCATGCCCTCGTTGACGGGATACACGCAAGAGGCCACGAGGCTCCTTGCCCCCTTCACTTCGCAAACGCAGATACGGCAGGCGCCGATCTCGTTGATGTCTTTGAGATAGCAGAGGGTGGGGATGTTGATGCCTGCGACTTTGGCGGCTTCGAGAATGGTGCTCCCCTCTTTGACCTCTACGGGAATGTTGTTTATTTTCAGATGTACCATGATTTGTGTCCTCCGCCGTTATGCCTTGATGATGGCGCCGAATCTGCACTTCTCCATGCAGACGCCGCACTTGATGCACTTGTTCGGATCGATGACGTGCGGCTCTTTGACAGTACCCGTGATGGCGCCGGCCGGGCAGTTGCGCGCGCAGAGCGTGCAGCCCTTGCACTTGTCCGCCACGACCTGGTAACGCAGCAATTTTTTGCAGACGCCCGCGGGGCAGCGCTTGTCGCGCACGTGCGCTTCGTACTCGTCGCGGAAGTAATGCAGGGTGGAGAGAACGGGGTTGGGCGCCGTCTGACCGAGGCCGCACAGGGAGTTCTCCTTGATGTAGTAGCAGAGCTCTTCCATCTTGTCGAGGTCTTCCATGGTTGCGGTGCCGTCCGTGACCTTGCACAGCATTTCATACAGGCGCTTGGTACCGATACGGCAGGCGGTGCACTTGCCGCAGCTTTCGTCCACGGTGAATTCGAGGAAGAACTTGGCGATATCGACCATGCAGTTGTCCTCGTCCATGACGATGAGTCCGCCCGAACCCATCATGGAGCCGATGGCGATGAGGTTATCGTAATCGATAGGCGTATCGATGAGGTGCGCGGGGATGCAGCCGCCCGAAGGGCCGCCCGTCTGCGCCGCCTTGAATTTTTTGCCGTTGGGGCAGCCGCCGCCGATGTCGTAGATGATCTCGCGCATGGTGGTGCCCATCGGGATCTCGACGAGGCCGGTGTTGTGGATCTTGCCGCCCAGCGCGAACACCTTGGTGCCGCGGCTCTTTTCCGTACCCATGGAGGCGAACCAGTCGGCGCCCTTGAGGATGATCTGCGGAATGTTGGCGTACGTTTCAACGTTATTGAGGATGGTAGGTTTTCCGAACAGGCCCTTGACCGCGGGGAACGGAGGGCGGGGACGGGGTTCGCCGCGGTGCCCTTCGATGGAGGTCATCAGCGCGGTTTCCTCGCCGCAGACGAACGCGCCTGCGCCCAGACGGATGTCGAGGTCGAAATTAAAGCCCGTACCGAAAAGATTTTTCCCGAGCAGACCGTACTCGCGCGCCTGCTTGATGGCGATGGTGAGGCGCTGCACGGCGATAGGATATTCCGCGCGGACGTAGATGTAGCCCTGATCGGAACCGATGGCGTATGCCGCGATGGCCATTGCCTCGATGACCGCGTGGGGGTCGCCTTCGAGGATGGAACGGTCCATGAACGCGCCGGGGTCGCCCTCGTCGGCGTTGCAGCAGACGTACTTTTTATCGCCCACGGAGTTTTTGGCGAACTGCCACTTTCTTCCCGTAGGGAATCCCGCGCCGCCGCGGCCGCGCAGGCCCGATTTGAGGATGACGTCGATGACGTCCTGCGGGGTCATTTCGGTAAGCACTTTGCCGAGAGCCTCGTAGCCGTCGTAAGCGATGTATTCCTCGATCTTTTCGGGGTTGATGACGCCGCAGTTGCGCAGGGCGACGCGGTGCTGTTTTTTATAGAAATTGGTGTCGTTGAGCGCCTTGATGGAGCCGTCCTCCCCCACCGTTTCCTTGTACAGAAGGCGGGTGACGATGCGGCCTTTGATGATGTGCTCGCTGACGATCTCGTCCACATCCTCCACCTTCACCTGGGAGTAGAAGGCGCCCTCGGGGTAGACGATCATGATGGGGCCGTAAGCGCACAGACCGAAACAGCCCGTTTTGGTGACGTGCACTTCCTTTTCCAGCCCTTCTTTCTGAATGCGGTCGACCAGTGCTTCGTAAATTTTCATGGAATTGCCCGACGTACAGCCCGTGCCGCCGCAGACAAGAATGTGTGATCTGAACATAAATTCTCCTCTCCTTCGCCCTTAATTCTCGCCGATGAGATATTCCTTGCAGGGATTGCCGTTGACGACGTGGTCGGCGATCACTTTGCGCGCCTTGTCCGCCGTCATGTGGATATACGTATATTTCTGCCCGTCTTTGAACACCTCTACGATGGGTTCGAGGCGGCACATTCCGATGCAACCCGTCTGGGAAATGCTGACGTTGTGCAGCTGACGCTTGTCAGCCTCGTCCAGCAGAGCTTCCAGAACGGGGCGCGCGCCCGCCGCGATGCCGCAGGTTGCCATTCCCACCTTGATGACCGTCTCGTCCGAGCTCGCCACGCTGCGGTTGTCTATCTGCGATTTCATCTTTTCGCGCAAGGCCCGCAGTTCTTCCAAACTTTTCATAACCTACCTCCAAAAATGTCCACTAAATTTTCCTGAATGTAATCCTTTAAAAATGCGCGCACTTCCGGTGCGGACAGCGAGATGTCCTCCCCCAGCACCGCGCGCACTTCGCGCGTGTCCAGCACGCCTTCTTTCCCGTCCCCTTCCGCGCGGATACGGAAATCCACCGCGGGATTCATGGTGACGAGCTGCAGGCAAACGCCGCCGAAATCCCCCAGCGGCATCCTGTCCACGTGACTGATGACGTATTCCGCCGTCACCTCCGTGCCCTTGCCCTTTTCCGAACGGATGCCGAACCGTCCGCCGGCGCTCTCTGCCGAAAACTTGAACAGCGGAACGCCCATCCCCACTTTGCGCGTCGTGCGCGTGGTGGTAAAAGGATCGGTCACGCGCGCAAGCATCTCTTTGTCCATGCCGCAGCCGTCGTCGCGGATGCGGATGACCATTCTGTCCGCCGCAAAGTCCGCAGATACGCCGATCTCGACGAGTTTTGCTCCCGCCGAAAGGGAATTTTCCGCAATGTCCAGAATATTGAGGGCAAGTTCGCGCATATCAGTCCGAGTATTTGGCGAGAATGCCTTCCACCTCTTCGGGCGTGACCTTGCCGTACACGTCGTCGTTGACCGTCATGACGGGCGCGAGGCCGCAGCATCCGATGCAGCGCGTGGCGTCCAGAGAGAACTTCCTGTCGTCCGTGCACTGTCCGCCCTCGATCTTGAGCGTGTCGCAGATCTTTTTATACACGTCCCCCGAGCCCTTGACGTAGCAAGCCGTGCCGAGGCAGACGCCGATCTTGTATCTCCCCTTCGGATACAGAGAAAACTGCGCATAGAACGTGGCGACGCCGTACACTTCCGCGAGGGAAACGCCCAGCTCATCCGCGATCATCTGCTGCACCGCTTCGGGCAGATAGCCGTAAATTTCCTGCGCCTTCTGCAAAGCGGCGATCATCAGCCCCTTGCCTTCATGCTCGATCCTCAGCTGTGCGAGCTCTTCGCGCAGCTTTTCCTCCTGTTCCTTGGTACCGTTGAAAGGAACGTCGATTTTCTTAGCCAATGAAACCTACCTCCGACTGTAATCGGGCGATCTTGACAGTGCGCCCGTATTCTGATATCTCAACGTATTTATTTTATCACACATTCAAACTTTTTTCAATACAAATGTATGGTTATTCAGAAGAATTTTTTCAGAATTTGTTCCCAAGAAACAAAAATATGCGCCCAAAATGGTAGTATTTAGCGGTTTTTGTGTGATTTTTTTGTGTGGAAATTGCAAAAATACGTGCGCGGCGGGGCATAACTTGACGAAAGTGGCATTTTGTGGTATAATAAAGCAAATATTTTACTGCCGGAACCACCGGAAAGGAGGTAAGCCATGGATTCTGCCGAATTGCGCGACATACTGCTGAAAAAATATGCAAAGTACTCGCAGGACATTATGGAGCTGACCAAAATAGCGAGCAAGAGCGACATCATCAACCCCAAACTGTACGAAAAATACGACGTGAAGCGAGGACTGCGCGACATCAACGGCAACGGCGTGGTGTGCGGTCTGACGGAAATTTCCGAGATCGTGGCCTTCGGCAAGGACGCGGACGGGAACAAGATCCCCGCCGACGGCGAACTGTACTACCGCGGCATTTCCATCCGCGACCTGGTGCGCGGCGCCACGGGCCGCAGGTTCGGCTTTGAAGAGGCGACCTACCTCCTCCTGTTCGGGCACCTGCCCACGCAGAGCCAGCTGGAACGCTTTTGCGAAATTTTAGCGGATTTCCGCACCCTTCCCCCCTCCTTCGTGCGGGACATCATCATGAAAGCCCCCTCGAAAGACATGATGAATATGCTCGCCCGCTGCGTGCTTTCCCTCTATTCGTACGACCCGAAAGCGGACGACATCTCCAAACGCAACGTTCTGCGCCAGTCCCTGCAGCTCATCGCCCAGTTCCCCCTGCTCACCGTCTATTCGCAGAAGGCGTACCAGTACTACCATTCGGACGCCTCTCTCTTTATCCACAAGCCGAGAAAGGACCTTTCCACCGCGGAAAATATCCTGTATATGCTGCGCGAGGACTGCAGATACACCGAGCTGGAAGCGCAGGTGCTCGACCTGTGCCTCGTCCTGCACGCCGAACACGGCGGCGGCAACAACTCCACCTTCACCACGCACGTGGTCACCTCCTCGGGTACGGACACCTACTCCTCCGTCGCCGCATCTTTGGGTTCGCTCAAGGGCCCCAAACACGGCGGCGCCAACGTCAAGGTGTGCGATATGTTCGACAACATCAAGGAACACGTCCCCGACTTCGACCGCGGGAAGCTCAAAGACTACGTGGGCAAGATCCTCGACAAGGAAGCGTACGACCACACGGGCCTCGTGTACGGCATGGGGCACGCCGTGTATTCCCTCTCCGACCCGCGCGCGGACATCCTGCGCACTTTTGCGGAAAAGCTGGCGGCGGAAAAGCACAAGGAGGAGGAATACGAAATGCGCAAATACGTGGCGCAGGCGGCGGCGGAACTCATCGCCGAAAAGCGGCGCATCTACAAGGGCGTTGCGCCCAACGTGGACTTCTATTCGGGATTTGTGTACGATATGCTGGGACTCCCCCGCGAACTGTACACCCCCTTCTTTGCGGTATCGCGCATTTCCGGATGGTCGGCGCACCGCATGGAGGAGATCACCAACGGCGGGAAGATCATCCGCCCCGGCTACCAGGCGGTGGCGAAGCGGAAAAAGTACGTTCCCATCGAACAGAGAAGGGAAGAAGAATAAAAAATACAGGGACGTATCCCTGTTTCAACGACAAAAGGACTGCCGCGGCGTTTTGCCGCGGCAGTCCTTTTGTTATGCGAATAAACCCTCCAGCGCCGTCCAGACGAGGGCGACGGCGGCGGCGCCCGCCAGCACGCCCGCCCAGATCAGCGCGGCGCGCAAAAGGCGCTGCTTTTTGGTAGGAACGCGCTTTGCAAGTTTTTCCACGCGCTCCTGCAGCTGCGAGGCGAAGCAGAATTTCTTTTGTCTCCGATACAAAAAGGCGTCCGGGCAGGCGGACAGCTTTTCCAGCGCCGACGCAGGGTCGTACTGCGCGTCCGACGCGCACCGCACCGCCGCATACAGATCGTAACAACCCGCGCACAGCGGGTATTTTCCGATCAGTTCGCAGGCGAGCGAGGCCGCCTCCTCTTCTTTCCCCTGCGTCAAAAGCGTTTTTCCCTCCGCAATTCGCGTATAGACGACGGACTTTTCCGCGCACGAGCGCGCAATTTCCGCGTAAACGCGGCTGTTTGCCCCCGCGAGGGTGCAGAGGCGTTCAAACCCCCTTTTCATGGAAAGATCGCACGGCAGGCAGGCGAGCTCCGCCTCCCCTTTTACCTGCATCCTAGCCAGAAAGCGCAGGCGTTCCGCCGCAAAGGACGCGTCCTCCGCAGGGATCTGCTCCGCGGCACGTTCAAATTGCCCCTCTTCCAAAAGATGCGACGCGCGGCGCAGACTTTCGCCGCGGCTTCCCGCCAGGGAGGGCGCCCCCTCCGCGAGAGGGGCGTATTTTTTTCTCTCTTCCGCCGCCCTGCGCACGAGTTCTGTCTGCGTGAGCAGCTGTACCTGCATTTCCACAGTTTTCCTCCTTTCAGAGAACGCGCGCCGCCGCGTTCAGATCGGGGATCACCAGCGTGGGGCGGTCGCTCTCGGGCAGGGACGCCGCCTTTTTTGCGTCCGTTTCCCCGCTGAGAACGAGCAGCGTGGCAAATCCGTTATTGTTGCCGAAGCGGACGTCCGTATGCGGACGGTCGCCCGCCATCGTCACCCTTGCGGCGGAAACGCCCAGCCGCGCGCACAGCCGTTCCCCCATCACGCGGTACGGCTTGCCGCAGATGACGTCAGGCTCCCGCCCCGAAGAAGTTTTCAGAAGGGAAATAAAGGACCCCACGTCGGGCGGGTACACCCCCTGCGCGGGACAAACGTCGTCCGGGTGCGTGGCAATGTACGGCAGCCCCATAACAATATATTCGTTGATCGCGCACAGCTTGGCATAGGTGAGCGACGTATCATATGCGAGAACGCACACTTCTGCCCCTTTTTCGCACAATTCCACCCCGTAGGAGGCAAATTCGCGTTTGAGCGCATCCGTTCCCACGAGGTACACCTTTTTGTGCGGATAGGCCGAAGAGAGATATTCCGCCGTCGCCATGCCCGAAGTGTACACGAGGTCTTCTTCCGACCAGATCCCCAGCCGCTGCAGCTTTTTTTCGTATTCCGCGGCGGTTTTGGAGGAATTGTTGGTACAATAGACAATCTTTTTGCCCGCATTGCGGAAGGCGGCGAGGGTATGTTTCATCTCCCCGATCAGAGAATCTCCGATGTACACGGTGCCGTCCATGTCCAGCAGGAACACCTGCGTGTCCCGCACCAGGGCGGCCAGACGTGCGTTTTCGTTCATATGTGTTCTCCTTCCCGCGAGGGCAAAACCGCCCTTTTTTACGCGGGATCTTTCTCCTTTGCGGCGGCGGACATATGTGCGGGCGAGCACAACAGCCCGAATTCCCGTTCCAGAACGGGCGCACTGAGAAGGGGCGTCAGTTCGGGGGAAAGGTAATACGCCTCGTCCGTGTCCGCACGCGCGCTTTCGCCCTCCGCAAAGTAACTGCGGGCGATTTTTTGTATGTATTCGCCCAAAAGCCGCGCGGAATCCGCCATGCGGCGGCGGGATTGCTGAAAGATGCGCACCCGCTCGAAGCTTTCTTCCCCCGAAGGGACGCGCACGTTGGCAAACAGCTTTTTATACGCTATGCCCGTGCGCTCGGCGCACAGGCGAAGGCGCGCCGCATAATCGGGCACGAAAAAGGGGCGCGGCTGTGCCTTTTCAAACAAAAACAGTTCGCGCTCGGCGCAGGTTTTCAGCACCGAATAGGCAAGTTTTGCCGCATTTTGCGGCATACGTGACTGCAAAAATTGCACCATTCCCATACACGCAAACTCTTGCGTGCGCGAAAGGGAAAACAGCGCGGAAGCAAAAAAGAGCTGCTCCCTGTCCTCCCCTGCCGAGAGGGAGAGAGAGGCGGCGCTCTGCGCGGCGCTTTCCAGCGCCGCAAGCGGCTGTCGTTCGGCAAACAGCGCGTGAACGCGCAGTTCCTCCGCGCACAGCGCGGAAAGCGCCGTCTGCGCCAGCGCCGCGGCGCAGTCCGTCTGCAGAAAATTGCCGCTCAAAAGAATTTTTTGCGGCGGACGGAGCGGGTACCCCGCAAAGGGCGGGGGAGCCGTCTTTGCAAAGCACTCTTCCGCCGAAGGGGAAGTGGGTACCGCCGCGCACTCCGCATTTCGGAGGGTGGCAAAAAAACGCGCCGCGGGAATGGCGCGGTTGCCCAGCGCCACCACGGCGCGCACGTCGTCGGGCAGAGAAAACAACCCCATCGCTCCCCTGCCGACCTCCGCGCACAGCGGAGAAAAGGGGGAAAGCGCGGAAAACAGGTGGTTCCGCACGGCGGGGCGCTCCCCTTCCGCAAAGAGAAGGGCCACGCGGCTGCCCGCGGGAAATTCCGACGCAAAAAAAGAGGAAAAGTCCTGCACGCGCAAGATCTGCGTATCGCCAAGCAGGGGCAAAAGCTGTTGTTCAACCATAACAACGTCCGAAAAAAGTATTTTTCCTCTTTTGTAACTTTAAAATTTCAGCTTAAAAAATCGTCCAGCGCGGCGAGAAGCGCGTCGTTCTGTTCGGCGCTCCCCACGGTGATGCGGCAGAAATCCGCAATGCGCGGCTTTTGGAAATGCCGCACGAGCACGCCGCGCTCGCGCAGTTTTTCGTACACTTCCCTGCCCGAAAGCCCCGATTTTTTCGCAAACACGAAGTTGGAACAGGAAGGCAGAACAAAAAATCCGCGGCGGGTAAGTTCTTTGCTCAGCCGTTCGCGCTCGGAAATGACCAGCGCGTTCTTTTCGCGGTAATATTCTCCGTCCGCAATCGCGGCGGCGCACACCGCCTGGCAGACGGTATCCACGGGATAGGAATTAAAGCTGTCGCGGCAGCGTTCGAGCGCGGAAATGAGTTCTCTGTCCCCCACCGCGTAGCCGCAGCGCAGTCCCGCCAGCGAATATCCCTTGGAAAAGGTCTTGACGACCAGAAGATTGTCGTATTTTTGCGTGAGCGGCACGGCGCTCTGTCCGTAAAAAGGCATATACGCCTCGTCCACGATGACGATGCGCCCGCTCTGCGCGACAAATTTTTCTATCTCTTCGCGCGCGATCCCCATGCCCGTGGGCGCGTTGGGATTGGCGATGACCACGCCCTGCGCGGGCGTTTTGCGCAATTTTTCAAGATCCTGCGAAAAATCCTCTTCGAGGGGCACGATCACCTGCGGAATGCCGAAAAATTCGCAGAACACGGGATAAAAACTGTAGGTGATGTCCGCAAACGCCGCGCCCTTTCCGTCCGCATCGAAAAAGGCGGAAAAACAGAAGGCGAGGATCTCGTCGCTCCCGTTGCCGCAGAACACGTTTTCGGGAGAGACCCCTTCCGCTTCCGCCACGGCGCTTTTCAGCTTGTCCATGGCAAGGGGCGGGTACAGGCGCAGATCGGAAAAATTCACGCTCCTGTACGCTTCCAGCGCTTTGGGGCTGGGCGGGTACGGATTTTCGTTGGTGTTGAGTTTGACGTACTTCTTATCTTTGGGCTGTTCGCCCGCGACGTAAGGGACGATCCCCTGCGCCCGTTTGTTCAGATATGTATTCATAAACGCACCTCGGTTGGTCTGGGTTTTATCATACCCTTTTTCAAGGCAAAAGTCAAGCGACGGCGCTCCCTGCGGGGCGCCGCCGACAAAATCCGACAAAAGTTTCCCTTTAAAAGATCCCTGGAAGAAGGAAGGAAAGCGCCAGCCCCGCCGCAAAGGAGAGGGCGTTGGCAACCAGCGCGTACACAATACATACGGCCGTTTTGGGCGGACGTTCGGAAAGTTTTTTCATGCCGATGCTGTACGCGGCCGCTTCCAGGATAAATACAAAAATTTCCAGCACGGCATACAAAAACAGGAACATCCACTGCCCCGAAAAATAGTTGGCGACGTTGAGCAAAACGTTGAGGATGACCTGCGTGATGCAGTTGGTGACGATGAGAAAGAGAAGCTGTTTTTGCGATCGGAACCCGAACAGCAGGGCGACGCCGATCTCGATGAGAATGGTGATGACGATGCGCGCGAGCAGGGAAAGAATTTCGCCCGTGTAATCGTACGAACGATACGGGGAAAGCTCTTCCCCGCCTGCGGAAACGGAGCCGATGTTCAGCCCGTCCATGTTTACGGTATAGTATGAATCGAAGGCGTAACGCTCGCAGACGCCGCTGGAAACAAAGACGCCCTCCTGCGGGAAATACAGCAAGACCTTGAAGTTCTGCGGCGGGTAGTACGTCCAGGCCATTTCCTTTGTTTCGCTGACCGTCCAGCCGATCTGCAAAAAGTAATAGCCGTCCGCGTCCTCGTATTCTGCAAAGGCGAGCCACGTTTCGTAACTGAAATCAGCGTATTCGTACCCGGGATTTTCCCGATACACGGCCGTTTCGGGGTTGCCGTCCCACGCAGATTGCGGCCCCGTGGACGATTTTTCGGAAAGCAAGGTGCCGTAGCAAAGCTCTTCCCCGAGGTTTTCAAAGCGCACGCGCAGGGAAGGTTTCGGCCCCGTATCCGCATGAACGGGCACGGGAAATGCCAGAACCGCACACAAAAATAAAATCAGAAACAATGCGGCAGATCTGCTGCTTTTCATACTTTTTCTCCGCACATTTTTTTGAGGGCGGCAAAGACGCCGTGCGCGCTGCACGTTTCCGCCTCGATAAAGTGCTCCGCCTCGGAAATGTCCCACAGCGTGTGCGCGTCCGAATTGCACAGCCGCGGAAGATCCACGCCCACGTCCTGCCTGTACTCCGCCATGCGGAAGCCGAGACGGGGATCGAAAGCGCCGAGAATGCCGATCAGCCCGTTCGCCTGCTTGTCGATGTGCGCGGGAACGGCGATCCCCCCGAGAGAGGAGACGAGAGGAGCGACCTCTTCCACGGAAACGCCCGAGCTTACGATGAGCAGGTTTTCCTCCTCTCCGATCACCTCGTCCTCCTCGTTGAGGATGAGTTGGCGGCCGAAAATTTCCGGACGGTTTGCAATTTTTAAGCGGGTGCGGGAGACGTGCTCTTCCAGTTTCTGCGCATCCTCGTACCTTTCAAACAGACACAGGACGTGGATGTCCTCGCTGGTGGTCAGCTCCATGGCGGGCAGGACGACCAATCCGTTTTTTCTGCCCACCGCCATCGCCGCGGGGCAGTTTTTGCAGGTATTGTGATCGGACAGAGCAATGACGTTCAGCCCCTTGATCAGCGCCATATTGACGATGTTGTTGGGCGTGTTGTCCTCGTCGCCGCAAGGGCTCAGACAGGAATGAATGTGAAGATCGTAATACAGTTTCATTTCCGCCCCCTTGCGCTTTTGTCCCGATTTTTGCTATACGTTACACAGTTTTGCGACGGTTTTGCCCGCCTCGAACACGTTTTGGTTTGTACCGAGCACCCAGATCCCCTGCTGGTTTGCGCGCTGAAACAGCGGCTCGTCCGGCTCCGTTCCCTCGCACAGGAGGATGCAGGCGCAGTCGATGAGGGTAGCCACCGCCGCGACGTTGACGTTGTTCATCACCGTCAGCCAGCAGCAGCCCTCGGGGGCGCGGGAAATGATGTTGCTTAAAAAATCGCCGCTGTAACCGCTCTCGATCTCCCGATCTTCCCCGCGGCAAAAGACGGCAAAGCCGCTTGCCTGAACCAATCCGGAAACTTTCATTTGCCCTCCTCCAGCTTTGCACAGTTGAGCTTGCCGCCGTATTGCACCACGTCCTCCGCGTGACAGCGGCAGGTGGGCGCGCCGCACGCGCCGCAATCGATGCCCGGAAGCTTTCTGACGTATTCCTCCACCTGCATCAGCTTCTGCATGGCGGCGAACCTGTCCTTATCCAGCTGGAAAGAGGTGGAAGGCGCAGGCGCTTTGTCCCATTGGAAAAAGCTTTCGTCCAGGCCGTACTCCTCCATGGTGGCGGGCGGGATCTTCATTTTTTCCGCCAGCTGGCGCATACGGTTGCGCGCGATAAAGGGATTTTCCACATTCAGCACGCCGCCCACGCACCCGCCGGGGCACATATTCAGCTCCACAAAGTCGGCGCCGTCCAGTTTGCCGTCGCTCATCTCTTTCAAAAGCCCCAACACGTTGCGGACGCCCGAACAGTGGATATAGTTTCCAAGTCCCAGAGAATTGCTCTCCCCGCCCGAAGAGCCCCAGCCTATCCCCGAATAGCCGCATTTGCCCAGCTTTCTGGGATTTTTGATCTTGTTCATTTTTTCCACGAGGCGGAAATAGACGTCGCTCTGCGAGAGAACGCCCGAAATATACTTTTCGTTGGAGACCTCTTCCTTGTGCAGGGAATACACCTTGGCGGGACAGGGCGAGATAAAGAAAATGCCGATGTCGTCCGCGGGGATCCCCTTTTCCAGCGCCTGTTTTTTGGCGAGTTTGGCCGCAATTTTGGCGGGCGCATACAGGTTGAGCATATGGTCCGTGAGCTCGTGAAAGCGCAGAAGGATGAGTTCCGCCACCGCCGGGCAGGCGGTGCTGATGACGGGACGGGGCAGAGTGCTTTTCTGCATGACTTTTTTGGTGCAGTCGGTGACGAGTTCCGCCGCCAGCCCCACCTCGAACACCTCGTCGAATCCGAGCGCCAGAAGCCCCTCGATGACGTAGTTGGGATCGTCTAAATTGTTGAATTGCCCGAACAGGGAAGGTGAGGGCAGCGCGATCTTGTAGTTATAGCTGGCAACAAGATCGAAGCTGTCGTACACGGGACGCTTTGCTCCCCCCTTGCAGCTGCGGACGCACTCGCCGCAGTTGATACACTTATCATATAAAATTTTTGCTTTGCCGTTTTCGATGCGGATCGCCTCCGTGGGGCAGCGGCGCATACAGGTGATGCAGCCGATGCACTTTTCGCTGTCCAAAACGACGGTTTTCAGCGTTGCCATGACATCCTCGCCGATATGTATTATTCAAAAACGTGAGCACGATTTGCGCAGACGTATGCAAAAAATCATTCCAGATTGACGCGCAGATACACGGTGGTACCCACGCCGACGGTGGAATCGATCTTCATTTCGTCGCTGTATTTTTTCATGTTGGGAAGCCCCATGCCCGCACCGAACCCGAGGCTGCGGATGCTCTCCGTTGCGGTGGAATACCCCGCCTTCATCGCGAGATCGATGTCGGCAATGCCGGGGCCCTTGTCTTTCAGATAAATGTCGATGCGGTCGGGATAGATCTCCACTTCCGCCTTGCCGCCGTGCGCGTGGATGACCATATTGATCTCCCCCTCGTACATGGCGATGGCGACGCGGCGCACGGATGCGGGCGAAACCCCCATCTGTTTCAGCGTGTTTTTGACGCTTTCGCTGGCGTTGCCCGCAGAGGCAAAGTTTTCGCCGTCCACATCGTATTCGAGCCTGATGCACTGCATATCAGCCGCCCAGCCCGTTGGTATAGAGAATGCCGCAGGCGACAAACAGCCGCTTTTCGGTGGTGAGCAGGACGATCCCCTTGCTTTCGGCAAGGTCGATGACGGGCTGTTCGGGGCGCTTGCCGCGCACGAACACGATGCAGAGCATATCCATCATTTCCGCCGTCCGCACGACCTGTGGATTCAAAAGCCCCGTCAAAAGGACGGACTGGTCCTTGACGTAGGCAAGGACGTCGCTCATCATGTCCGAACCGCAGGCGGTGTGAATCTCGGTATCGAGATGTTCGGCGCCGCACAGGATCTCCGCGTCGAGCAGTTTGACCACTTCTCTGATTGTCATAAATTTCTCTCCGGAAATAAATTTGCAAACCGCCCCGCAAGCGGGGCGGGGATCTTTTTCCCTATCATACCATATTTTGAGTTGTATTTCAATAGCTTTTAAAAATTTGCATGAAAAAACAGCCCCGAAGGGCTGTCTGAAATCTTTTTTACAAACCTGCCGCCTGCATGATCCCGAGGGTGATGTACCCTACCGCCACGCTGACGACGTACATCACGCCGAGCAGGGCAAAGGCGCGGCGCAGATTTTTGCGGCTTTTGAACAAAATGGTAAATCCCAGCCCCGCATTGGCGCAAATGCCCGCGATGAACCCGCCGAAAGAGAGCCCGTTGAGGATATACGCCTGCGTGACGACTGTGCTTGCGGCGCAGTTGGGGATGAGCCCGATGGCGGCGGCAATGAGCGGCTGATACCATTTTCCGCTCAGAAGAAAGCTTTCGATGGCGCTTTCCGCATAGTGCATGATAAACCCGAACGCAATGTTGACGATGAGAATGTACACGAAGATCTGCAGCGCGTGCGTGAGCGGATGCAGGAAATAGCGGTGAAAGTTGGAATCCTCTTCATGGTCGTGTCCGCAGGGCGTTCCGTGGATGTCCTCCCCCTCTTCCAACGACGCGAGCGGGACGTTGCGGAACAGGAAATTGAACAGATACCCTACCCCCACGGCGACGACAAAGAGAATGGCGATGACGGGCATGACGGAGACGGTTTTGGACGCCTCGCCGCTGGTGAGCAGGAGCACGATCGCCTCGTCGCTGGTGGCGAGAAAGACGGAAAGCACCGTTCCCGCGCGGATGAGCCGCTTATCGAACAGCTTTGCCGCCATCACCGAAAAGCCGCACTGCGGGATGATGCCCGCGGCGGAGCCGAGCAGCGGCGCGAGATTCCCCGTCAGAATATTTTTGTTTTTCGTAAAGTTTGTCCTGTTTTCCAGCAGTTCGATGAGCACGTACATGAGGAACAGAAAGGGAAAGACCTTTAAACTGTCCAAAAACGCGTGCAAGAGGACGTGCAGCACTTCTTCCATAAATTGTCTCCTTGTGGACAATGATTATACAGCGAAACGGCGCGTAAAGCAAGTGTTTTTCCGTGCGTTCCCAAGCGGAGGGAGAATTTTTTTGACGGATCTTGTAAAAACGCCCCGCCTTCCCCTTCCCGTGCGGCGCGGCACATATGCGTCAAGAAGAAACCGACTGAAAAAAGGGCTTTGCCTGCGCGCACAGACATCTGTCCCTTCCTTACTAGAAAGGATATGCACCGAAAAAGCGCGGGCAACGTTTGCCCGCGCGTAAAAAAATCCCCCGCGATGCGGGGGATCTTCGTTACTGTGCCTGATAGACACTGACCTGCTTTTTGTCTTTGCCCAGTCTCTCGAACTTCACGACGCCGTCGACGAGAGCGAACAGAGTGTCGTCCTTGCCGATACCGACGTTGTTGCCGGGATGGAACTTGGTGCCGCGCTGACGGACGAGAATGTTGCCGGCGAGCACTTCCTGCCCGTCGGAACGCTTTACGCCCAGGCGCTTTGCCTGACTGTCACGACCGTTGTGCGACGAGCCCGTTCCTTTTTTATGAGCGAATAAACTGATCAAGATCATGTTTTTATCCTCCTAAAAAAATGTGTTTGCGCCTTACAGCGTGATCTTCTGAATTTTGACCGCGGTGAAGGGCTGACGATGGCCTTGCTTTTTGCGCTCGTTCTTTTTCGCCTTGTATTTGAACACGACGATCTTTTTGAACTTATCCTGCGCTTCGACGGTGGCGCTTACCTTGGCGCCCGCAACGTCTGCACCGACCTTGATCCCGTCATCCGTGGACACGAGAACAGCGTTGAATTCGACGGTTGCGCCGACTTCCGCATTCAGCTTTTCCACGCGAACGACGTCGCCTTCGGAAACCTTATACTGTTTGTTCCCGTTTTCGATGATTGCGTACAAAATAGTTTACCTCCTCTATCCAGTCTCGCCGTGTGCCAAGGCGGTGCGAAAGCGCACGCTTATAAAGCCCGCTACGAGCGGCTCGCATATTATATTATCAAAATACGCGCGCACTGTCAAGCATTTTTGCCTGCCGGCGCAAATTTTTACTTTTCGTACACGCTGCGTTTGAGAATGCCTATGTACGGGAGGTTGCGGTAGCGCTCGGCATAGTCCAGACCGAACCCGACCACAAACTCGTCCGCGCAGTCGAATCCCTTATAATCCGCCTCGATGGGAACGACGCGGCGGCTGTACTTGTCCAGCAGAGCGCAGATCTTGACGGAAGAGGGCTTTCTCGAATACAGCATCCGTTTGAGATAGGAAAGGGTGTAACCCGAATCGATGATGTCCTCGACGATGATGACGTCCCTGCCCTCGATCTTGCGGTCGAGGTCCTTGATCAGCTTGACTTCGCCCGAGGACTTTGCGCCCGCGCCGTAGGAGGAGATCGCCATAAAGTCCATCTCCACGGGAATGGTCATGGCGCGCAGGAGATCGGCGTAAAACATCACGCTCCCCTTCAAAATGCCGACCATGAGGGGCGTTTTGCCCGCGTAATCGCTGTCCAGCTGCGCCGCAAGTTCCGCGATGCGCGCCTGGATCTGTTCCTTGGAAAACATGATGCTTTCTACGTCCTGATGCATGAGTTTGTTTCTCCTTTTCTTTTCAGAAGTATATAAAAAATATTTTTTGAATCGGGATCGGTTTTGATCTTTTCGGAAATTTCCGCGCCGCACACAACAAAAATTTCTCCGCCGCAGGCAAGGAGCGGCAGTCGGCCGCGCACGCGGACGGGGATCTTTTTATCGCTGAAAAAATCCTTTAACTTTCTGGGACTTGCACCGAATTTTTGGAACACGTCCCCCTCTTTTCTGGTACGAAAGACGCAATTTTGCGGCAATTTGTCCGCATCGAAATACAGGGCGTTTTGTCTCTTTCCGCGCCCGACAAAGACCGTATATTCCCCGAACGAGGTCTCCCCTTCCGCAAAGGGAAGCAAGAGTTCTTCCTCTTTTCGGGGAGGATAAACGGAAACGGTATCGAACTCTTTTGCCGCATACAGGCCGCGGGGCAGGCGCACCGATTTTCCGCTTTCGCCGCGCGAGAGTGCGTAAACGTCCTCCAGATTGGCGAGCGTATAGTCCTTTTCCACGCCGAAATGCCGCATGGCAAGCACCGTACAGCGCATCAGAAGCGGCTTTTCGAGGTCTGCGGGAAAAGTGCATACCTCCCCCGCCCGAAAGGCCCTTTCCGCCAGGGAAAAGAGAAATTCGTCCTCCTCCCGCGCCGTGCGGGAAAAGGAATACAGCGACTTTTCCAGCTGCGGGAAGCGCTGCTTTGCGGGCGCAAGCACGCAGTGGCGCAAATAGTTGCGGGTGTACGAGGTGTCCGCATTGCTCTCGTCCGTGCAGGGCGTGAGGGAATGCTCTTGCAGATACTGCGCAATTTCCGCCTTGGAAACGCCTAAAAGCGGGCGAACGATTCCCTTGTCCGCAGGCATCTTTTCCCCCGTCAGGCGCCTTGCAAGCTCCTGCGCGGGCAAAAAGGAACGGATGCCGCCCGCACCCGTCAGCGAACAGCCGCGGAACAGATGAAACAAAACGCTTTCCGCGTTGTCGAGAGCGTGGTGTGCGGTGGCGATGACGTCCGCCTTGTCCTCGCGCAGAACGCGCAGAAAGCACAGATAGCGGGCCTTGCGCGCCGCCTCTTCCAGCCCCATACCCCACTGCTTTGCGAGGGCGGGAACGTCCTCCGCGTAAGAATACAGCGGCACGCCGTATCTGGCGCACGTCTCTCTGACAAATGCGGAATCCGCGCGGGAACTTTCGCCGCGGATCCCGTGTTCGACGTTGACCGCCGAGAGGCTCACCCCCGCCGAAAACAGGGCGTGAAAGAGCGCAAGGGAATCCCCTCCGCCCGAAAAGGCGACACAGACTCGCCTGCCCATGCAGTTTTCGAGATCGAGTTTCATACCGATATTATACAATAAAGAAAAAAGAATTTCAACCGCTTTTAGCGTCGAAGCGTGTGCGGAAGGTGCAAAAGCCGCTGTTTTTCCGTAGCGAGCAGGCCCTGTCCGCCCAAAGATTCAGAAATGCTCTGTTTGTAGACGGAATGTCCGAAGTTGAACAGGTAGGCCGCGAGGCACACGATCGCCATGACGGGCAGAGCGGAACCGCCGAACATTTCCGTCCCGAGAAAGAGGGGCGCCAGCAGCGTATTGGTGGCGGCCCCGAACAGGGCGGCATAGCCTAAGCGGGCGGCCGCTTCCGCAGGGATTCCGAACAATTCCCCCGCCACCGCGCCGAGGCAGGCGCCCGCCGCAAACAGCGTTGTCACCTCACCGCCGACAAATCCGACCGAAAGAAAGGTTGCGGTGAACAGCAGTTTGACGACCCAGTCCCACGCGTACACCGTTCCGCCCGACACCGCCTCCTGGATGAGGTTGGTGCCAAGCCCCGAATACCTGCCGCCGCTGACAAAGAGCAGGCAGGCGAGCAGAAGCCCGCACACCGCCGCGCGGACGTAAGAGTTAGGACAGCAAAAAGAGAAAAATTTTGCGATGTATTTGCGCGCCAGGCAGAAAAACAGCCCTGCCAGCCCGCAGAGCGCACCAAAGCCGAACAGGCGCAAAAACAGGGAGACGCTCATGGTAAATTCAAACGAAGTATGTTCGAGAATATGCGTCACGCCCAGTAAATTTGCCACAAACAGCGCCGCATAGGAGGAAAAGAGGGACGCCGTAAACGCGCGCAGGCGAAGTTTGCCCACGACGGTGACTTCCAGCGCAAAGAACAGCGCGCAGACGGGGGTGCCGAACAGGGCGGAAAACCCTGCCGCCATGCCCGCGACGAGCAGGACGTGCGGCGCATCCCGCAGGGGGACGGCCCTTCCGAAACAGCCGCCGATCGCCGCGCCGATCTGTACGCCCGCGCCCTCTCTGCCCACGCTGGCGCAGAACAGGTGCGCGCCCCACGTTCCCGCAAACTGGAAAGCGACGTTGCGCAGGGGGAAATCCTCCCCTTCCCCGCGGCTGGCTTTGAAAACGGCGCCCATGCCCGTGGGAGAATTTTTTGCAAACACGCGGAGCATGGCCGCGGTGAGAAGCCCCACGGCGGGGAGAAACCATACGTACAGCGAAAAACGGGACGTTCCGAATGCGGAAAGCGCGTCTATCCCCTTTCCGAACACGCCGCATACGAGCCCGATGACCGCCCCCGATAAGGCGCCAAGCAGCGCATAGGCGATCTGTTCGCCGAACGCCGCAAGTCCTTTTGCATCAAAAACGCGCATACGTCACTCCTTTTCCGAAGCGAGCGGCGCAAACTTCGCCCCCACAAACCCTGCGAGGTCGAGCGGGGAAAGGCACACCTGGCGCCCCACTTTGCCTGCGCTGACAAAGATCTTTTCATACTGCTGCGCGCTCTCGTCGATAAAGGTGGGAAAGCGTTTTTTCATGCCCACGGGAGAGCATCCGCCGTGAATGTACCCCGTCAGCGGTTCCAGTTCTTTCTGGTGGATCATGGCGACGGATTTGAAGCCCGCCGCTTTTGCCGCTTTTTTCAGATCCAGCGTGCCGCAGACGGGCACGCAGAACACCGCATACGCCCGCTTGTCCGATACGGTGACAAGCGTTTTGAACACCGCGCGGGCATTCTCTCCCAGCTGCCGCGCCACTTCCTCCCCGTCCGTGATCTCGGGGGAATATTCGTACGCCGTATAGGCGATCTTTTTTGCGTCAAGAAGGCGCATGACGTTTGTCTTATCCATTTTTCTTTCCGCCGAAGTTTTTTATAGAATTATACCACATATTGCCTTAAAAATCAACACGAAGACGAGCAAAAAAGGCCGCCGCGCAAATTGCGCAGCGGCTTTGCCCCGGGCGGTTTTCCCCGCCCGTCAAATACCTTTCTTTTTAAACTTTGTAAGGATCCACGCCGTACATAGCCTGCATATTGTCCCGGAAGGCGCGCATCTTTGCGGACTGCTTGATGTCCAGCCCCGCATCCATCTCTTCCAGCTCTTTTTTCTGATCGCGGGTGAGCTTTGTGGGGACTTCCACCTGAACGGTGATGTACATATTGCCCGTACCCACGCGCGTTTTCAGACCCTTGCCGCGCACACAGAAGGTCGTGCCGCTCTGCGTGCCTTCGGGAATGAGGTATTCAAAGCTGTCGTCGATGCCGGGAACGCGCACTTTGCCGCCCAATGCGGCGATCTTGTAAGAAACGGGAAGTTCGATGTACAGATCTTTATCCTTGCGCTTGAAGAGCTTGTGCGGCTCTACGCGGAACACGACGATGAGGTCGCCGGGAACGCCGCCCGTCACCGCATTGCCGTACCCCTTTTTACGCATATAGCTGTTGGTGTCTGCGCCCGCGGGGATATTGAGGGTGACCACCGTCTCCTTGCGGGTATAGCCCTTGCCCTTGCAGTCGGGGCAGGATTCCAGAATCGTCTTGCCCGTACCGCCGCACGCGTCGCACACCGTTTCGCGGATGGTCCTGCCGAACAAAGTGTCCTGCGTGACCCGCCTTCTGCCCGTGCCGCCGCAGCGCTCGCACGTCTTGAACGCCGTACCGCCCTTGGCTCCCGTTCCTTTACAGGACGCGCAGGGCTCGTTGCGGTTATACCTGATCTCTTTGGTGCAGCCCTTTGCGGCATCGAGAAAGCTGAGCCTGACTTCTATCGTGATGTCTTCGCCCTGCTTCTGCGCCGCCTGCGCAGTACCGCTGCCGCCGCCGAACCCCGAAAAAATATCGCTGAAAATATCCGAAAATCCGCCGAAACCGCCGAATCCCGAAAATCCGCCGCCCGAAAATCCGCCTGCGCCCGCGTGCATGCCGGGATGATCCAGCTCGTAATCGTACGCCTGACGCTTCTTCGGATCGGACAGGACCTCGTGCGCCTCGTTGATCTCCTTGAATTTCGCCGCCGCGTTCGCATCGTTCGGGTGCAGGTCGGGATGGTACATCTTGACCATTTTGCGGTACGCCGCCTTGATGTCATCATCCGACGCCTTCCTGTCTACGCCGAGGATCTCATAATAGTTTTTCTCTGCCATAACACACCTGCCTTTTTCTGCAAATCTGCGCGTATTGTCCCCAAAAAACGCCTACGTATGCGCATTTTTGCTGCGAAACGCCGATTTTTACTTTTATCCCTTATGCACAGCAATGCCGTGAAAAATCACGGCATTCCTGTACGTATTCAAATAAATTACTGATGGAATTCGGTATCCCCGTCCGTGCCGTTGTCCGCGCTGCCGCCGGGATTGCCTGCGCCGCCCGCCTGCTGATAGATCTTGGCGAAGATCTGCTGGCTTTCGCTTGCAAGCTTTTCGGTAGCCGCCTTGATACGGTCGTCGTCCTCCGAAGCGAGGTCTTCCTTGGCGCTCTTGAGAAGTTCTTCCAGCTGCGCCTTGTCCTCTGCGGAGAGCTTGTCGCCCAGTTCGTTGACCGATTTTTCGATGGAGAAGATCATGCCGTCCAGCTTGTTCTTGTTGTCCACCTTCTCCTTGCGCTTCTTATCCTCTTCCGCGTACTGTTCCGCTTCCTTGACGGCCTTGTCGATGTCCGCCTCGGAGAGGTTGGTGGAAGAAGTGATGGTGATGTCCGTGCTCTTCTGCGTGCCGAGATCCTTTGCCGTAACGTGCACGATGCCGTTGACGTCCACGTCGAAGGTAACTTCGATCTGAGGAACGCCGCGGGGTGCCGGAGGGATGCCCGTCAGTTCAAAGCGGCCGAGCGTCTTGTTGTCCTTGGCAAATTCACGTTCGCCCTGCAGAATGTGGATGTCCACCTGCGTCTGGTTGTCAGCCGCCGTGGAGAACACCTGCGACTTCTTGACAGGGATAGTGGTGTTACGGTCGATGAGCTTTGTGAACACGCCGCCCAGCGTTTCGATACCCAGGGACAGAGGCATGACGTCGAGCAGAACGACGTCGTTGACTTCGCCCGAAAGCACGCCGCCCTGCACGGCCGCGCCGATGGCGACGCATTCGTCGGGGTTGATGCCCTTGAAGGGTTCTTTGCCGGTGATCTGTTTGACCTTTTCAATGACCGCGGGGATACGAGTGGAGCCGCCGACGAGGATGACCTTGTCGATGTCGCTGTACGAAAGCCCTGCGTCGCGCATAGCCAGGCGCATAGGTTCGCTGGTCTTTTCCACGAGGTCTGCGGTGAGGGCGTCGAACTTCTGACGGGTGAGATCCACGTCGAGGTGTTTCGGGCCTTCCGCGGTAGCGGTGATGAACGGCAGGTTGATGTTGGTGGAGGTCATGCCGGAGAGCTCGATCTTCGCCTTTTCTGCAGCCTCTTTCAGACGCTGCATTGCCATCTTGTCCTTGGAGAGGTCCACCCCTTCCTTGGTCTTGAAGGTGTCTACCAGGTAGTCCATGATGCGCTTATCGAAGTCGTCGCCGCCCAGCATATTGTTGCCGTTGGTGGCAAGCACTTCAAACACGCCGTCGGAGATCTCGAGGATGGACACATCGAACGTGCCGCCGCCGAGGTCGTAGATCATGACCTTGTGGTTCTTGGAATCTTTATCCAGCCCGTAAGCGAGCGCCGCAGCCGTAGGTTCGTTGATGATACGCAGAACGTTGAGGCCTGCGATCTTGCCTGCGTCCTTGGTTGCCTGACGCTGGGAGTCTGTGAAGTATGCAGGGCAGGTGATGACGGCATCCGTCACCTTCGTGCCGAGATAGCTTTCCGCATCCGATTTGAGTTTTGCAAGGATCATAGCGGAAATTTCCTGCGGGGAATATTTCTTGCCGTCGATCTCCACTTTGTAATCGCTGCCCATATGGCGCTTGATGGAGCTTACCGTGCGGTCGGGATTGGCAACAGCCTGACGCTTTGCCACCTGGCCTACGACACGCTGACCGTCTTTCTGGAACGCCACGACGGACGGAGTGGTGCGCGCACCCTCAGGATTGGGGATGACGACAGGTTCGCCGCCTTCCATGACGGCTACGCAAGAGTTAGTTGTACCTAAGTCAATTCCGATGATTTTTCCCATAATATATACTCCTTTTTCCGTAAAAGGAACGAAATTTTTTTATTTTCAGACGGCGTTTGCGCCGTTGTTGCTTTAGCCTGTTACTTTGACCTGCGCAAACCGCAGGACTTTGCCGCCGCGCTTATAGCCTTTGAGGAAAACCTCTTTGACATAGCCCGGTTCCACACCCTCTGCTGCGGGTTCGCTCATCACCGCTTCGCAAAAAGCAGGATCGAACTCCTCGCCCACGGGGCAGATCTCCTCCACTCCCTCCTCTTCGAGAAGTTTGCGGAAGGAACGGAGCACCATTTCGATGCCCTTCTTTGTATTTTCGTCGCAATGGACAAGGGCGCGCTCGAGGTTGTCGCCCACGGGCAGGATCTTCAGCAGAATGTCTGCCTTGCCGTCCGCATAGGCGGTGCGGCGGGTGGCCTCGTTGCGCTTGCGGAAGTTGTCGAACTCCGCCGCGCAGCGCATCCATTTGTCTTTATAGTCTGCGCTTTCCGCCTGCGCCTTGGCGAGCTGCTGCTGCAGATCATCCGCAGGCTGCTGCTCTTCGGGTGCGGGTTGTGCCTGTTCCTCCGGAACGAGGTCCTCGGGAAGGGGCTGCTTGACTTCTTCACTCATCTTTTTTGTCCTTCTTGTCTTTATTCTTGTTTCCGACGATGCCTTCCAGCGCCTTGCCCACGTTTTCCAGCACGGTGATCACCTTGTGGTAATCCATGCGGATGGGGCCGATCACGCCGTACGTGCCGAGATTTTTGCCGCCCGCCGAATAGGTGGCGGTGACGACCGAACAATCTTCGGGAACGTCCTTGTCGTCGCACGAACCGATCTTGACGCTGATCTGGATCTCGTCGTTGTCGTCACCGATGATCTCCGCAAGTTTATCCTTGCTGGAAATGACGGTGAGGAAATTTTTGACGTTTTCGATGTCCTCGTATTCGGGGTGCTTGAAGATCTTATCCGCGCCCGAAAGCACGACGTCCTCGTCGCGGGGGCGGGAATAACTTTTAAGCGCGTCCACCACTTCGTGCATCACCTGGCGGTACTGCCCGAACTCGGAGAGCACTTCCTCTTCCACCTCTTTTACTTCGGAAAGCGCCTTGCCCGAAAACAGCTTTGCGATCACGCGGGAAGCGTTTTCCAGATCCTCCTCCGTCATTCCTTCGGGGATCTCAATAAAGCTGTCGCGCAGGATGCGCGTGCCCGTCACGATGATCAGGAGCGCCCTGCCGTCCCCGCAGGAGAGCAGCGCAATGTTGCGGATGCGCTCTTCGTCAGGATTCGGCCCGATGCCCACAGAAGTGTAATCGGTCAGCTCGCTGATGACGCGGGATACGCTCTTGACGAGGTGCTCCACGTCGTTGCTCTTGTCCGAAAACGCCTTTTCGATGTAATCGAGGTCTTTTTCGGAAAGATTTCCCTTTTCCATCAGCTCTTCGATGTAAAAGCGGTACGCCTGCGGCGAAGGGACCCTGCCGCCCGACGTGTGGAACTGCGTGAGATACCCAAGCTCTTCCAGCGAGGCAAGCTCGTTTCGCACCGTGGCGGAACTGACGTCCGTCAGATGCTTTTCGGCAATGCTCTTGCTCGAAACCGGGACCGCTGTGTTGATGTACTCGTCCACGACGATCTGTAAAATTTTCTTTTTTCGGTCGGACATTTTCATTGCCGATCACCTCTCGAAAACTTTGGCACTTATTTTTCAACAATGTTAGCACTCTCAACACCTAAGTGCTAACGCTATTATATATACATTGCGAAAGAATGTCAAGAGTTTTGCGACAAATTTTTAAAAAATTTTTTTCGGAAACTTTTTCTTTCGGTTTCTTCCCCGAACGCACCGCCTTGCCGAAAAAGCAGCCCTTCCCCGCCCGGCAGATTTCTGTGGCCGCCCTGTCCTTATTAAAAATATCTCTCCTTATCAAAATATAAAAATATCGGGAGAGGGCGGCCGCCTGTTCGGCAGCCGCCCTCTCCTGATATCGGTAGGTCGTATTGTAAACTTTTTGTTTTGATAATTAACCGTGGTTTATTATCTGTTATTATTTTAGCAGATCGCAGGCTTCCTGTCAAGGAAATTAACCATAGTTAATTATAGAATTTTTAAAAATGCCCTGCAAGGACCTTGCAAGGCAAAATTTTTACAGAGCGTACTCGTAGACGTAGTCGTCCATGACGTAGCCGCCGCCGATGTCCGTGACGATGCTGTCCGTGCGGACAAACCCGAATTTTTCATAGGCGGCGATGGCGCGCGCGTTTCCCTTGTTGACGGTGAGATACACGCTTGAAAGTCCCAGCCGCTTTGCCATTTCCGTCACGCCCGCAAGCGCCTTTTGACCGATGCCCTTGCCGCGCTTTTCTTCTTTTAAATAGAGTTTGGAGAGAAAGAGCCTGTCCTCTTCCGCCTCGACGGCGCAATAGCCGATCTTTTCCCCGTCGGACATCACGTAAAAGTAGATATAATTTTTGTTCATGATCTGATCGTCAATGGCGGAAGCGCTCTGCAAAGTGCTGGTCATGTAATCGACCTGCGCCGCGCCCAGCAGATCGTCATAAGCCGAGTGCCAGAGCTGTGCGATCATTTCGGCAAGCTGTCCGTGTTCCTGCGGGGGGACGAGTGAAAACATTTTGTTCATACCCTTTTCTCCTTTGTTCCGACAATGTGCGTACGAGCGCCGCAAAAAACCTGCGCCGCGCCCTTGCGGATCCGATTTTATTATATTGCTTTGCAAAAATCTTGTCAAACCATTGAGGGAGAAATTTTGCGGCAAAAGCGACAAAAAAATGCAAAAATTGTATGCGGCAGGCGGAAAAGAGCGGAAAAAATCGGCATAAAGTATGCGTAAAGGAAGAAAAAAAGCGCCCGAACGGGGCGCGGAGGTGGTTATGGAAGAGCGGCTGAGCGATCTGATCGGAAAAGAACTTCTCACGAGGGAAGGGGTGCGCCTGGGGCATATACTCAACGTGCGCACGGATGCAAAACTGCGGCGCGTGCGCGGGCTGGAATGCTTTGGCGAGGACGAGGAAGAATTTTCCGTCCCGTGGTCGGCCCTGCTTTCCTGCGGGGAGGCGGCGATCCTCAAAGGAAACGAGCTTCCGCCCGCGGCGGACGGCATTCCCGCGCCGTTCGGGAAGCGGGTGTACGCCGCCGACGGCGCCCTGCTCGGCAGCGTGAGCGACCTTGTGTGGGAAGGGACAAAGATCGGCGCGCTTCTCCTTTCGGACGGGCGCACCCTGCCGACGGAAAAAGTGACGGGCGTGCAGGACGCCGTACTCGTCAATGAAAATAAAAAGACGCGCGCGCACGCGACAAAAATAAAGAAAGCTTCTCCCCCACAGGAGAGCGCGAAAGTGCAGGAGATACGCGCGGAAGAGACGCGCACCGCCCCGCAGGAGGAAAAACAGCCGCTGCCCAAGGCGGGAAGCTGCCTTTTGACGGGCAAACGCCTGCCGCGCGACCTGACGGACGAGCGGGGAAGAGTGCTTGCCGCGCGCGGAAGCCTTGTGACGGCGGAGATCATCCGCAGGGCGCTTGCGAACAAAAAACTGTTTGAACTGACCTTGCTTTGCTGCGGCGGCACCGCCCGCAAACAATGACGTCCCGATCCAAAAAAACGCCCCTTTCGCGGGGCGTTTTTTATGCGTCGTATTTGGCCAGCATTTTTAAGAGGGAGGCGAGAATATCGTTGAGGGAGCGGGCCTCCTCCGCACACAGGTTGCCCTTTGTGCGGTAAACGTTGAGCAGGTCGGCGTATTTTTCCGATTCCAGCCTGTCCCCTGCCGCAAGCGGGAGAGAACGCAGTTTTTCCAGCACGGAAAAGATGTGACCCAGGCGCACGTCCTCCCCGACGACCACTTCCCCGCCCTGCGGAAAACAGCGCACGAGGCGGGGTTTTTCTTCGGCAGGCGGCAGGGGCGAAGGAGAAACGGAAGGAGGAGGCAAAGGCGCTTGCTTTGCCTGCGGAACTTGCGCGGGAGCCCTGCCGAACAGGCATAAAATGCCGTACAGCCCTGTGCAGAGGGCGCGCACGGCGAGCGCGACGCCCACCGCGGCGAGCGCATCGGGGGAAAACAGGGCGAGCGCGGCAAAGAGGAGAAGGAAAAAGTCGCACACAAACAGATAAGCGCTCTTGCTCCCCTTCCTCACCCTGCGGCTGCAAAGGCAGAGCACAAACCAGACGAGAAAGAGAAAGACGGGCGCGCACGCGAGAAAGGGTGCGGCAAAGGGAAAAAGCGCGCCCGCCCCTTCGCCGAGGGCGAGGACGGACTGACGGATGCGTTCAAACACGAGACTACCTCCCGAACAAATTCCGCATCCATTATAGCCCGACGAAAAGCGCGCTTTACATTGTTTTTTGAATTTGTTTGACGAATTTTGTCTGATTTCGTCCTGTTTTTACGCAGACGTACCACTATTTTTATGACAAAGGCACTTCCACAAAAAATCCGAGGGCGATGTTGAGGATGTAGGCGCTCACCTTTCTGATGCCCGCCTGCTTTGCCGCCGCAGCGGCATAGATCTTCAGCTGCGGGGTATAATCCTGCAACAGCCTTTCCGCGCCGTGGGAAGAATACTTATAATCGACGATGACGCACTCCTCCCCTTTGACCGCCATCAGGTCGACCACGCCCTGCACGAGCACTTCATCTTCCGAAGTCGTTTCGTACAGGCGGTTTGCGGGAAGAGTGAGCAAAAACGCGCGCTCGCGGAACAGCTCGTACCCTTTCAGGCGGGCAAACAGGGGCAGAGAGAGGATCTGCACCCCCTTTTCCTCTTCCACGCCCGCAAAGCCCTCCTGCGCAAGCAGGGCGCACACGCGCGCCGCCTCCTCCCGCGGGGGCGCAGAAAAGTCGGCACGTTCGAGAAAAGCGTGGTACGCGGTACCCGTCTGCGCGTCCGTTTTGGAAGCGTAAAACTCCCCTTGCAGGCGCTCGTCCTTCTGCTCGTCGTCCTTGTACGCTTCCCGCACGGAAGTGCGGATGCGCAGCATTGCGGAAGCGGACGTCTTGACGGGCAGGGCCAGGCTGTCCGCATACGGATAGGCGGGCCGATAGTGCGACGAAATGGCGCGGCACAGCTCCTCGTCCGCGGGCTGCGCGGTGAGGACGCGCGTCTGCGGCGGCTCCAGTTCGCTGCCGTACACGTTCCGCCTGAGGTGCGCAAAGCGGTTTATGTCGATAAAGTCGGCAAAGCTGCCCGCGCTCTTTGTCCCCTCATCGTCGTAGTCCTTTTCCTTGCTGAAAATGAGGTGCAGCGTGCTCTTGGCGCGGGTGAGCGCCACGTACAAAATGCGCATTTCGTCCTCGGCGCGCTTGCGGACGAGGCGGCGTTTGACCGCCGTGCGCAGGAGCGTGGCCGAACTGACGTACCCTTCCAGATCGTACGCATGGGCGGCAAAGCCCCACTCGTCGTCGAAGAGAATGCCCTTCATATCCTCGTTGCTGAAGGGGGCGTTCATGCCCGCCACGATGACGACGGGAAATTCCAACCCCTTGGAGGCGTGCATGGTCATCACGCGGACGGCGTTTTCGCCGCCGCTTTCGGCAAAGCCGATGCCCTTTTCCGAGTTTTTCAGCTTTTCGAGAAACTGCGGAATAGTGAGATCTGCGCAGGCGGAAACCAGCCTTTGCAGGCGGCGCACCTTTTCCGCGCCGCAGGACGTGGAGAGCAGAGCAAGCTCCATCCCCGAGACGTCGAAGATGCGGTTGAGCATTTCCGCCGCCCCGCGCACGCCCGCTTCCAGGCGCAGGCGGTCTGTCTTTTCATAGAACGCCCTGATCTTTTGCGCCGTCTCGTCCTTGCCCTGCGCATAGCGCTCGCAGGCGGCGCAGAAACTTTCCTTTTCCCGCGAGGCAAGGCGGATGCGCGCCAGTTCCGCATCCGTCAGTCCGCCCAGCGGACTTTTGAGCGCGGCGGCGAGGGGAATGTCCTGCTCGCCGTTGTCCAGGTATTCGAGCAGGGCGATCGCCGTCTTTACTTCCGAATAATCGCAGATGTTCACCTCTGCCGAGGCGGCGACGGGGATGCCGCGCCGCACCAGCTCGCGCACGATGCGCTGCATCTGCCCCTGCTTGCTGCGCGTGAGCACGACGATGTCGCCGTAACCGTTGCACACTTCGCCCAGAACGGGGTCGTGGCGGGTGCGGGACGCTTCCTCGCACACGAGATCGGCGATCAGCGCGGCTTCGGCGAAGTATTCCCCCTGCTCGGCGTCCATGCGCCCCGCAACGGAATACACGTCCCGCTCCTTTTTCTCCTCCTCTTCTTCCTCGTCCGACTCGTCCGAAACAAATTCGATGCAGACCTCTCCCCCTATCTGCTCTTCGGTTCCCGGTTTCATCATCGAGGTCGCCGTATAATCGATGGAACAGGTCTCCTGCGTCATCGCCTGGGAGAAAAGATCGTTGACCGTATCTAAAATTTTGGAACAGCTGCGGAAATTTCCGTTGAGGGTGAGCGCGCGCTCCTGCTTTTTCAGGCGTTCGTATTTTTCGGTGAAGAAAGAGGCGTTGCAGCCGCGGAACCCGTAAATGGACTGCTTGGCGTCCCCCACCATGAACACGTTCTCTCCCGCAATGAGGGAGAGGATGCGCTCCTGCACGGGGTTGACGTCCTGGTACTCGTCCACGAAGATGTGGGTATAGCGGGACGCGACCTCCGCGCGCACGCGGTCGATCTCCAGAAGCTGCAGGCATTTTTGCTCGAGATCGGAAAAATCCAGGACGCCCGCGCGCCGTTTGAGCTGGTTGTACTGCCCGTCGAAGGCGATCAGCAGGGCGCACAGCGCGGAGGAAGTTTTTTCCGAATCGAGAAAGGCGGCGAGTTCTTCTTCCCGCGGGCGCAGGCCGTCAAACGATTCCTTGATGCTGTCCACGCGGTCTTTGATCTTGGACATTCTGCGGTCCAGCTGTTCGATCTCTTCCGGTTTTTCTCCCTTGCTGAACCCTTTCCATTTGGGCTTTGCCGTCAATTTTCCGTACCGTAATAAAATTTCTGCGCCCTCGAAGAGATCTTTTGCCTCCGCAAGGCTGTTGCCCAAAGTTATGCGTTCTTTGAAAAAATCTTCCTGCTTGGAGGAGATCACGTCCTGCTCCGCATACGGACGGATGAGCTCGGAAAGTTCGGTACAGACCTCGGCGAGCCGCTTTGCGCTTGCGCGCACGGGCGCAAAGACCTCTTCCGCGACCGCATCGAAGGACTGCTCCGTGTATTTTTGGGGAAGCCCCTGCAAAAAGCCGATGTAATCGGCGCGGGCGACCAGTTTTTTATACGCTTTGAGCAGCGTATCTTTCAGTTTGGAAAATCCCTTGCTGCCCGCATAGATGCGGCAGAGGCGCAGAAACTGCGGGTCCTTTGCTTCCAGCAGGGAATCGAAGGTGAGGGAGACGGCGCGCTCGAGCATCTTCTGCGATTCCTCTTCGTCCGCGACGCGGAAGTTGCCCGCCACGTCCGTTTCGTAAAAGTAACGGCGAATGACGTTGGTGCAAAAGGAATGCACGGTGCTGATATCCGATGCCGAAACTTCGGCCAGCTGGTTTTTCAGGCGCGTGCGCTTTTCCGCGTCCTTCTCTTCGTTGATGCGGTCGACCAGCGCGGCGCGCAGGCGCTCCTTCATTTCCGCCGCCGCGAGCTTGGTAAACGTGACCGCCAGCACGGAGGAGACGTCCGCCTTTTCGTCCAGAATCAGCGCGATGAGTTTTTCCACCATCACATACGTCTTGCCGCTCCCTGCGGACGCGGAGACAAGGATCTCTCCGCCCGCCAGAATGGCGGCACGCTGTTCGCTCGTGGGATTGCGTTTGCTCATACTTCTTCCCTCCTCTTCACGATCGCGGCGATTTCTGTCTCTGTGATCTTGGTCTCCTCGCGGTCTCTGCCCCTTTCAAAGTTGCACAGACTGCCGTACGGACAGTATTCGCAGGCCTCCTTGTAGGGAGAAGCCGCGATGCAGCCCCTCTCCACTTCCGAAAGGCCCTGCCGCGCCACCAGCAAGGAATAGCCGAGAAAGGCCTCAAAATCCCCTTGCACGAGTAATTTTGAGCTTCTCTTGCCCTTGCCGCGATAGCTTGCCTCTATAAACCTGCTCTTTTTGCCCGCTTCCAGCGAAGTGTCGCTGCGCAGAATGTTCTCCTCGGTGTCCAGCGTGTAACCCAGCATACGGAAAGGCAGCTCGTCCGCATGGTGATAGGATACCTGTGCGGGGAAATAATACGCCCCCGCGGGCTTTGCCCCCTGCGACGCCGCCGTGAGATACAGTTCCAGCTGCAGCTTTCTGCCCGTGTAGTACGGGACGGGCTTTGCCTCGATGCGGCCCGTCTTGTAGTCTATGACGCGCCTGTACTCCCCGCTCGCGTCCACGCGGTCGATCTTGCCCGCAAGCGCGATTCCGTCCCTCAGCTCCACGCCTTTCAGCGCCGAACCGTCAAACCCGAAACTTTGTTCGGTACCCGCAACGGAATATTCCGAACACGTCACCGAGAGATACATATTGCGGCAGACGATCACCGCTTCCCGCAGGAGGGACTCCGCCGAATACCCGCCCGTATCCGTGTCTTTCAGGTAGCAATAGGGCGGAATTGCAAGCATCTGCTCCGCCTGCCCGCGCACAAAGGCGTCGCAGGCGGCCGTGTCGGGCAGATCGGCCAGCTTTTCCGCCGTGCGGCGCAGAAGTTCGTGCATATAATCGCCCGTATCGGCGGCCCGGACGCTCGCTTCCTCCCGGCGCGCGAGATACAGTCCGTTTTCCGCAAAACAGCGGTACGGGCATTCAAAATACTTCTCCACGAGCGTGGGCGAAATGTAATTTTTGCCGCGCAGGAGCACCTGCGCCGCCTCCGGGACGAACCGCGGCACGGGATCGGGGAACAAGAGCGCGTCGGGCGCTTCTCCCCTCTCTCTCAGAACGCTGTACAGCGCGTTGTGCAGGGTGAAATCCGCCTTGCCGCGACGGAAAAGATCGGCACGTTCCAGCAATTCGCGCACCGCGGGGATGCGTTCGGACGCCTTTTCCGAAAGTTCGCGCACGGACAGGGACCTGTCCCGCTCCCCCGCGTGCTCCAGCGCGGCGCGGTTGAAGGGACGGACGGGCTTGTCCTTTTCGCGGCAATACAGGGTACAGCAATGCCCCACGATCTCGCTGCGCTTGCGCTCCTCCCCCGCCTCCGAGAGCGGGTAGGAAAGATACAGCTTTTCCGAAAATCCGCACAGTGCGAGCAGGATGTTTTCCCGCGCGCGGGCGTTGATCTCGCGGATCTTGGGGGTGATCTCCACCTGCAGGGAACGCAGGCGGTCGATGTCCCTGTCCGAAATGAGCGCCGTGTCCGCGCCGCAGGGCGGAACGCCGTCCGTCAGACCCGCCGCAAAGACGACTTTGGCCGTGGGGCGGCGGCTTTCCGTGATACTGCCCACAAACACCGCGTCCAGATACTGCGGAATGAGCGAAATTTCCAGCGCGTTCAGCGCTTCGGACAGGACGGAGGCAAATTCCTCCGCGCGCAGGCTCATGCCGCCCGCGAGCTCTTCCGCCTCGTCCAGCACGCGGCAGATCCCCTCGTAACCGCGGGAAAAATAGCTGCCTTCCGCAAGCAGTCCCTCTTCCGAGAGGGCGGTTGCGATCTTTTCCTGCGTCTCGTCGCAGCCGAACACTTCCAGCAGCCTGCGCACCCACGCCGTAAACTGCGCGCCCGTCCCCTCGCGGCGGACGTTTTCAAAGGCGGAAAGGAGGCGCGCCCGCTCCCCTTCCAGCAGCTCTTTTTGCTGTGCTTCTTCCTTGATCGGGCGCTTGCAGCCGCCGCGGAAATTGGCGTAACGGAGCAAATAATTGCGGTACGTATCCCTGTTTTTGCGTTCACCGCCGAAAAATTCGCTGCCGACAAAGGCGTCGGCGTCCGAAGGCTCGAACCCCTCCGAGATCATGGAAAGGAAGGTGAGCACAAAGCGGGCGAGGGGGTGGCGGGAAAGGCTTTTCTGCACGTCCGCATAGTACGGGATCTCGTACTCCCCGAACACCTTTTCCAGCGTGACGGCACAGGCGGCGGGGTCGGGCAGATACAGCGCTATGTCGCGGAATCGCACGCCGCGCGCCGTTTCGCCGCGGATGCGCGCGGCGGCAAAGCGAAGTTCGTCCTCCGTGTCCGCCCCCTCGAACACAAACACTTTGTCCGTGGCGACGGGCGCGGGATAAGAGGGATCGAACAGCGTTTTGCGCAGAGCTTCCGCCTCGGGCACCAGCGCGGAGGGTAAGTATTTCTTTTCACAATGCGCGCCCGCAAGCGCGGCATACTTTTCAAAGGCGGCCACGCCCTCGTTGGTGTACGCGGCTTCCTCTCCCCCGATCAGCAGAGCGGAGACGTGCGCGCCGCTTCTGATCGCGGCGCGGATGCCTTCCGCCGCCTGGCGGGTAAAGGAGGAAAACCCGACGAACAGCACTTCCGCGTCTTTCAGGTTTTCGCGCGCGATGGCGGCGGGGAGCAGGGCGAGGACGCCGCTCTCGTCCAGGTACCCCCCTTCCAGAAAGGCGAGGTATTCGCGGTAGACGAGGGAAATGTCCTGCAATTTCTGCACCAGCAGGCCGCCCGCCTCTTTGCGCGCTTCGTCCAGCATCTCGGGGGTGACGAGCGCGGCGCGCAGCTGGGCGATGGTCTCGTACAGCGCGGACGCACAGCCGGACGGATTTTTCCCGAAACAGCACAGCGAGGGGGCGAGCCGCACGGCAATGCCGCCCACCACCAGCACCGAGCCCTGTTTGGACAGGACTTTGCGGGGAGTCCCGTCGCTGAGAAAGCGCGCAAACGTGGTGACGGAGACGTCGAACGCCGCGCCGCGCGCGGAAGCGACGGCGCGCTCCGCTTCCAGCGTAAAGCGATCCTCGCAGAAAATCAGCGTTTTTTTGCCCGACGGGAGCGTGCGGAGAAAGTCCGTCATCGCGGAGACCGTAGGGGCTACATACAGAGGAATGTTCATGATCCTGCCCTGCCGCGGGAAATGCGGCGCAATGTTTTTTTCTATTGTAACACAATTTCACCGATTTTTTAAGTATTTTTTGCGTTTTTTGTTTTTACAAATACAGCTTTTTATGGTATACTGTATGCAATCTCTTCCCGCTTGCGGAAGAAAACGGAGCTAAAACATGAAAAAACTGATCACTGCGGCGGCCTGCATTGCCGCCGGCACTTTCCTCTTCAGCGCCTGCTCGGCGATGGTTGCCACCTCGTTTTCCGCCAACTGGCTGAAAACCCCCAGCAACTACGCCGCCGATTTTTACGAGGAACTCTCCTACAAACTCAGCTTTGAATCCAACGATCTGACGCAGAGCATCAGCGAACTGGAGATCGACGCCGAAAACAGCGGCTACACCCAGACGACGCAGTCGCTTGCGACGTTCACCCTTCCCGACGGTTCGGACAGGGTGGTGAGCAACGTCTACCATATGCACAGCGAACTCACCGTCAGCGGCACCTATTATTACACCGACAATAACGGCAACAAGGAAGCCGTCTGCTCCTTCGGCGGCGAAAACGACGACCCCGACAAGGACTACGACAACCCCGCCTCCGTCGTGACGGACGTGTACTTCCATTCCCTGCAGAACGGAAAAAATCTGCAGCCCGTGTACCGCACCTCCACCTATTACAGCTACAGCCCCGGCCAATCGACCAAGACGTTGTTCCTCTACAATTACACGGTCACCGTCGTGTACAGTGAAAATGCAAGCGAAGCGACGCTGACCCTCACGGACAACTGGGGCGATCTGAAAGAAGAGGACATCGCCGTGGCGGAAAACCTGCAGAAAGCAATCGCGCTCAACGAGAAGAGCACAGCGAAAAATCTGCAGAAAAATCATACCCTCCTGGATGAAAAGCAGCTGATTTTTGCGGCGCGCGGACTCAATTATTCCAACGGTTCTTCCAATACGGTCAACCTCATGATGGATTCGGGAGCGAAGAGCACCTCCCTCTCCTGCAGCGAAGACCCCACCGCAGGGACCTATTCTTTCTCCCTGGACGGCGAAGAGAAACAGGACCACAGCGTGTCCTGCGCTTCCGTGAACATCTCCATTTCCGACGGCAGCGTCTTTACGGGCGAAATGCTCCGCATGGTCATCGCACAGAAAACGGGCGACGACGCCAGCGCCTTTTACGCATTGCCCGTCCGTTACGAAACCCCCTTCGGGTTCGGCGTGGGAAAACTCGTCTATACGCTGGAAAGCTGCACACATACCCCTTCCGACAACGCATGACACGTCTTTTTCGGCTGCGCACCTGTGAGGTGCGCAGTTTTTTTTGCCGAAAAATCCGCCGCGTCGGTCGGTTTTCAACAAGGCGTCTCCTGCAAAAGCAGAATTTTTACAAACTTTTCACAATCGCCTTACGCGATTACCAAAAATATATTGCATGATGAAAGAGCCGAAAGGCCCTCCCGCCCTTTTTGACGGATAATAACAAAATTTGTAATTTTTTGAAACTTTTTTGCCGAAAAGAGAGCTTTGCGCGAAAAAAACGGGCATAAATCAAAAAACACAGATACGATTGCCCGAAAAAACGGCAAACGGGCTGCATTTTTTTCGCCAAAGAACCCTTATCTTTGCAGAAAAAAAGTTCAAAATAGCAATATTTTTGTTGCCACGGCGTGCAGAATGTGCTATAATGCACCTTGCAAGTACCAAAAATCAATCTAAAAATTTGCCGCAGGTGCGGCAAGGAAGTAAGAAAAAGAATGAACAGAGCTTATATCAAAATAAAATATGTGCTGGATTTTCTCCTGGCGGCGGCGGGAATCATCCTGTTTTCCCCTCTTATGCTGGGCGTAGCCATCGCCATCAAAGCGGAGGACGGCGGATCGGTGATCTTCCGCCAGACGCGCACGGGCGTGGGCGGAAAGAAGTTCAACTGCTACAAATTCCGCTCCATGAAGAGCGAAAACGTCTCCTACGACAAAAACAAGCGCGTGATCAAAGACAACAACCCCAACCTGACCAAAGTGGGAAGGTTTATCCGCAAATTCAAGATCGACGAACTGCCCCAGCTTTTAAACGTACTCAAAGGCGATATGTGCTTTATCGCACCCCGCCCGTTGCTGCCCGTCTTTGACGGCGACTACGAGGACTGGGAGCTGGTAAAATTTGAAGTGCGCCCCGGCATGACGGGACTGGGCCAAGTCTGCGGCAACGGATACCTGGACATGAAGGACAGAAAATATTACGACGCCTACTATGCCCTGCACGCCAGCCCGTGGCTGGACATCAAGATCGCCGTCAAGACCGTCGGTGTGATTCTTTTCGGAGAAAAGAAATTCTTACGCCCCGTTTCCGAATCCGAATACAGGCGCCTCAAGTGCGAAGTGAAGCGCCGTTATACCGTGCAGCCGGACACGGTTGCACAGCTGCGCCCCTCCACATTACGCTGATGGGGCGCTTTCTTTTACCGTGCGGGAACGACAGACTGAGGGCGGCGCAGATCGTCGGGAACGCAAAGCTGGGCGGCGTTGTTTCCAGCATTTTAAACTATTACAGCCACATCGACAGGACGCGCTGGCGGTTCGATTTTTTCACCTACGGCCCCTCCTCTCTGGACGAAAAGCTCAAAGAGCTGGACAGCGAAGCGCGCGTCGTGTATATTCCGCGGCTGGATACGCAATTTTATAAAGCGGTACCGCAGCTTGCAAAGCAGCTGAAAAGCGGGGAATACGCGGTGGCGCATTCGCACATGACCACCCTTTCCGTGTTTGCATTGCGCGCCGCAAAAAAGGCGGGCATCCCCGTGCGCATCTGCCATGCGCACAGCACTTTTGACAGGACGTCCGATCATTTTCTCGTCAAATCCATTCTGCGGCCGTTTGCCGCAAAGGACGCCACCGTGCTTGCCGCGTGCGGCGAGCTGGCGGCGCAAAACCTCTACGGAAAGCGCGCAGACAAAGCGATCATCCTAAAAAACGCGATCGACCTGGAAAAGTTCAGCCCCGCTTCCCTGCAGGAACGGGAAAAGTTGCGCGAACAGCTGCGCCTGCACGGGCGCATCCTGCTGTTTGTGGGAAGGTTTGAGTACCAGAAAAACCTGCTTTTCCTGCTGGACGCCTTTGCGCTTGCCGCAAAGCGCACCCCCTCCCTGCAGCTCGTGCTGATGGGAGACGGTTCCCAGAAACAGGCGCTCCTTGACAGGGCATCCGAACTGGATTTAAGCACACGTATCCGCTTTTTCGGGCCGGGAGATCCCCTGCCCCTCTACCGCGCGGCGGACGTTTTTGTCCTGCCCTCCCGATACGAAGGGATGCCCGTAGTCGCCGCCGAAGCGCAGGCGACGGGACTGCCCTGCCTCTTTTCGGACAGAGTATCGCGCGAAGCGGACATTGCGGGAGGTTCGCTGTTTTTGCCGCTCAACGAAGAGGAGTGGGCAAAACAGATGGAAATGCCCCGCAAACGCAGGACGGGAAGCACGGAAAAACTGCGCGAAGCGGGCTACGACATCCGCCTGCAGGCACTGCAGCTGACGCAACTGTACGAAAGAGAATTGAAAAAAATATAAAACAGGACGCCCCCGCGCCCTGCAGAATCGGGAGAATAGAATGCAAAAAGAAGGGAGAATGCGCCGATGGGGGCAGCAGGCGTACCTGCTGAGATTGTTGGTACGGCGCAACATCAAAAATCAATATTACCGCTCTTTTATCGGCGTTTTGTGGACGGTGCTCAATCCGCTTCTGAATATGCTGGTGATGGCGTTTGTCTTTTCCTCCATTTTCGGGCGCGGAGAGGGCATGACGCTGGATTATTCGGTGTACCTGCTTTCGGGCAACATCATTTTCAACATCATGCGCACCTCCACTTCCGGCTCGCTCACCTGTCTGGTGCAGCAGCGGGATATGCTGCAAAAGACCAAAGTCCCCATCGGGCTCTTCCCGACGGCAAACGTGCTTTCCTCGCTGGTGACGTTCGGATTTTCCTTTGTGGCATTGCTGCTGGTCATGGTCATCCGCGCCGCCGCGGGCGCCTATGTGTTCCATTGGCAGATCGTGCTCACCGTCGCGGTGGTGCCTGCCGTCACCCTCTTTTCGCTGGGGCTTTCCTACTTCCTCAGCGCCCTGTACGTCTTTTTCCGCGACCTGAAACACATCTATTCGGTCATCCTCACCCTCTGGACGTACATGACTCCCCTCTTTTACACCATCGAAACGCTGAAAAACGATCTCGTGGAAAAGGTGCTGGTGTTCAATCCCATGTACCACTACGTGACCTATTTCCGCGACATTCTTTCGGGAACAATTCCCGGCGCAATGGAACACCTCATCCTGTACGCGTTTGCCCTTGTTTCCTTTGCGATCGGGTATCTGTTCATGAACGCGGTGCGCAACGGCATTGCGGCAAAGCTGTAAGGAGGCGGACATGAAACAGATTCCTCACGATGAAAACTGTGTACTCGAAGTACACGACGTTACAATGAAATTCAGCAGATACGACGTGGGCGTGGATTCCCTGAAAGAGCTCATCGTCCGCGCGTTCAAGGGCGATCTGCGGCGGGAAAAATTTGTCTGTCTCAAACACGTCAGCTTTACGATCAACCGCGGAGAAGCGGTGGCCGTCATCGGGCGGAACGGCGTGGGAAAGTCCACACTTTTAAAGATCGTATCGGGAATTCTGAAACCGACGAGCGGCTGGGCGCGCACCTACGGGCGCATCTCTCCCCTGCTGAAGCTGGGCGCGGGATTTGACGGGAACGCCACGGGAATGGAAAATATCTATCTCAACGCCGCCATCATGGGTTACACGAAAAAAGAGATAGACGCAAAGATCGACGAGATCATCGAGTTTTCCGAACTGGGAGATTTTATCTATTCCCCCGTCAAGACGTATTCCTCGGGCATGATGGCGCGCCTGGGTTTTTCCATCGCCATATCCATGGAATCGGAGATCATGCTCATCGACGAGATCCTCGCCGTAGGCGACATGGCGTTCCAGCAAAAATGCTACGACAAACTCAGTCAGCTGCGCGCCAAGGGACTGACCTTCCTCATCGTTTCGCACAGCTCCGCCGTCAAAAAACTCTGCGACCGCGCCATCTGGATCGAGCGCGGACACGTGGTCGAGGACGGCCCCGCCGCGGAGACCTTTGAACATTACTCTCAGACGATGATGAAAAAATAAACAGGAGAAACAGGATGCACTACGATTATCTGCTCGTCGGAGCGGGACTTTTCAACGCCGTGTTCTGCGAACACGCGAGAAGGACGGGAAAAAGCTGCCTCGTCATCGAGCGCAGGCCGCACATCGCGGGCAATATCTATACCGAAAAAACAGAGGGCATAGACGTACACGTCTACGGCGCGCACATCTTCCATACCTCCGACAAAGAGGTTTGGGAGTACGTCAACCGCTTTGCCCGTTTCAACAATTTCGTCAACCGCGTCAAGGCGAATTACAAGGGAACGCTGTATTCCCTGCCCTTCAATATGTACACCTTTGAAAAGCTCTGGGGAGTACACACGGCGCAGGAGGCGCAGGAGATCATCGACAAGCAGCGCGCCGTCCTGCAGGGAAAAACGCCGCAGAACCTGGAAGAACAGGCGATCAGCCTGGTCGGGACGGACGTCTACGAAAAACTGGTCAAGGGATATACGGAAAAACAGTGGGGACGCGACTGCCGCTCCCTGCCCGCCTTCATCATCCGCCGCCTGCCCCTGCGCTTTACCTACGACGACAACTACTTCAACGACCCCTGGCAGGGCATCCCCGAAGAGGGCTACACCGAGATGGTCGCAAAGATGTTCGGCGACACGCCCGTCCTGCTGAATACCGATTACGCCGCGTTCATCAAAGAGACGAAGGACACCTTCGGCAAGACGATCTACACGGGAAAACCGGACGAGTTTTTCGGGTACAGATACGGAAAACTGGAGTACCGTACCCTTCGTTTTGAAACGGAAGTGCTGGATATGCCCGATTATCAGGGCAACGCCGTCATCAATTACACGGAGTACGAGATCCCCTACACCCGCATCATCGAACACAAGCATTTCAACTTCGGAAAGCAGCCGAAAACGGTGATCTCGCGCGAATATCCCGCCGAATATGCGGAGGGAATGGAAGCGTATTACCCCGTCAACGACGAAAAGAACAATTCCCTGATGGCGCGCTACGAGGCGCTGAAAGCGGAGCGCCCCGACGTCGTATTCGGCGGCAGGCTGGGCGAATACAAGTATTACGACATGGACAAAGTCGTGGCAAGCGCCTTGCGGCTCTGCGAAAAAGAACTGTAACGTTCGGCGGCGGGATCTCCCGCCGCATATTTTTTTTGTTTCCTGCACAAACTGACGTTGCAAATATGCACACGGAGGAACGGCATGGAAATCAAACACACCAGCGAACTGCTCGCTGAAATTTACAGAAATACCCACTACGCGCTGCAATCCATTTCGGACATTCTGCCCGAAACGGAGGACGAAGAACTGCGCGAAGAGCTCAAACGGATGCACGACGGTTACGAAAAGATCTCCGGCAAAGCGGCGATGTTCGGCCGCGAAAACGGCGTGGAACTCAAGGAACCCAACCCCGTGAAAAAGGCGATGATGTGGGGCTCCATCAAGATGAGTACCTTAAAAGACAATTCCCGCGCGCACGTTGCGGAAATGATGACGCAGGGAACGGTCATGGGGATCACCGCCCTCACCCGCTCCATCAACGAAAACGCCGAACAGGACGAGCGCGTCAAAGACCTCGCGGAAGAACTTCTGCACCTCGAACAGGACTACGAAAAAAAGCTCAAAAACTATCTGTAAACGATCGCGGGAGGCGGCGCATCTGCGCCGCCTCCCGCAAT
>ERZ1643251.705-NODE-705-length-44354-cov-4.955597_pt1 | contig 44354 bp, 32 predicted proteins | sample MGYA00579261_ERZ1643251 | MGnify/ENA primary metagenome ERZ1643251 (study PRJEB29033, sample SAMEA4952267) | chicken gut metagenome | biome: Broiler Chicken; feature: Gastrointestinal Tract; material: Caecum | place: Ireland | collected 2018 | study: Broiler... | reverse complement strand
TGGAAAATGCGGCAAAATGTGCGGACTCGATGCCGAGCGCATCCATAAAGCGGCGAAGCGCATCCGCCTGCTCTTCGATGGTGTAGCCAAAGGTAAGAGGCCTGTCCGAATAGCCATGGCCAAGCAGATCCGGCGCGATCACGCGGTAATGCTCGCTCAGCCGGTTGAACACGCGCCGCCAGGTATAAAACGATTGGCCAACGGTATGCACAAGGATCAATGGCTCGCCGGAGCCTGCTTCGATGTAATGCACACGCGCGCGCTCATGCCGCATTTCGGGCCCTTCTTCAAGCGGAGGCTGAGCCGCATCGGATGCGGGCATGTCTTCTGGGGCTGTGGCATTTTCTGCGCCAGTGGCTTCAGAAGCATTGGATGCGTCTTGGGCGCCGGGCATATCTTCGCTGCCGGATGCACCTTCTGCCCCCACGCTTTCCGCAGCGCTGGGCGCGGGCTTCGCCTTCTTGGCGCGCGGGCGGCGCACCTCCAGCTCGCCGGGGAGTTCGATTTCGATATATTCGCCCGTGTGCTCGGAATTGATGAACTTTTTGACTTCTAGCGATAAACCCACGAAAGTCCTCCTATGGTATCAACCGGATACATATTCAATCTATTCTACTATTTTTCCCCTTTCTTTGCAAGCAATTTGGATGTAGCGTCCATGGATTCATGGTTTATTCACAGTTTTCAGCTTAGGGTATGCTTTGGTCATGAAACGTTTACTGTTCATTTCAAACAGGATATGGTAAAATACAATTTAATGCCGGGCGGCGCGTTGCCTTTGCGCTGCTGCAGAAACCAGGAAAAGGACGAAATTAAAATTGAAAGCAAATAAGCTTGTGCTGCTGCTGTTTCTCGCGATTGTGCTTCTTGTTGCGCTTGTGCTCTATTGCACGGGCGGCGTGGGCGACGGCAATTCACATACCGTTCAAAGCGCGCTGGTGCTCAGCGAGGTAATGGCGAGCAATAAAGGGTCCGTCCCGGATGAAAACGGCGATTACCCGGATTGGATCGAACTTTACAACAGCGGCAGCGCGGAGCTTGATGTGGGCGGCTTCGGCTTGACGGATGATTTTACCGAAGGCGTAAAATATGTATTCCCCTCCGGCACCAAGGTGCCGGCCGGCGGGTATATCGTGGTGTGGTGCAGCGGAGAAAATACGGGCGGGCTGGTAGCGCCGTTTCGCATTTCCACCTCCGATAGCATTGTGCTGTTCGATGTAACGGGAAACACGCTCGACACGCTTGTGCTGCGCAGCGTCGCCACTGGAAACACGCTCGCAAAGGATGCTTCCGGCGCTTGGGTGGAGATGCGGCCATCCCCGGGCTATGAAAACACGGAAACCGGCATCGCCGCCTATGAGGCTTCCCTCCAGGAAGACGAGGACATCGGCGTTTATATCAATGAATTTATGGCTTCAAACGCCACGACTGTGGCAGATGCATATGGAGCCTATTCGGATTGGATCGAGCTTTACAACAGCAATGCGTATGAAGTGGATCTTTCCGGCTTCGGCATTTCCGATTCGATTTCCCAACCCAAGAAATACACCCTGCCGGAGGGCACGGTTATCCCCGCAAATGGGTATCTTGTGATCTTCTGCTCCGGCAACGAGGGCTTTACGGAATCGGGCGAGCTGCATGCACCCTTTGGGCTGCGCGCTTATGCGGAGGATGTTGTGTTTTCCAGCAAGCGCGGCACCATCCTCGATAGCTATTCCTATACCGTGCAGGAAACCGATTATTCCATGGCCCGCGTGCCGGATGGAACGGGCGAATTCGCGGCCACCGCGCATCCAACGCCGGGTTATGCCAACGATGACGCGGGCTACCAGGCCTTTTCTGCAAGTGTAACACGGGCGAAGAGCGATGTTTACATTTCGGAAGCCATCGCCAAGAACTTGACGGCCAAGGCTGCGCCCGATGGGAATTATTACGACTGCATCGAGCTGCACAACCGGGGGAGCGAAACGGTTTCGCTTTCGGGCTGCGCGCTTTCCGATAATCCGAAAAATCCAGCAAAGTGGGTTTTCCCCGAGGGAATCTCGCTTGCACCCGGCGAATACCTTGTCGTATATGCTTCAGAGAACAACAGCAAGGTTGAAAAGGGCGACCTGCACACGAATTTTAACTTGAGCGTCGATGGCGCTTCCATTTACCTGTTCGATGCGAATGGGCTCTTGCTGGACAAGCTGCAAACCGGCGCTTTCCTTGGCGACATGAGCTACGGCATCGATGCCGACGGCAATTATGCCTGCTTTGAAACCGCCACCCTCGGCGCTGCCAACGGCGCGGGGCAAAAGGGCGTAACGGCCATGGTGCAATTTTTAACCACGCCCGGCATCTACGATGCTGAGATCGAGATCGCGCTTTCAGCCCCCGCTGGCGAAACCATCCATTATACGCTGGATTGCACCACGCCAACGGAGCAGTCGCCGGTGTATGAAGGGCCGATCAAGGCCTCCTCCAACACGGTTGTGCGCGCCATTTCTGTGCGCGAAGGATATGTTACGAACTATTCGGTTTCCGGCACATTCCTGTTCCGCAGCGATGAAGTGAACCATACGCTGCCGGTTGTAACGCTCGTGACTGACCCCGCAAACCTCTGGGATGAGAAAACGGGCATTTATGCCTATGGTGAGCAGTATGATCCGGATCTTGCCTATGGGGAAGCTATAACCACCGCCAATTACTGGAAATCCAAGGAGGATGAGGATGCCTGGGAGCGCCCGGGCTGCCTTGGCGTGTTCGATGAAAGCGGGCAGCAGGTGTTTTCCCAGAACATCGGCATGCGCATTGCGGGCAGCTTTGGCCGCGGCCGCGCGCAGAAAGGGTTTAACATCTTCGCGCGGGATGAATATGGCGATAACCGCATGGAATACCCCTTCTTTGAAAACCTGGATTTTACGGAGTATAAATCCATTGTGTTGCGCGCGGGCGCGCAGGATCAGAACAGCGGCAAATTCCGCGACGAGCTCGCAACGGGGCTGCTGGTGGGCAGCGACGTTAGTTTTCTCTACCAGTCCTATAAGCCCTATGTGCTGTATTTAAACGGGGAATATTGGGGCGTATACTTCATGAAGGAGAAGCGCAACCGCTTCTTCGTCGCGCAGCATGAGGGAACGGAAGATAACGTAAACCTTTCCATCATCCGCTCTGGAACCTCCGCCTATTATGGCTCGGCAACGGAATGGGCGGAGCTGATGAGCTGGCTCAACGGCAAGGGAAACGATCTTTCAAACGCTTCGGATTATGCCTATGTAGAGGAGCGCGTGGATCTTGACAGCTTTATGGATTACATGATCTGCGAGATCTATTCCGCCAACTCGGATGTTTGGAACATTCAATATTATAAGGTGGATGGCGGTAAATGGAAGTGGATCTATTATGACTTCTGCTGGAGCTTTGGCGCAAGCGAAAACCGCACCGACCACCAAACGCTCTCCATCCGCCGGCTTTCCTCCAAGCCATGCTCCGACCTGTTTAACGCGCTTCTGAAGAACAGCGACTGGCGCGACCGCTTCTGCCGGCGCTTTGCGGAGCTGCTTAGCACCATCTATGCGCCGGAAAACGTGCTTGCCAAGATCGATGAGCTCTATGCGCAGGTGGAGCCGGAAATTGCTCGCGAACGGGAGAAGTTCAACGGCGAAACCTTTATGGGCGTCACGCAGCACAGCGAGGTGCGCGGCACCTATGAGGGCTTTGTGCGCCAGGTGGAGATCATGCGCGAATTTGCAACCGGGCGCCCGGATTCCATCAAGGAACAGCTGCAGAAGGAGTTTGGCCTTTCCGATGCCTATATGCAGGAGGTGTTCGGATGAGCAGGCTCCCGCAATACCGGCACGAGCTGAAGTATTACATCAATGAGGGCGCGCATGTTTTCCTTTCCAAAAAACTTTCGCTTACCATGGAGCAGGACCGATACGCGCGCAAAAACGGCGGGGAATACTTCATCCGCAGCCTGTACTTTGACGATCTGGATGATTCGGCATTCCGCGAAAAGCTGGATGGCGTAGACAACCGGGACAAGTTCCGCATCCGCATCTACAATATGTCCGATGCGGCGATCAAGCTTGAATGCAAGCATAAGGAGGATGGCTACATCAACAAAACTTCCCTCATGCTTTCCCGGGAAGAGTATGAACGGCTGCGCAACGGGGATTATACGTTCTTGCTGCGGCGGCCGGAACCGTTTGCAAGGCGCATGTTTGCGGAATTTGCCACAAGGCCGCTTCGGCCGTGCGTAATCGTGGATTACATGCGCGAAGCGTACACCTTCCCGTTCCAAGATGTGCGCGTAACGTTTGATAAGAACGTGCGCACCGGCTACCGCAACACCGACCTGTTTAATGCCCGCATTCCAACTTACCCCGTGATCGAGGATTACAACATGGTGCTTGAGGTGAAGTTCAACCGTTACCTGCCAACCTATATCCGTTCGCTGTTGCAGCTGGATGCCCATGCGCGCAGCGCGGTCAGCAAATACTGCCTGTGCAGGAAATTTGAACTGTAGGGATATGCCACAGCCCCAAACGCAATGAGGCGGCATGGCTGCCGCCTCATTTAGAATGTAAATGAATATGGAGGTTCCCCTCATGAACGATTTTTCTCTTTCGGACATCTTTTCCATCACGCTCAACCCGCTGCAGGTGATCGCTTCGCTGGTGATCGCGCTTCTGGTCGGCCTCTTTATCTTCTTCATCTATAAAAAGACGTTCGGCGGCGTGATGTATTCCCGCAACTTCAATCTGAGCCTCATCATGCTCACGATGGTGACCTCGCTCATGCTCATGCTCATCAACAACAGCCTTGCGCTTTCCATGGGCATGGTGGGCGCGCTTTCCATCATCCGCTTCCGCACGGCCGTGAAGGATCCCATCGATACCGTGTTCATGTTCTGGGCGGTGGGCGAAGGCATTGCCGTTGGCACAAAGTATTATGACATCGCCGCCATCGCGGCGCTCGTGATCGGCGTGATCATGGTGGCGCTCACGGTGTTTAAGGGAAAGGCCAGCATGCCGTATCTGCTCATTCTGCACTACCATGAGGGCGCAGGGCAGCAGGTGCGCCAGATGGTAAAGCAGCTCCCCAATGCGCGCATGAAATCCAAAACCGCCCAGCGCGATGGAATCGAACTCACCATGGAGCTGCGCCTTAAGGAAAACTAAACGGGCTTTGTTGAAAAATTCCTGCGGGTAGAGGGCGTATACGATGCAACGCTCATCTCCCATCAAGGGGATATCATATCTTAAACCATAACGCAAACGAGCGGGGCGGCGGCAGCGCCGTCTCGCCTGCATGCAGGGGCGCCGCTTCGGCCGCTTTCCGCGCCCCTGCCGATCCAATCGCCAACTGCTTAGGAGGATATGCGCGCCATGCACCTTGTAAAACGCTTCATAGCATACTATAAGCCCCACCGCAAACTGTTTGCCATCGATATGGCCTGCGCGTTCATCGTTGCGGTGTGTGACCTGTTCTACCCCATCATTGCAGGGAACATCATCGACGATTACGTGCCCAACCAGAATTTAAGGATGCTTTTGATCTGGTCCGGCGTGCTGCTCGGCATTTATTTGCTCAAAGCCATGCTCAACTATATCATTCAATATTGGGGGCATGTAGTAGGTGTGCGCATCCAGGGGGATATGCGGCGCGATATGTTCCGCCATATGCAGAAGCTGCCCTTTGCATTCTTCGATGAAAACAAAACGGGCACGCTTCTTTCCCGCATGGTGAATGACCTGCAGGATGTTTCCGAGCTTGCGCACCATGGGCCCGAGGACCTTTTCCTCTCGCTCATTATGCTGGTGGGCTCTTTTATCATCCTCGCGGGCACGGACCTTCTTTTAACGGTCATCATCTTCGCCTTTTTGCCGGTGATGGTATTTGTTGCCGCAAAGCTGCGCCGCGGCATGCAGGATGCGTTCCGCGCAACGCGCGTGGAGGTGGGCGAGGTCAACGCCAATGTGGAAACGGCGATTGCCGGCATGCGCGTGTCCCGCTCCTATACTGCGGCTTCCCATGAAAACAGGAAGTTTGACAGCGCCAATGAGCGCTTCAAGGCTGCGCGCGGCCGTGCGTACCGTGAAATGGGCAAGTTCAATTCCAGCATGACGCTGTTCAACGACCTGCTCTACCTGGTCGTGCTGCTTGCTGGTGGGCTGTTCTTCTTTTATGGGCGCATCACCATCGGCGATTTCACCAAATACATCCTGTTCATCACCATGTTCCTCAAGCCCATCAACCGCCTGGTGAGCATCTTCGAGCAGCTTCAGAACGGCATGACAGGCTTCCAGCGCTTCATTGAGATCATGGACCAAAAAGATGAGACGGATACGGGCACGATCTCTGCGGAATCGCTCAAGGGGGACATCGCCTTTGACCATGTGAGCTTCCGCTATGAAAACAGCGATGCGGCGGATGCGGAAAGCAGCGTGATTCACGATCTTTCCCTGCGCATAGCCCCGGGTAAAACGGTTGCCCTCGTTGGCCCTTCGGGCGGCGGGAAAACGACCATCTGCAATCTGATCCCGCGCTTCTATGAAGCGGATGCGGGCGTAATCTCCATCGATGGCATTGACATCCGCGACCTTACGCGGGAATCCCTCCGCCGCAACATCGGCATCGTAGCGCAGGATGTGTTCCTGTTCAATGGCACCATCCGCGAGAATATCGCCTATGGGAACCTGGATGCAACGGAAGAGGAGATCATAGAAGCCGCGAAAAAGGCACATATCCATGATTATATCATGACGCTTGATCACGGCTATGAAACGGGCGTGGGCGAGCGCGGCGTGAAGCTTTCCGGCGGGCAGAAGCAGCGCATTTCCATCGCGCGCGTGTTTTTGAAGAACCCCTCCATCCTCATCCTGGATGAAGCCACAAGCGCGCTTGATAATGCCACGGAGATGCTCATCCAGCAGGCGCTCAACGACCTTTCCAAAGGGCGCACCTGCATCGTTGTGGCGCACAGGCTCTCCACCATCCGCAATGCGGATGAGATCATCGTTCTAACGCGGGATGGCATCGCCGAACGGGGCACGCACGCGGAGCTCATCGCTGCGGGCGGCATCTATGCAGGGCTGTATCAGTACCAGTTTAGGGAATAGTGGGGCTAAGCGGGAAAAGGCCCATCAACGGGCGGCAGCGGTTTAGGCTGCCGCCCGTTTTTGTATAAAGAAAACCACTTGCAGTGGTACCAATGAAGACCATAGTCGATATTGGAGGAAGCAAAACTCGCTTTGCCATAATGGAAGCGCGGTTAGCCAACTGCACAGCCAAGCAAAGGGAGGTCATTCGAAGTGAACAACGTAAACAGTTTATCGCACACAAGCTGGAATTGCAGATTATCACATAGTGTATGTGCGGAAATATCGGCGCAAAGTATGCTATGGGCAGAAGGGAAAGGAGGCAGGAGAAAGCCTGCAAACAGTGTGCAATTGAAAGAAAGTGAAAATCATAGAGGCAGAGATATGCCCGGACCACATACACACGCTCTGGAGAAACTTCCTAAATATGCGGCATCGAGTTTCACGGGATACCTAAAAGGGAAGAACAGCTTGATGATATACGGGAAGTATCTGAAATTGAAGTATGAATACTGCAACAGTTCTGGTGCAGAGGATACTGCGTAGATACAGCAGCAAACATGCAATGGGAAACTTCTAAAAAGCCCGTTTACGGGCGGCAAGTAACAACCCTTGGCGACTGACAGACCGTACCAGCACGATGTGACGCGTGCGCTGGTATTCCGGAATTTTACTTGTCAATGAATAACTTCCAGCTTTGCCGGGGATTATTCATTGGGCTTGCGAAACCAAGAAAAGGCAGGGCAAAAGCTATGGGCAACGGCTCTCTGATGCTGGAAGGGCAAGGATGCCGGAGCGCGGGGCAGGATGGGCCTTGCTGGGGGCGCATGCCGAACACGCGGCGCGCATGCGCTTTCAGCGCCCCTGGGGAATCCGCTGCTTTACCCGCCTGCCGCAGGCGCGCAGAAGCCCGGGGCTGCAATCGCCTCGGGCTTCCAAATGCATCATCCTATGTTGGGCTTCCGCCTTTTGGGTTACCGGCCTGCACGCCGCTTTTTGCCGCAAGCAGCTGCCGCCGCAAGCGCTGCACCTAACGTAAGGAGCGCTGCACCGGGCAGCCATGCGCCATGCGCATCGCCCGTTTGTGGCACCTCAACGCCATCCGGCGGGGCGGTGGGCAGGGTGTCGTCCGGCGTGATGATGTCGCTCGAGCCCGGGCCGGTCATCACCCCGCACACAACGCAGCGGTAATTCACATAGCGGTGCGCCTCGTGCCCATAGGTTGCCGTGCAGCCTTGATTGGCGCAGACATACCAGTGATACAGGCGATCGTATTGCAGCGCGGAGAAATTGTGCGCAGGCTTCGTATCGGATACGGCGGTGGCATCATTGCTGTAGGAGATATCCTCCGCATAGCAGGAGGCGTAGCCCCTGCACACGGCCGCGCCGCGCAAAACTGGCGCAGCCTGCGTGCCGAGTGCTTGCCCCCACACGTTCTCACTCCTGTTTGCGTTTAACAGGTACGCCACCTCGCCGGAGGCAAACTGCGCTGCGGTTTTGCCGCCATCGTTGTTTTCCGTGTCGTTGGTATAATAGCTGTTTCCAACGGTAGCGCCATTCCGACGGGTTCCGGCAATCGGGTGCGCCGTCGATGCATAGCCGGGGTCAGTGGTCGTGGCCGTGCCGGTGCCGTAGCAGTTTGTAATCGTCCCGCCGTCTAGCTGGCCGCATATGCCGCCCACATACCATGCGCCCGTAATCGCGCCGGTGTTGTAGCAATCGATCATCATGCCGCCGTTATGCGTGCATCCGGCGATGCCGCCTATGGAAGATCCATTCTGCGAAGTAACACTGCCGGTATTATAGCATTCTCGAATGGCGCCTTGGTTGTCGCCCACAATGCCGCCACCATACATGGAAGCGACGCTGATCTCGCCGCCGAGGTTGTAGCAGTTTTCAATGGAGCCGTAATTCGTCCCGCAGATGGCGCCGGCGTAGCCCGAATCCGGCTTTACGCTCGGGTTGATCATACCAAGGTTTTTTACGACGCCGTTTATTCCGATGGTTTTGAAGAGACCTTCATTGTTGAATACGCTTGCCGCAGCATCGCTTGCCACACTTAAGTTGGAAATGGTATATCCGCAGCCGTCGAATGTGCCGGTGTAGGGGGTGCCATATGTTCCAACCTGCATCGCCACCCAGTTCATGCCCTCCGGCATGGTAATGCTGTTCACAAGGCGCGCATTGAGCGCGGCGTTCGCATCGCTTTCCTTGAGCTTTTCCGCGAACCAGAACAGGTTGCCGGCGTTTTTGATCTCATAGTACCCGTCGTCCGCCTGCGCTGCGGGCTGATAATGCTTCTTATCCGCGGAAATTCCGTTTTCATCATATGCAAGCGGCTGCACCTTAATGTAGCGGCAGTAACCCCAGCTAGTCTCATTATAAGCTACAAGCTCTTCCCAGCTGTTGAGGATGGCGGCAGCGGAATATCCTGCATATCCGCTGAGATCCGGCTTGGTATTGGTGACATAGCAAGAATAAGGGCTGGTAGAGTTGGCATCCAGCTCCACCGTGCCGCCGTTGATCTTGAAATAGCGCGCGGGAAGGCCTGTGCTCGCGCCATAGGAACCGTCAACATAGACGGCATAGATTCCGCTTGTGCCATCCGCATCGACCGTGACCGTGCCGCCGTTGATAACCACCCCGGCTTCTTCCGCGGTGTATCCCGTGGATATGGCTCTTGTTTCAATACTCGCGCCGCTTGCCGTGACATTCAGTGCACCTGCGCCGCCAATTGTAATAACGCCGTTTGCATGAATGCCTGCAACGATTTGCCCGCTCGATATGGTTATGCTGTTCTCACCGATGAGTTGAATCTGGATAGCGCCCTCCGCATAAATGCCGGCGCTGTAAATAGAGCTTACACTCGTAGGATTCGGGGTATTGATTGTGGCTCCGTTCAGCGTGAGCGTGTTTGTTGCCGCATCATAGGAAACTGTACCGCTATCGCCCAGCACGTTGCCCGCGTTCTCCGACGTTACCTCTGTCCCGTTTACCCACAGGCTGTAGGATTCCGCGAACGCGGCGGCAGGCAGCAGCAGGGCCGTTGCAAGGGCGGCGAGCAGCGCTGCCAAAAAACGTTTTTTCATAAGTGCATCCCTTTCTTTCGTTGTTGCTCTGGTTCATAAAAAAACACAAAAAATACACCTTGCCCAGGAAAAACGGGCAGATTGCACCTTGCGGTGTTATAAAATTGCAGCTTTACAGGAAATGCGGGCAGGATTACACTTTGCTTGCCAAAGCTGCGCCCATCTCTCTTCCTAATACAAATGCAATTCTGCTCTTTGTGCAATTCTAACTATACCATGGATCCAACCGGGTCTCAAGCGGTTTTATGCGGTGGCACGGCGCGTTTAGCGGGAAATGGCATCCCCCAGGGCCGCGCTTGGGATGACGGGCAGGTTTTGCGGCCGGGTGCAAAAAAAGAGCATTCCCAGGCATAGCGCCGCATAAAATGCGGTATGATGAATTGGCTTTGGGGTTGCATGCTCCTCGTGGGGCTCATAGCGTGCATGGTCAGCGGCAATGCTGAAGGTGCATTGGATGCAATGCTTGCGGGCGCAGGAGAAGCGGTCACGCTTTCCCTTTCGCTTGCAGGCGCTTATATGCTGTGGATGGGTTTGATGCGCGTTGCGAAGGAGGCGGGGCTCATCGATGCGCTCGCGCGCCTGGTGCGAAAACCACTCGCCTTGCTGTTCCCCGGTTCCCCCGGCGCGGTTGCGCCGGTTACGCTGAACCTGGCGGCAAATTTCTTTGGCATGGGCAGCGCCGCGACGCCATTCGGCCTTGCCGCCATGAAGGAGCTGCGCGTTGCAGCGGATCGGGACGGTGTGCCGGAAGGTACGGCTTCCGACGATATGTGCATGTTCCTTTCGCTGAACTCTTCTGCAGTGGAGCTTTTGCCAACCGGCGTGCTGGCACTTCGGGCTGCCGCGGGTTCAGCGGATGTTTACTGCGTGGTGCTTCCTACGTTTATCGCTTCGCTGCTTGCGTTCGCTTCGGCGATTGTGCTGTGCAAGTTTTTCTGCCGCCTCTGGCCACAGCCCGGCCGAGCGCGGCCGCCGCAGCGCGTTCGGCGCAGGGCAAGGGGGCGCGCATGAGCTATATTATGCCCGCCATGATCCTCCTGTTGCTCGGCTATGCGCTGTACAAGCGGGTGAATGTGTATGAAGCGTTCACGCGCGGCGCGCAGGAGGCGCTGCCGCTTCTCGTGCAAGTGCTGCCGTTTATGGCGGCCATGATGATCGCCATGAACCTTTTTCGGTCTTCGGGTGCGCTCTCCGCGTTTATCCGCTGGATTGAGCCGCTCCTCAGCAAGCTGGGCATCCCTGCGGAGCTGGTGCCGCTGCTGGTGCTGCGCCCATTTTCCGGCAGCGCGGCGATTGCGCTACTGCAGGATGTGTTCACCAACCATGGGGTAGATAGCTTTGCGGGCCTCGCCGCAAGCTTGATGCTGGGGTCAACGGAAACTATCTTCTATACCGTAGCGCTTTATTTTGGCTCCGTAGGCGTGCGGAAAACCCGCATTACCATCGCCGTCGCACTGCTTTCAGGCGTGGTGGGTGCGGTTGCTGCATTTTTGTTCGCGCAGGCGATGTAATGCAGTTTTTTGCTGACGTGATTGCAAATGCTTCACAGATTTGCTAAAATAAAATCTCGGGGGAAGGTTACTCCCGAGGAGGAACCAATATGAAAATTGACATTGTTCCCGTTTATGGGAAGCTGCTGAGCAGCCATATTTCGTGCAGCACGGTCATCGTCGTGGATGTGTTGCGTTCCACAAGCTGCATCACCATGGCGGTAAAGAACGGCGCGGAGCGGGTGATCCCTGCGGTGGATCCCGGGGAGGCGGCATCCATTGCCGGGCGCCTTGGCTTAAAGGATTGCGTGCTTGCCGGGGAGCGCGGCGGCATCAAGCTGCCGGATTTCAACCTGGGCAATTCGCCTGCGGAATACTCCAAGGAAAACGTGCAGGGCAAAACGGTGGTCATCAGCACCTCCAATGGCACGGCGGCTATCCATGGGTCTTCCGCTGCAAAGGATGTGCTCATCGGCGCGATGATCAACCGCACGGCGGTGGCGCGGCGCGCGCTGGCGCTGGGCAACGATATTTTGATCGTCTGCGCGGGCACGGACGGCGCCATTTCAGCAGATGACCTTATCGCTGCGGGTGCGATTGCAGATGCTGTATGCCGTGAGGCTACGGTTGCAGTGGAAGCAACCGACATTGTGAAGGTGTGCTGCATGCTCTATGTGGATTGGGCAGAGGGCCGCGCGGATCTTTCCGCTACGTTCCATTATGCCCGCCTGGTGCGCTTGGGCTTTACAGAGGATGTCCGCTTCTGCTTTACACCAGATGTTACGGACGTGGTGCCCGTTTATGAAAACGGGATTATCCGCTAAGGTGTTATACTGCGTTTTTAGATTCGGCCGCCGGTTTTAAAGCGGCCGATTTGTTGTTTGTTTACAAACTATCTCTTTACAAAAGCAGGAAGCTGCGATACTGTTTTGGCACTGGAATAAAATGCGCGCGGCTTCAACCTGCCTTATGCGCGCCATGCAATAGCCGGCCTTGCCGGCGGAAAACGGAGGTAAATTATGAAACGGAAAGTTGCGCTGACGCTGGCTTTGCTGCTGGCCGCGGCGCTTGCTGCCGGTTGTGCGGCGGGCGAGGACAAGCCTTCCGCTCAGCTCCCGAATCCCGTTGAGGAGGTGAACGGACCCGAGGCCTTCCTGCCGCTTGGCACTGCGATCGATGCACCGCAAAACGCTGAGGATGTCTCTTATGCGATTATCAGCGATACGGTTGCGCAGGTAGAATTCACGCTGGATGGAAACGGTTATACTTACCGTGCAGCAAAGGGAGAAGGCGATATTTCCGGCGTATCGGGGCTCTTCAACGTGGGAACGCTCAACGTAAATTGGGAATTTGAGGGAAAAGGCGTTTCCGCTGTGGTTAAAACTGCAGAAACCGGCGGGCGGCTTGCCACATGGGAGGAAGCGGGCATTTCCTATTCGCTTTGGACGGAAAGCGCCGTAAGCGATGATGTGATCTCTTCGCTCGTGCTTAAGCTCGTTGTGCAGCAGGGGCTTGCGGATCCGGAGGATACGCCGGCGCCATTTGCGCCCGTTGATTTTCTGGAAGCACGCACCGCGCAAGCGGATCTCAATGGCGATGGCGCCTTGGAAACCGTGAACCTTGTAACTACCACGGATGAATACGGCTGGGAACATAATACCCTTAATGTGACCACAGCGGACGGAACCGTATATGAACTGCAGGTCGGCGAAGAGGCATGGCTGCTGGAGATCCAGTGGGTCACCGTTTTGCAGCTGATCGACCTCGACCCGGATGATGGAATGCTGGAAGTGGTGCTTTCTGGAGACTATGCATCCTCGGATTATATCACGCTTATCTGCCGCTTCGACGGCACGCAGATTTTGATTGCCGGCAGTGAAGACCTGATTTCGGGTGAAACGTATTCCGGCATATATGGTGAATTTGAAGGCGCGGAGAATGGCATCGTAACCATTTCGGATGCGGTGGATGTGCTCGGCACCTGGTGGGGCACGCGGCGCTATGCGCTTTCAACCGAAGGTGCATTCGTGTTTTCCCCGGTAGAAGGAGAACTTTGGCAGCGCGCAGACGGCGCTGCGGAGGATCCGCAAACCTGGGCAGATGAGGAATTCGGTCGCGCCCTTAGAACCAAGGCTGAGCTGCCCGTGACGCTTGATGGGGAGGGGGAAACGGTGCTGCCTGCCGGAACAAAACTGCTCATCACGGCGAGCGACAATAGCTCCATTGCACGTTTTGTGCTGGAGGATGGGCGCACAGGCACGATTGCCTTTGTGCGGGATACCACGGATTGGGTTACGCGCATCAACGGCATCGAAGAATCGGAATACTTTGAAGTGTTGCCCTATGCAGGGTAAAGGCAAGAATGCCTAATTTAAAGGCGGTGGCCTGGAAGCGATTGGAACATATTGGGCAGCCGCATGCTCATCGGCGGGCGGGATACCACAGCAGGCATCCCGCCCGCTTCTTTCGCGCATTTGCCGCAAATGGACCGGCGCTTTTTTATGGCCCCGCCCTTTGGATGGGCGCGCTTTTCTGCGGAATAAAAGCGATGCTGTTTTTGAGGGCTGCAAGGAGCGCATGCAAAGACAGAGCCTTTGCGGATTTGCGGCGCATCTTTTGTTACCCCTCGGAACATGGCACCTCGCCTGCCACATTCGATGAACCAACCTCCGGCGCGGTGATTCCAGAACCTTGAATGCAATTTTCGAGCAGCTGGGGCAGCGCAAGTCGCTTTTTTCGGTTGCCCAAGCGCTGCTTGCAAAAGGCTGCAGCTGCGAAGCCTGCATCGGGCTTGGAATTTGTGGAGCAAGGGCTTTGAGGAGAATGAAAGCGCGCTTGGAGAAGATATGCCGTTTGGAAGGAACAGGCTGTTTTTGTTTAGGGCGCCGCGTTTATAATCGTTTATGCGATGCGCAAAACCTAAAGCGCGCACGAAACCGGGCGCGGCTGGAGCGCAAAGGCCCTATGTCACCGAAAGAAAAGCGTTGCTGCGTAAAACTGCAGGTTACCCGGGTGCATTGCACGCAGGATACCCGCGCCCTTTTGCTGCGCTGCGCTTGGCGTAGCGGGCGCAGAAAAGGTTATCCCGCGCCCACGCAATGCGGCGAGCCGGCGCTTCCCATAGGGAGCATTGGCGGAAAGGGCGCTTGTTTTGTGAAATACGGCTTGAGAATCGGCCGACAATCTACTACAATAGGGGCAGCACTTCAAATCGAACCAATAAAGGAGAATTCTTATGCTTGACTTGCTTTTAAAAAACGGCCTTGTCGTTGACCCTGCGAACCAAGTTCAAAGCGTATTGAATCTCGGCGTGAAAAACGGCCGGATCGTGCGCATAACACGCGATGCCCTGCCCGCGCTGGAGGAAATCGACTGCACCGGCATGATCGTGTGCCCAGGCTTTGTGGATGCGCACTCACATGAAGACGACCTCCGCAACGGCGAAATCCATGCGGATATTACCTTGCGTGCGCTCCGCCAGGGCGTTACCACGCTTGTGACGGGCAACTGCGGCAGTGCGCCGCGCGATTTTGCGGCGTACCGAGCCGCTTATGATGGCAAACAGCCCATCAACATGGCGCTGCTTGCGGGCCATACCACCATTCGCCGGCTCTGCGGCGCGAAGGATAAGTACGCCCCCGTGGATGAAAAAACGCTTGCTGCCATGTGCGAACTTCTGGAGCAGCAGATGGCGGAAGGCGCGCGCGGCCTTTCCATGGGCATCCGCTATGAGCCGGGCATGACGCTCGATGAGATGTGTGCCATGGCAAGCGTTGTGAAGCGCTTTGATGGCATCGTTGCCGCGCATGTGCGGGGCGATGCGTTCCAGGTTTTTGATGCGATGGAGGAATTCCTGGAAATCGGCCGGCGCACGGGCGTGAAGCTGCAGATCTCCCATATCGGCAGCATGGCGGCATATGGCCAGATGGCGCAGGTGCTTTCCTATGTGGATGCGCGCGCGGCAGAAGAAGGGCTGGATGTGCGGATCGACTGCTACCCGTATGACGCTTTCTGCACCAGCATTGGCGCGACAACCTACGACGACGGGTTCCTCGAACGCTATCACGATGTGACCCGCATCGAGCTTACGGACGGGGAATACAAGGGCTTCATCCCCAATATGGAGGTGTTCCAGCAGGTGCGCAAGGCGCATCCGGAATATCTCACCGTGGCGCATGTGATGAATGGGGAAGAGGTAGACCTTGCGCTTACGCATCCGCGCACCATGCTCGGCAGCGATGGTATCCTGCTCGACGGCGCAGGTCACCCGCGTGCAGCCGGCGCATTTGCCCGCTTCCTGCGCAACTATGTGTTTGAACGCAAGCTGATCTCGCTGAGCGAGGGGATCGCAAAAACCACCTGCCAGGCCGCGGCCCGCTTCGGGCTTGATCGCGGCACGCTCGGCATAGGCGCAGTGGCGGATATCGCGGTGATCGATCCAGAGAGGCTGCAGGACAAAGCCACCTTTGCTGAACCTGGCCTTGCGCCCGAGGGCGTAAAGCTCGTGTTCTTGAGCGGCGCGATGGCGCTCAAAGACGGCGCAATCCTGCGCACGGAGCTCGGCAGGATCCTGTAATGTTAGGCATCAACCATTGTGCTGCACCAGCACGCCACGCACGATGGGAGCTGTTATATTGCGCAGGGCAGTGCCCAGATTTTCCCGCTGCGCTGCGGAGAGCAGGCGCTTAAGATATCCGAGATCGGGCGCGCCTACAAGCTGGGAAAACATTTGCATCACGCGGCTAAGCGAGGGCAACTCATCGAACGTCACGGTGAGCTGCCCTCCTTCGTGAAACGTGAAAGAAAACACGCGCGTATCCGGCGTTTCGATCAGCGAAGCGAGCACCGTAAGCTTTATGCAGCCATCGGAGCGCCCCCAAACGGCGCGCGCGCCGATGCGCTGCCATTCGCCGCGCATGGCGATGCGCCCGTGGCGCAGGGTGCCATCCGCGTGAAGGGCGATGCGGTTGCATTCGGCAAATTCGTAAAACAGCAAATCGAGACCATATGCGGTTTTTTCAAAGCGGATAAGGTCGGTGCCCATGGTGTAGTTCCCATGGACGACCTGGAGGGTTTGCGGGAATACGCCGCCCGTGTTGGCGGCGAGGCGGTATTCACGCCCGTTTAGGAGGTCGGCAATGGCATGGAACTCCGCCGGGTCAGTGCCGAGCGGCTCGGGGAGGGTAGGCGTGAACATGAGGTTTTTGCAGGTTTCTTTGAGCGCAGCCTGCGCAGAAGGGCTTTCCGGCAACGGCTGATCCTGCGCACCGGCAAAGCAGGCGCTGATGTATTCCGAAAGCGTGCCCTGGGCGAACAGCTTGGCGCTGCCGCTGAAGATGGCCACGACCGCATCGTATTTGGGCATGACCACCACATATTGCCCGAAAGCGCCGTTGAACTGGAAGCCGCCTTCATCATCGCTCATCCAAATCTGATAGCCATAGCCGTGGGTCATCTCGGCATGCGGCGTTTCAATCTGCTTCCTGGTTGCAGCGTCCGCCCATGCTTCGCTGAAGATGCGTTTGCCCTCCCAAAGGCCGCGGTTTAAGTAAAGCTGGCCCAGCTTCGCCGCATCTTCCAGCATGAGGGAAAGCCCCCACCCGCCTTTCTCTACACCCTGCGGGCAGGTTTCCCATTGGAAACGCTCAATGTGGAGCGGCTCAAACAGGCGCGGTTTTAAATATTCCACGAGCGTTTGGCCTGTGCGGCGCGCAAGGATGGCGGCGAGCATGTAGGTGTTGAGCGAATTGTACTCAAACGCCGTGCCCGGCTCAAACTTGGGCATGGACTCAAGGAACATCTTGGCCCACTTTTCATCCACCATGGTTCCAAGCTCATTGAAGCGGTTGCCCGTGCTCATCGTGAGCAGGTGCCGCACGGTTAGGGTTTTGATGACCTTGGCCTGCGTTGGCGTTACGAGGTCCGAAAAGATGTCCACGAGCTTTTCATCAAGGGAAAGGAGCCCTTCGTCCACCGCGATGCCAATGGCAGTGCCGGTTACGCTTTTGCTCATGGAATAAAGCATGTGCGGCACATCCAGCCGGTAAGGAGCCCAAGCGCCTTCCGCAATGACTTTGCCGTGGCGCATTACGAGGAGCGCATGCGCGGCAATGGTATCTGCCTCCTGCGAAACCGCGTCAAAAAGCCGCTTGACCGCTTCGGAGGGCACGCCTTCGGCTTCCGGCGTGCTGCGGGGCAGGGGCTTGGGGTGCCGCGCTTCCGGCAGCGCAAGCTTCTGGAGTTTATACCCATAGGAAGGCACGTTCTTTAAATCGTGCTTGAGGAATTTGATCAACAGCTCAACGCTGCGCATCTGGATTGCAATGTCCATATCAGAACGCTCCCTTGCGGAAATGGATGTTTCTTTTTATTTTACCACTTTCCGGGCAAAAGAAGAAAGAGGGCGGCCCTTTTTTCGCCGCAAGCCCGCATGGGCAACAAGAGCGGCACAAGGCGCCAAAGGCTTTCGGGCCATGGAGCGGCCGGGCGAAACGCCCCGCATGCGGGAACCCCAAGGCTTTTGCCTGCGCCGCAAGCAAAGGGGCCGGAAATACAAAAATCATAAGTGCAACCGTTTTGGAGGTTTTTTGAAAAGGGCAATGCGCCATGTTTCCGAGGCTTGCAGGACTACTTACATCAAAGGCATGGCCAAGGCCTTTGCGGAGTTGCCGCGCGCTTAGGGCAGCCCCGCGCTTGCCCCTATGCAGCAATGCGCCTTCCGCCGCGAGATAGAGCCTCTCGGGATATGGGCCCATGGCGTTTCCAAAAGCTGAAAAGAGGGCATATGCCCTCTTTTCAAGTTTTCCAACTTTCCGGGATACGGTTATTTATCGCAATCGCAGTTGCCATCGCAATCACAATCGCCTTCGCAATCGCATTCCTCGGAAAGGAGCTCTTCCACGATCTCAACGAGCGCGTCCATCTTGTCCTCGTCCGCGGGGAGGAACTCTTCCGTGTCGCCGTCGGTTACGATCTTCATGATGTAAACTTCGGCTTCCTCTTCGCCTTCATCCACATCATCGGCGCCAAGATCCATCAGCACGGCATATTCCTGGCCCTCATATTCAAAGTATTCGATGACGTCCAGCTCAAATTCATTTCCGTCTTCGTCGGTAAAGGTGACAAAATCCCTTTCTTCCATTTCCATCGGTATCAACCGCCTTTCCTTCATTTGCCATAGGCATCTTGATTGTACAATACATTCGCGCGGAGGGCAAGATAAAGTATTTCCGCGCATAGCGGAGATTATTCGGGGGCAGCAAGCCCGAACGCCGGGCCAGCAACCCAAAAACATCCGGCCGCTTGAGCAAGAGACTGCGCGGAAGCACAGGGCAAAAGCCAAGGGTTAGGAAGGATCAAACTGGCTGTTGTAAAGCTCCGCATAAAAGCCGCCCTGCGCAAGCAGCGTTTCGTGGTTTCCCTGTTCGATGATGTGCCCATCCTTCATCACGAGGATTACATCGGCCTCGCGGATGGTGGAAAGGCGGTGCGCCACAATGAAGCTCGTGCGCCCCTGCATCATGCGGGCAAACGCCTCCTGGATCTTGAGCTCCGTGCGCGTGTCGATGGAGGAGGTGGCTTCATCCAGGATGAGCATGGGGGGCAGGCAGAGCATGACGCGCGCGATGCACAAAAGCTGCTTCTGCCCCTGCGAGAGCATGCCGCCATCCTCGGTAATGTAGGTATCGTACCCTTCCGGCAGGCGGCGGATAAACGCATCGGCATGGGATGCTTTGGCTGCCGCAACGATTTCTTCCTGCGTTGCATCCGGGCGGCCCATGGCAATGTTTTCGCGGATGGTGCCGGCTTTGAGCCACGTATCCTGCAGCACCATGCCATAGGAGGTGCGCAGGCTCTTGCGCGTCAGCTTGCGCACATCATGCCCATCCACCTGGATGGTGCCGCCATCCACATCATAAAAACGCATAAGGAGGTTGATGAGCGTGGTCTTGCCGCAGCCCGTCGGGCCCACGATAGCGACCCGCTGGCCATGCTTTGCCGCAACGGACAGGTTTTCGATGAGCGGGCGGGCAGGGTCATAGGAGAAATCCACATGCGAAAGCGTAACGTCGCCGCGCACGTCCGAGAGCGTTTGCGCATCCGGCGCATCCGGCGTTTCTGCAGGCGCGTCGATCAGCTCAAACACGCGCGCCGCGCAGGCGAGCGCGTTTTGCAGCTCCGTCACCACGCCGGAGATTTCATTGAAGGGCTTGGTGTACTGGTTCGCATAGCTGAGGAAGCAGGAGAGGCCGCCCACCGTGATGCCCCCTGCGATCGCGGAAAACGCGCCGGCAACGCCGACTGCTGCATAAACAAGGCCGTTGACAAAGCGAGTGGCAGGATTGGTAATGGAAGAGAAGAAGATCGCGCGCAAGGAGGCCTTGGAGAGCCGTTCGTTGATTTCATCAAAACGGCCAAGCAGGTTCCTTTCCTGCCCAAACGCCTGCACGACCTTCTGGTTCCCGGCCATCTCCTCGATGAGGGCGGTCTGCTCACCGCGCGTTTCAGATTGAAGCTTGAACATCGCATAGGTGCGCTTGGCGATGAAAGCCGCCACAAAAAGGGAAACCGGCGTTACGAGCACCACCACGAGGGCGATCTGCCAGTTGAGCGAGAACATGAAAGCGAGCGTGCCCAGGATGGTGATCACGCCGGTGAAAAGCTGCGTGAAGCCCATGAGCAGGCCTTCGGAAAACTGGTCCGCATCGGCGATAACGCGGCTTACCAGCTCGCCATGGGCGTGCGCGTCCAGGTATTTCAGCGGCAGGCGCTCGATGTGCGCGAAAGCTGCATCGCGCAGACCGCGCACCGTGCCATAGGCGATGTGGTTGTTGCAAAGGGAAAGCAGCCATTGCGCGAGCGATGTAAGCGCAACGACAACCGCCATGCGCGCAGCGATCTTCGCTACGCTTGCAAAATCCACCTTCCCCGGCGCGAGGATGCAGTCGATGGCGTCGCCCGTTAAGATGGGGAAATAGAGCGTGAGCGCTACCGTAAGCGCCGCAAGCAGCAGCGAGAGCGCCACGAGCCACGCGTAAGGGCGGATATAGCCGAGCACGCGGCGGAGCGTGCCGCGCTGCGCTGGATCAAAGCCTTTCATCGCTTACGCCTCCTTTCCTGCGGGTGCGCCCGCATGCTTTTCCCTGGGGAACTGCGAATCGTAAATTTCCTGGTAAACGGGGCAGCTTGCAAGCAACTGCGCATGCGTGCCAATGCCGGCGATACGCCCATCGTCCAGCACGATGATCTTATCCGCATGGCGAATGGACGCTGCGCGCTGGGAAACCAGGAAGACCGTGGGGCCGCCCTCCATGGCGCGGATGGCGTGGCGCAGTTTGGCGTCGGTTGCATAATCGAGCGCGGAAGCGCTATCATCCAGGATTAGGATGGCAGGCTTGCGCACGAGCGCGCGCGCAATGGTAAGCCTCTGCCGTTGTCCGCCCGAGAAATTCCTGCCGTTCTGTTCCACCGGGGCTTCAAGGCCACCTTCCTTTTGTTCCACAAAATCCTTGGCCTGTGCGCGCGCAAGCGCATCCCAAAGCGCGCCGTCCGGCGCATCGCTGCAGCCCCAGCGCAGGTTTTCGCCGATGGTCCCCTTGAAAAGCACCGCTTTTTGCGGCACGACGCCCACTGCGGCGCGCAGCGCAGCAGCTGGCCAATCCTGCACATCCGTGCCGAAAATGCGCACATGCCCGCGCGTGGCTGCATAGAAACCGGGGATTAAGTTTACAAGCGAGCTTTTTCCGGCGCCCGTGCCGCCGATTACGCCGATGGTTTCGCCCGGCTCCGCGCGGAAGGAAATATCCGAAAGCGATTCTGCACCGGCATCGTCATAGGCGAGGCCGACCCCTTCAAAGGCGACAGCCGGCGCACCGGGCACGGGCTTTGGCGCGGCGCTCTGCGCTTCTTCCATCGCGGCATTGCCGGAGGGCAGATCCAGCACGGCGGCAACGCGGTTGGCGCTTGCGAGCGCGCGGGTGATGGTGATGATGAGATTTGCGAGCTTGATGAGCTCCACCAGGATCTGCGACATGTAATTGACGAGCGCCACCAGCTCACCTTGGGTGATGTGCCCTGCGTCCACCTGCAGGGCACCCGTATTGAGCAGCACCAGCACCGCAAGGTTGATGAGCGCATAGGTGAGCGGGTTCATCAGTGCGCTGACGCGGCCTACGAAGCGCTGCATGCGCGTGAGAGCCGCGTTCTTCTCTTCAAAAGCTGCGATTTCCGCATCTTCCCGCGCAAACGCGCGCAGCACGCGCGCGCCGCTGAGCGTTTCGCGGGTTTTGCCCAGCACGCCGTCGAGCCCGGCCTGTACGCGGCGGTATTGCGGGATGGTCCAAAGCATCACGCCGAAAACCACGAGCGCAAGCAGGGGGATTACCCCGACGAATACAAGCGCGGACTTGGCATCCACCTTAAAGGCCATCACCATCGCGCCAAACACGATAAACGGCGAGCGCAAAAGGAGCCGCAGCGCCAGGTTTACACCGGTCTGCACCTGGTTTATATCGCTCGTCATGCGCGTGATGACGGTGGAGGCGCCGAGCGCGTCCAACTGGGAGAAGGAAAGGCTTTCCACCTTTTCAAATAAGGCGTGGCGCAGCCGCCCTGCAAACCCAACCGCTGCTTTGGCGGAAAAATACTGTGCCGTGATGGAAGCCGCAAGGCCAACAAACCCAAGCAGCAGCAGTACGCCACCCATGCGCAGGATATAGCCGCGATCCCCGTTGGCAACGCCCGTATCGATGATCGCTGCCATCACAAGCGGCACAAGCAGTTCAAATGAGGCTTCCAGCAGCTTGAACAGCGGCCCCAGCACGCTCTCCTTGCCATATCCCTTCATGTAACATAAAAGCCGTTTCATTGTTCCGTTCCTTTTAACATTTTAAAACATTCCTTGCATATCCTAGCATATTTGCACGCAGCGCGCAAATCATGCGAAATTATAGAAGTTACGACGCGGGAAATATGGAAATCGGAATGCATTTATGCAAAATCAAATATGCTCTGGAGCGGAAGGCAGCAGGGCAAAAATGCTGATTTTCCGCGGGTTCTGCAATCGGAACAACAGAAAAACTGGAAACGTTTCCAGAAAGGACGTCGTGCGGACACATTTATTCGATACTTTTCATATCGATATTGAAATATCAATATGCGGCTTTTATATTTCCTTTTTTCGGCAAGATTGCTAAAATAATGTCAGAACAAAGAGCAAACCCTAAGCAAGGGCTGCGGCGGATGCCGCACAGAATATGCCAGCATTATTTTAAGGAGGTTTCAGAAATATGGCACGGTTTACACTTCCCCGGGATCTTTATCATGGAAAGGGCGCGCTGGATGCGCTCAAAACGCTCAAGGGCAAGAAGGCCATCGTGGTCGTTGGCGGCGGCTCCATGAAGCGCTTCGGCTTCCTGGATAAGGTATGCAACAACTTGAAGGAAGCGGGCATGGAAGTTACGGTATTCGAAGGCGTTGAGCCCGATCCTTCCGTTGAAACCGTTATGAAGGGCGCGGCGGCCATGCGCGAATTCCAGCCGGATTGGATCGTTGCAATCGGCGGCGGTTCCCCGATCGATGCGGCAAAGGCCATGTGGGCGTTCTATGAGTATCCGGACACCACGTTCGAAGCGCTCTGCATCCCGTTCAACTTCCCGACGCTGCGCACCAAGGCGCATTTCTGCGCGATCCCGTCCACTTCCGGCACGGCGACCGAGGTGACTGCGTTCTCCGTTATCACCGATTATGCAAAGGGCGTCAAGTACCCGCTCGCAGACTTCAACATCACGCCGGATGTGGCGATCGTTGATCCGGAGCTTGCGGAAACCATGCCCAAGAAGCTGACTGCACACACCGGCATGGATGCCATGACGCATGCGATCGAGGCCTATGTGTCCACGCTGCATTGCGATTACACCGACCCGCTCGCGCTGCATGCCATCAAGATGATCAGCGAAGACCTCGTTGCTTCCTATAATGGCGATATGGCAGCCCGCGACCGGATGCACAACGCGCAGTGCCTTGCCGGCATGGCGTTCTCCAACGCGCTGCTGGGCATCGTGCACTCCATGGCGCACAAGACCGGCGCTGCCTATTCCGGCGGCCACATCGTGCATGGCTGCGCCAACGCCATGTATCTGCCCAAGGTCATCAAGTACAACGCCAAGGAGCCCGAGGCTGCCAAGCGCTATGCCGAGATCGCGAAGTTCCTGCACCTTGCGGGCAACACGGATGAGGAGCTCACCGATGCGCTGATCGCCCACATCCAGAACTTGAACAAGCAACTGGATATTCCTACCTGCATCAAGGATTATGAGGGCGGCATCATCAATGAGGCGGAATTCCTCGAGAAACTGCCCAAGGTTGCTGAGCTTGCCGTTGGCGATGCCTGCACCGGCTCCAACCCCCGCAGCATTGATCCTAAGACCATGGAGAAGCTGCTCAAGTGCTGCTTCTATGATACCAAGGTCGATTTCTGATACCTTCTTTGACGGCAGGGCGTCCCGCGCAAGCGGGGCGCTCTTGCCGTTTTGGCGCCCCCAAATAGCAATCGCAGCTTTTGCGAAATTTCGAGTCTCCCCTTTGCCGGGAGCACAGTTTGAGAGCCTTACTGCGCAAGGCTTTTTTATGGATTTGGCGTACTCTATTTGGTGAGCCGGCGTTTGCCCTTTTGGGCAATTCGCCTTGTGTCATCCAATTCGGCTGAAGCCTCTGGGAGTGTGGCCAAAATCTTCAAAGAAAGCCGGACGCTTTTGCCGTTTCAGCACGGCTGCATACAACCAAGATCGCACCCCAAACAATGCGGGCAAATTGGATGCAGTAGGGCGCTGGCTTTGGCACGACGGCATTGCGGCGTTGCGCGCCGACAAGTTGAGGAATAACCCAATTTTTCGGGCGGATCCCTCATGGCGCCGCATGAAAACAGGGAACAGGGCGCTGCAATCATGTAAATTATCATCGGATTAGCACTCAAAAGTCGTGAGTGCTAAAGTTTACAATTCCATAACAATTCCTCTCTTTTTCTGCAACAATCCTGTTGTATGATAAAGCCATCAAAAGAAAGAGAGGCGCCCAAGCGGGTGCCGGGATATAAAAAGAGAAGGTGGTTCCAATGTGTTGCTTTGAGGAAGCGGCGCAGGTGCAGCGAGGCGCGCAACCGGCTGCATAAACGGAATATGGATTTGGAAAGTATAAGGGAAGATTAGGTAAGGAGGAATCAAGTATGTTTGGACTTACACCGTATGAACGCAAAAACAGCGCAATGAGCTATGACCCCTTTAAAGCATTTGAAAACTTTGAGCGGGAATTCTTTAAAGCCAATGGCTTGGCCGAGTTTAAAACGGATATCAAGGATACCGGCAAGGAATACGAGCTGGAGGCAGACCTGCCGGGCTTTAAGAAAGAGGATATCAACATCGAGCTGGATGACAATTATCTGACCATCCAGGCGGAACGCAAATACGAGAACGACGAAAAGGACAAGAAGGGCAACTACGTGCGGCGTGAACGTTCGTATGGCTCCTTCAGCCGGAGCTTTGACGTGAGCGGCATCGACGTATCGGCCATCAAGGCCAGCTACCAGGACGGCGTTTTGAAGCTGGTTCTGCCCAAGAAAGAAGAGGCCGTACCCGCTACAAGGCGGCTTGAGATCGAATAACTCCCCAATATCCAATGGAAGTGCCGCGGCTTACGCCGCGGCACTTCTCAGTTTGCCCAAAGCCGAAATAGCCAGCTTGTGCCTTTGGCGCGGCAAAGAGACCTTAAACGAACCTACTGCTGCACAAGGGCTTGCCGATTTACCATTCCTCAGAGGGGGGGATGTTCGCCTTTGGGGCACTGCGCTTTACCCGGCCAATTCGATTGTACCCTTTGGGGCAGTGGCGCTTGAAGGCCTCAACCCAAGTGCTTTTCGACGCGCCTGCGTATTCGGGAAAAATGCCGCGTTAGCGTTTTTTAAAAGGCAGATGCTTCCCTTGCATTTGCGGTATGGGTAAAAGCCTTGCGAACTGATTCTCAGCGCCTTTGCGGATGCGCGGAAAAGCTTTCGAGAAGTGAAGCCTATGCGCCGAGCAAAAGGAACACCGCCGAGCACAAATCATATCCAAGGTGATTAAGACGTTTTTTTGTGCGCAGAAGCGCGCATGGTAGGAGGTTATGCCGGAAATCCTTGCCGTGCGCTCCCGGGCGCTTGCAAGCAATGCGTTGAGCGCTCATAGGAAAAGCACGGCAGAATCCGGTTTTTTCAAGCATGCTCGAAACGAAAAAAGGATGCCGCATCCTAGAACGCGGCATCCTTTTGTTGCAACTTTCATTTTCCTTCGCCGATACGCCGGATATCGTAGGGCGTAGTCTGGTAAACGAAATAGTTCAACCAGTTGGTGTAGAGCAGATTGGCATGCGCGCGCCACATCATGCGCGGGGCGCGGGTATCATCATCGTTGGGATAATAGTTTTTCGGCACCGCGATGGGAAGCCCTTGCGCCTTATCGCGCAGGTACTCCTTTTCCAGCGTGCGGGCATCGTATTCCGAATGGCCGGTGATGAAAAACTGGTTGCCCGCTTTGGCTGAAATCGCATAGAGGCCCGCTTCATCGGAGGAGGCGAGGATGTTGAGCGCCGGCACGGCTTCCACGTCTTCGCGCAGGACCGTCGTATGCCGGGAATGCGGCACGAGGAACACGTCGTCAAATCCGCGGAAGAGGATGGAGGGCTTATATTCCACGTGGTGCTCGAACACGCCGAAGAGCTTCTGCGGCAGGGGGCGCTTCGGAATGCCGAAATGGTAATACAGCGCAGCCTGCGCGCCCCAGCAGATATGGAACGTGCTGTGCACATGCGTTTTGCTCCACTCCATGATCTCGCACAGCTCGTCCCAGTATTCCACCGCTTCAAACGGCAGGTTTTCCACGGGCGCGCCCGTGATGATCATGCCGTCGAAATTGCGCGCGCGCACATCTTCAAACGTCTGGTAAAACGCCAGCATATGCTCCTCCGCCGTGTGGCGGGAAACATGGGTGCGGGTGTGCATGAGCTCGATCTCCACCTGCAGCGGCGAGTTCCCGAGCAGGCGGGAAAGCTGCGTCTCCGTGTCGATCTTGGTGGGCATCAAGTTGAGGATCAAGAGCTTGAGCGGGCGGATATCCTGCGTGATGGCGCGCGTTTCGGTCATCACGAAGATGTTTTCTTCCGTGAGCGTTTTTACCGCCGGCAGCTCGTTGGGAATTTTTATGGGCATGGGCGCCTCCCTGCGTTATGCGCCGCGAAGCGCCTGGTCAAGATCCGCGATGAGGTCCGCTGCGTCCTCAAGGCCGCAGGAATAGCGCACAAGGTCTGGGGATACGCCTGCAGCCGCAAGCTCCGCATCGTTCATCTGCCGGTGGGTGGCGCTTGCAGGGTGCAGGCAGCAGGTGCGCGCATCCGCAACGTGGGTTTCGATGGCGGCGATCTTAAGGCGCTTCATGAATGATTCTGCGGCCGGGCGCCCACCCTTTACGCCGAAGCTTACAACGCCGCACACGCCGTTGGGAAGATATTTTTGCGCTAGCCCGTGATAGGGATCCCCAGGGAGCCCGGGGAAGCGCACCCAGGAAACCATCGGGTGGCTTTGCAGGAATTCCGCAATCGTCTGCCCGTTTTCTGCATGGCGCTTCATGCGCACATGCAGGCTTTCAAGCCCGAGGTTGAGCAGGAACGCGTTTTGCGGGGACTGGATGGAGCCGAAGTCGCGCATCAGCTGCGCCGTGGCTTTTGTGATATAGGCGCCGCCAAGGCCGAAACGCTCGGTATAGGTTACGCCGTGGTAGCTTTCATCCGGCGTGCAAAGGCCGGGGAACTTTTCGGGGTGCTTCGTCCAGTCGAACTTGCCGGAATCCACGATGCAGCCGCCTACGCCGGCGCCATGGCCGTCCATGTATTTGGTGGTGGAATGCGTTACGATGTCCGCACCCCACTCGAACGGGCGGCAGTGGATGGGCGTTGCGAACGTGTTGTCCACAATGAGCGGCACGCCGTGGCGGTGCGCGGCGGATGCGAACTTTTCAAGATCGAGCACCGTAAGCGCGGGGTTTGCGATGGTTTCGCCGAAAACAGCCTTGGTGTTGGGGCGGAAAGCAGCCTCGAGCTCCGCTTCGCTGCAGTCCGGCGAAACGAATGTGAATTCGATGCCCATGCGCTTCATCGTCACGGCAAACAGGTTGTAGGTTCCGCCATAAATTGAAGCGGAGGAAACCACATGGTCGCCGCAAGAGGCGATGTTGAACACGCTGTAAAAGCTGGCGGCCTGGCCGGAGGAAGTCAACATGGCGGCGGAGCCGCCCTCTAGTGCGCAGATCTTCGCGGCGACAGCGTCGTTGGTGGGGTTTTGCAGGCGGGTATAAAAATACCCTTCGGCCTCAAGGTCGAACAGCTTGCCCATGGCTTCGCTGGTATCATATTTGAAGGTCGTGCTCTGGATAATGGGGATTTGCCGCGGTTCGCCATTCCCTGGCGTATAGCCGCTCTGTACGCATTTGGTGCCGGTTTGCATTTTCAATCATCCTCCCAAAGCGCCCTAAGGCGCGGAATTACACTTTTACGGAATGATATATGATTCCGCGCGTATTGTCAAAGGGTTTGCATGAAAATTCAAGGAAAAGGGCCATTGACAAACACAATATATAAGGATTACTATAACATCATAACCAAATCCATATAATAAAGCGAATCAAACTGCGGAGGGTATGCAGTGAATACGCAACATTTCAAATATGCCGTGGAGGTGGAGCGGACAGGCTCCATCACCCAGGCAGCGGACAACCTTTACATGGCGCAGCCAAACTTGAGCAAGGCGATCAAGGAGCTGGAGGATACGCTGGGCATCCCCATTTTCCGCCGCACTTCCAAGGGCATGGTGCCCACGGAGAAAGGAGCGGAATTTCTGGTCTATGCAAAGCGGATTCTAACGCAGATGGAGAAGGTGGAGGCGCTCAATCAGCCTCGCATGGAAACGCGGCAGAACTTTGGCGTTTCAGTGCCGCGGGTAAGTTACATTGCAAGGGCGGTCACGCGCTTTGTAGCCTCGCTCGATCCGGAGCTTGAAATGGACGTCAACGTGCAGGAAACGGGCGCGCTTGAAACCATCGCCCAGGTGGCGGAAGGCCAGTTTAACCTGGGGGTAGTGCGCTACCGGCTGCTGTATGAAAACTATTTCATGCGCGCGCTTGATGAGCGCGAGCTGAAAAGCGAACCCATTTGGGAAGCGGATTGCCTTGTTACGCTTTCTTCCAAGCATTCGCTGGCCCAGAAACGCACCATCCTGCCGGATGAGCTTTCGGATTGCGTTGAGCTTGTTAACGATGATGCGGACGCGCCGTACCTGCCAACGCATGAGCGGCGGCAGCATAAAACCGCTGCAGCGCGCATGATGCGGCAGGTTCGCATTTATGATCGCGCAAACCAGTTTGAACTGCTGGAGCACATCCCATCTGCCTACATGTGGGCAACGCCTATCCCGCGGGATATGCTGGCGCGCTATGGCCTTGTGCAACGGGCAAGCCGCAGCGGGGAAGGGCGCAGCCGGGATGTGCTGATCTACCCTGCGGGCTACGCCATGAGTCAGCTGGAGCAGCGGTTTATCAATGAGCTTTATGTGGCGCGCAACGAAGTCGCGTTTCCGGGGCGCTAGGCAAAAACAGTAGTGGGCATATCGATAAAAACATATCGATATGCCCGTTTTATATTGACCCTTGCAGGGGCGGCCTGTTAAAATAAGATCGACAAATAAGGCGTTTTCTTGAGCACACGCGCAGCGTGCGCAAACGCTTGCAGATCGGGCGGCGCGGTTTTTCTGCCCGAGGTATGGAACAAGAAACTTCATTATTTAATCTAAAGGAAAGAAGGAAGGATATGTACCGCATCGTTAAAAAACAGATCCTCAATCCCACCGTAACGCGTATGGAAATCGAAGCGCCGCTTGTTGCAAAAAAAGCGGAGCCGGGCCAATTTATCATTTTGCGCGTGGATGAAGCCGGCGAGCGCATCCCGCTGACCATTGCAGATTACGACCGCGAAAAGGGCACCGTTGCAATCATCTTCCAGATTGTGGGCGCCACAACAGAGCAGCTGAACCATAAAAACGAGGGTGAGTTCATTCAGGATTTCGTGGGACCGCTCGGCGTTGCAACGCATACCGAAGGCCTTAAAAAGGTCTGCATCGTAGGCGGCGGTGTGGGCTGCGCAATCGCGCTGCCCATTGCGAAGAAGCTGCACAAAGAAGGCTGCAAGGTAACGTCTGTGATCGGATTCCGCTCCAAAGACCTGCTTATTTTGGAGGACGAATTCCGCGCTGCGTCCGAAAAGCTCTACGTGATGACGGACGATGGTTCCTATGGCCGAAAGGGCAATGTGTGCGTGCCGCTTGAGGAGATGTTCGCTGCGGGCGAAACATTTGATGAAGTAATCACCATCGGGCCCCTTATCATGATGAAATTCGTGGTTGCGGCCGTGAAACCCACGGGCATTCCCTGCGTGGTTTCCATGAACCCCATTATGATCGACGGCACGGGTATGTGCGGCGGCTGCCGGCTCACGCTCCACCGCAACGGGGAGAAGATCACCAAGTTTGCCTGCGTGGATGGGCCGGATTTCAACGGCTACGAGGTGGATTTCGATGAAGCGATGTCCCGCGGCGCAATGTATCGGGATTTTGAGCGGCATGCTTATGAAGAAACCTGCAACCTGTTCCGGAAGGAGGAAAACTAACCATGACCAAGCCCAACATGAGCCTAAAAAAGAATCCCATGCCCTCCCAGGAACCGGAGGTTCGGGCGCATAATTTCGAAGAAGTCGCCCTTGGCTATAGCGAAGAAACGGCGCTGGACGAGGCGTTGCGTTGCTTGAACTGCAAGAACATGCCGTGCGTTTCCGGGTGCCCGGTGAACATCCACATTCCCGAATTCATCGAGAAAATTAAGGAAGGCGATTTTGAAGGCGCTTACCATATCATCAGCAAAACATCATCCCTGCCTGCGGTTTGCGGCCGCGTCTGCCCGCAGGAGACCCAGTGCGAATCCAAGTGCGTGCGCGGTATCAAGGGTGAACCCGTTGGTATCGGGCGGCTGGAGCGCTTCGTGGCGGATTGGCATAACGCGCACAGCGGCGATGTGCCGGAAACGGAACCGGCAAACGGGCACCGCGTCGCGATCGTGGGTTCTGGCCCAGCGGGGCTGACCTGCGCGGGTGACCTTGCGAAAAAGGGCTACCAGGTTACTGTGTTTGAAGCGCTGCATACCGCTGGCGGCGTGCTCGTTTACGGCATTCCGGAATTCCGTCTTCCCAAGGCCATCGTGCAGAAGGAAGTGGATACGCTTTCTGCGATGGGCGTTGATGTGGAAACCAACATCGTCATCGGCAAAACGCTCACCATCGACGAGCTGTTTGAGCAGGGATACGAGGCCGTGTTCGTCGGATCCGGCGCGGGGCTTCCCAACTTTATGGGCATCCCCGGCGAGTCATATAAGGGCGTTTATTCGGCAAACGAGTTCCTAACCCGCAGCAACCTTATGAAGGCATACCGCGACGATCCCGTAACGCCGATCATGAAGGGCGGCAAGGTAGCGGTGGTTGGCGGCGGCAACGTTGCGATGGACGCAGCGCGCACGGCGCTTCGCCTCGGCGCGGAGAAGGTTTACATCGTATACCGCCGCTCGCTGGAAGAACTCCCCGCGCGGCGCGAGGAAGTGGAGCATGCGATGGAAGAGGGCATCGAATTCAAGCTCCTCAACAACCCCGTTGAGATTTTGGGCTATGAGAATCCCGCAGATAAGCGCGATCCGAAGAACGGCTTTGTGACCGGCATGAAATGCATCCGCATGGAGCTGGGCGAGCCGGATGAAAAGGGCCGCCGCCGCCCGGTGCCCATCCCCGGCAGCGAGTTTACGCTGGATGTGGACACCGTGGTCATCGCAATCGGCACGAGCCCGAACCCGCTCATCAAATCCACAACGCGTGGACTTGAAGTCAACCGCAAGGGCGGCATCGTTGTGGAAGAAGCCACAGGCGCTACCAGCCGCACGGGCGTTTATGCCGGCGGCGATGCAGTGACGGGCGCTGCAACCGTAATCTCTGCCATGGGCGCGGGCAAAGCGGCCGCCGCTGCCATGGACGCATACATCAAAGGCAAGGAGGCGTAAGGACATGAGCGTGCAGTCCGTTTCCAAGCAAACGCTGCAACGCCTGCCCCAGTACCTTAACTTTTTGAAATCCATGCCCCGCACGGGGGCGGCGAACATCTCGGCAACCGCCATCGCGGATGCCCTGGGGCTTGGGGATGTGCAAGTCCGCAAGGACCTTGCGCTCGTCAGCTCCGGCGGCAGGCCAAAGGTGGGGTATGATGCAGATCGCCTCATCGCGGATCTGGAACGCTTTCTGGGCTATGATGATGTAACAAGCGCTGTCATCGTCGGGGCGGGCGATCTGGGCCGGGCGCTCCTCGGATATGGCGGGTTTGCCGCATATGGGATCGAACTGATGGCTGCATTCGACCGAAACGCAGCGCTTGCCGGGCAAACCATCCACGGCAAGCCCGTGTTCCCTGCCGCGAGGCTCAAGGAACTTTGCGGGCGCATGCAGATCCGCATTGGGATCATCGCAGTGCCGGCAGAGGAGGCGCAGCACGTTTGCAATGCGCTGGTGGAGAGCGGCGTGCGGGGTATATGGAACTTTGCGCCGGTGAATCTTTCGGTTCCAGAAAACGTGCTGGTGCAAAACGAGGATATTGCCGTTTCGCTGGCTGTCCTTTCCAAACGGCTTGCCCAGAAATTGGCTGAACGGGAATAGTACCGCTGGCATTGCAGCATGCCCGCATGGATACGGAAGGAAAATGAATGATGCAAGAAACCATACGCTGCGCAGCATGACCGAACACAGGAGGGAATTTGCATGACACAATGCTTGCGGCTTAAACAGTCCAATTGCAAAAACTGCTACAAATGTATTCGTAACTGCCCGGTGAAGTCTATCCGCTTTTCGGATGATCAGGCAAACATCGTGCCGGAGGAATGCATCCTTTGCGGTCATTGCTTTGTAGCTTGCCCGCAAGGCGCAAAGGAAATCCGCAACGACGTGCCCGTTGCAAAGGAGCTTATCGCATCGGGCACTCCGGTCTATGCGAGCGTTGCCCCTTCGTTTGTCGCGAATTTCGACGGGGCGGCCATTGGCTCCATGGAAAGCGCGCTCAAGGCGCTCGGTTTTGCGGGCGCGGAAGAGACGGCGATAGGCGCAACCATCGTGAAGCGTGAATATGACCGCATAGTGGATTCCGGTGAGAAGGATGTAATTATTTCTTCCTGCTGCCACAGCGTGAACCTGCTCATCCAGAAGCATTACCCGGATGCGCTGCCCTATCTTGCGCATGTGCTTTCCCCCATGCAGGCGCACTGCAAGGAGTTGAAGCGCCGCTATCCTGGGGCAAAAACCGTGTTCATTGGCCCATGCATCGCGAAAAAGGATGAGGCGGCAGGCTGCCCCGAGCTGGTGGACTGCGTGCTTACCTTTGAAGAGCTTGCAGGCTGGCTCAAGGAAGCGGGCGTGCTTATCGCCCCGGACCCGGAGCGCAACGAGGAGAGCCGCGCGCGGTTGTTCCCAACAACTGGCGGCGTACTCCGCTCCATGGCGGCGGATAACCCGGATTATACCTACCTTGCCATCGACGGCGTAGAAAACTGCATGAACACCCTGGAGGACATCCTGAAGGGAAAAGTGCATAAATGCTTTATTGAGATGTCCGTTTGCGTCGGCAGCTGCGTGGGCGGCCCGGCCATGGATAAGAACCACCGCATGCCCGTAAGCGATTACCTTGCGGTGAACGCATATGCCGGAAAACGGGATTTCCCGGTGGAGCAGCCCGAGCCGGCGGCGCTTAAAAAGAACTTCAAATACTTGAGCGTGCCGCAGGCCAATTTCGGCAGCGCGGCCATCGAGGCGGTGCTCAAGCAGATGGGCAAAACCAGGCCCGAGCAGGAACTCAACTGCGGCAGCTGCGGCTACAATACTTGCCGCGACAAGGCAGTGGCTGTCCTGCAGGGCAAGGCGGATCTCAACATGTGCCTGCCCTACTTGAAGGATAAAGCCGAATCCTTCTCGGATAACATCATCAGCAATACGCCAAACGCAATCATCGTGCTCAACGAATCCTTTGAGGTGCAGCAGATCAACGATGCGGCGTGCAAGCTTATGAATATCCGCGATGCGCGCAACGTCTTGGGCGACCAGGTCGTGCGGATTCTTGACCCGCTCGTGTTTATGGATACCTATGCAAGCGGGCATAACGTATACAATAAGCCTGTCTACCTGGCGGAATACCAACGCTATGTAGAACAGACCGTCATTTACGACAAGAGCTACCATATCCTTATCTGCATCATGCGCGATGTGACCGCCGAGGCTAAGGAGCGGGAAAACCGCGAGGCTATGAGCCGCACTACCATGGAGATTACGGATAAGGTCATTGAAAAGCAGATGCGCGCCGTGCAGGAAATCGCATCCCTCTTGGGCGAGACGACGGCGGAGACGAAGATCGCCCTCACAAAGCTCAAGGAGTCGCTCAGCCATGAATAGCCTCTGCACGGATATTGGATATGTATGCTTAAACAAAACGGGCGAGCAGCTTTGCGGCGATCATGTGGAGATCGTGGAGCAGGGGGATAATGCAACGGTTGTCGTGCTGGCCGATGGCCTGGGAAGCGGCGTAAAGGCGAATATCCTTTCTACGCTTACAGCGAAGATTATCTCTACCATGATGGCCAACGACATGACCATTGAGGATTGCGTTTCTACCATTGCCGCAACGCTTCCGGTCTGCGAAGTGCGCAAGGTCGCCTATTCCACGTTTACGATCATTCGCATTGCGCGGAATAATCTGGAGGCGGAGATTATCCAATATGATAACCCGCATGTGATCCTGCTGCGGGATGGCAAGCACGTGGATTATCCCGAGATCTGCGAGATGATCGACGGCAAGGCAATCTATAAAACTAAACTCAAGCTGAAGGAAGGGGATGCGTTTATCGCCATGAGCGATGGCGCGATCCATGCTGGCGTAGGGCAATCGCTCAACTTTGGCTGGCAGCGCGAGCAGATTGTTGAGTTCATGGAAACCATCTATGATCCCGCGTTTACCGCAAAAACGCTTAGTGCCATGCTGGTAAATGAGTGCAGCCGCCTATATGGCGGAGAGCCGGGGGATGATACTTCCGCCTGCACCGTGAAGATCCGCCGACGCCAGCCCATGAACCTCTTGATCGGCCCACCCGCAGATCCCAAGGATGTGAACAAGATGATGGCGCTGTTTTTCTCCAAGGAGGGAAAGCATATTGTCTGTGGTGGCACGACATCAACGCTTGCAGCGGAATTCCTGCATGAGCCGCTGGATGTTTCCATGCCCACCTATATTGACCCCGAGATCCCGCCCACGGCCAAGATCAAAGGCGTGGACCTTGTAACGGAGGGTGTTATTACCATGAGCCGTGTGCTAGAATATGCGCGGGATTATTTAAAGGACAACGAGCGCTATACGGATTGGAGCTATAAAAAGGACGGTGCATCCAGCATTGCGCGGATGCTGTTTGAAGAGGCAACGGATATCAACTTCTATGTGGGCCGTGCTGTAAATCCGGCGCACCAGAATCCAAACCTGCCCATCGGCTTTAACATCAAAATGCGCCTCATTGAGGAGCTTTCGGAATGCTTGAAGAAGATGGGGAAAAAGATCAAGGTAAGCTATTTTTAAAACAATTTGACCGTAAGGTCACCATGCAAGAAGAAGGAGACAGACATGAACACCCAAGAACTGTACCAGAAGACTGATGCGATTCTAGCTCGGTGCGGAACGGAAGAGCGGAGCATGATCGCCGTGCTGCAGGCTGTGCAGGAAGAATATGCATACCTGCCGCGTGAGGTATTCCCTTACCTGTCCCAAAAGATGGGGCTAAGCGAGGCGCACATTTATGGCGTTGCCACGTTCTATGAGAACTTTTCGCTTGAACCCAAGGGCAAATATGTGATCAAGGTGTGCGACGGCACCGCCTGCCATGTACGCAAATCGATCCCGATTCTGGAAAAACTGCGTAGCGAGCTTGGGCTTGCAGAAGGCCGGAAAACCACGGATGATCAGATGTTTACCGTGGAAACGGTGTCCTGCTTGGGCGCTTGTGGCCTTGCGCCTGCGCTTACGGTGAACGGGAAGGTGCACCCTTCCATGACGCCGGATAAGGCCGTGGAGCTGATTGAGACGCTGAGGAGGGAAGAGGCATGATCGCGACAAGGCAAGAGCTTCAATCGCTGCGGGAGGCATGCATGCGTGCCGCAAAAGCGGAAAGCAGGAAGATCCTGGTTTGCGCAGGTACAGGCTGCGTCTCGGGCGGTTCTTTGGATATTTATGCCGCACTGAAGCAAAAGATGGAAGCAAAGGGTATCCCCTGCGAGGTGGAACTTGCAATGGATCCTCATGAGGACGTAGTGGGCCTCAAGAAGAGCGGCTGCCATGGCTTCTGCGAAATGGGGCCTTTGGTGCGCATTGAGCCGTATGGCTGGCTGTATACCAAGGTCAGCATGGCAGATGTAGATGAAATCGTAGATCGCACCATGGCAAAAGGCGAGATTGTGGAGCGCCTGGCCTACCGGCAGAATGGGAAGATCTATGAGAAGCAGGAGGAGATCCCGTTCTATCAAAAGCAGACCCGCAAAGTGCTGGAACACTGCGGCCATATTGACGCGGATTCCATTTATGAATATATCTCCATCGGTGGCTACGAGGCTTTTGAAAAGGCCCTTTTCGATATGAGCAGCGACGAGATCATCACGCAGATCTCCGATTCCGGGCTGCGCGGCCGCGGCGGCGGAGGATTCCCCACCGGGCGGAAGTGGACCCAGGTTGCCCGCCAGAAGGCAACGCCAAAATACGTTGTATGCAACGGCGATGAAGGCGACCCCGGCGCGTTTATGGACCGTTCCATCATGGAAGGCGATCCGCACCGCATGATTGAAGGCATGATGATCGCGGGTGTTGCGGTTGGCGCCGAAGATGGATATATCTACGTCCGTGCAGAGTATCCGATGGCAGTCGCTCGTCTCAGCAACGCCATTGCGCAGGCCAAAAAGCTGGGCCTGTTGGGGGAGAATATCCTTGGCAGCGGCTTTAATTTCAACATCCATATCAACCAGGGCGCGGGCGCTTTCGTATGCGGTGAAGGCAGCGCGTTGACAGCATCCATCGAAGGCAAACGCGGCATGCCGCGCGTCAAGCCGCCCCGCACGGTGGAACATGGCCTGTTTGATAAGCCGACCGTGCTCAACAATGTGGAAACCTTTGCAAACGTACCGACGATCATCAAGGCCGGGGCAGAGGAATACCGTAAGATTGGCACGGAAACGAGCCCCGGCACAAAGGCGTTTGCCCTCACGGGCAACATTGTAAACACTGGCTTGATCGAAGTTCCGATGGGCACGACGCTGCGTGAGGTTATCTTTGACATCGGCGGCGGCATGCGCGGCGGTGCAGATTTCAAGGCGGTGCAGATTGGCGGACCGTCGGGCGGGTGCTTGACGTCGGCAGAATTGGATCTCCCGCTCGACTTTGATTCTTTGAAGAAGGTAGGCGCGATGATCGGCTCCGGCGGCCTCGTCGTGATGGATAGCCACACCTGCATGGTGGAGGTTGCACGCTTCTTTATGAACTTTACGCAGAATGAATCCTGCGGAAAATGCGTGCCGTGCCGTCAGGGCACCCGGCGTATGCTGGAGATTCTTGAACGCATTGTGGCTGGCAAGGGCCGCGAAGGGGATATTGACCTTCTGCTTGAGTTGGCGGATACGATAACCAATACCGCCCTCTGTGGCTTGGGCAAGACCGCCGCAGGGCCGGTTATGAGCACGATCAAGTATTTCCGGGATGAATATGAAGCGCATATTCGCGAGAAACGCTGCCCGGCGGGCGCGTGTGCGAAGCTTCGCCGCATCCACATCGATCCAGCAGTGTGCAAAGGCTGCTCCAAGTGCTCCCGCATTTGCCCAGTGGGCGCCATCAGTGGCACGCTGAAACAGCCGTGTGTGATTGATCCGGAGAAGTGCATCAAGTGTGGCGCACGCATTGGAACCTGCCCGTTCCACGCCATCAAGGAGGACTGATATTATGGCCATGGTAAAAAAGGAATTCATGACAATAGACGGGATCCCCGTGGAGATCAATGGGGAGAAGAACCTGCTGGAGCTCATCCGCAAAGTCGGCATAAAAATGCCCACCTTCTGCTACCATTCTGAGCTTTCCATCTATGGCGCATGCCGCATGTGCATGGTGGAAAACCAGTGGGGTGGGCTGGACGCAGCATGCTCTACGCCACCCAAGGCTGGCATGCAGATCCGCACCAACACGGAGCGGCTGCGCAAATACCGCAAGATGATTCTTGAGCTCCTGCTTGCGCATCATTGCCGGGATTGCACAACCTGCGATAACAATGGTACCTGCAAGCTCCAGGATCTTGCCATGCGCTTTGACATCAACGATGTCCGCTTCCCGAACACTGCGGAGAAGCCGCTGATTGATGATTCTTCTGTGAGCATTGTGCGTGACCAGCACAAGTGCATCCTGTGCGGCGACTGCGTGCGCATGTGCAACGAGGTGCAGAACGTGGGCGCGATCGATTTTGCGCATCGCGGCTCCAAGATGACCATCAGCACCGCGTTTGATGTGCCCATTGCCGAATCCCCCTGTGTGGGCTGCGGCCAGTGCATCGCAGCCTGCCCGACCGGAGCGATCCTGGTGAAAAACGATATTTCCAAGGTCTGGAAGGCATTGGATGACCCGAAGACCAAAGTGACAGTACAGGTTGCGCCTGCTGTGCGCGTAGCGCTGGGCAAGGAGCTGGGCCTTACGCCGGGCGAGAACGCCATGGGCAAGATTGTTGCGGCGCTGCGGCGCATGGGATTCGATGAAATCTATGATACTTCTACGAGCGCTGACTTGACTGTGCTCGAAGAATCCAACGAGCTTGCAAAACGCATTGCCGAAGGCAAGGAAGAGTTCCCGCTGTTCTCCTCCTGCTGCCCGGCGTGGGTGCGCTATTGCGAAAACAAGTATCCCGAACTCATGCCGCATGTTTCAACATGCAAGTCACCCATGCAGATGTTTGCTGCCGTGATTCGGGAAAACAGCCACAATTCCAGCCGCAAGAGCGTGCATGTGGCGGTTATGCCCTGCACGGCGAAGAAATTTGAGGCTGTGCGCGATGAGTTTAAGGTGGATGGCAAGCAGGATGTAGACTATGTGCTTACTACCCAGGAGCTTGTGCGCATGATCAAGGAATCCGGCATCATGTTCCGCGATATTGACCCGGAAGCTGTGGATATGCCGTTTGGCACGATGACCGGTGCAGGCGTGATCTTCGGCGTGACCGGCGGCGTAACGGAAGCCGTGCTCCGCCGCTTGGCCTCCGACAAGAGCAGTACGGCGCTCATGTCCATCGCCTATACGGGCGTGCGCGGCATGGAAGGCGTGAAGGAAGCGCGCGTCATGGTGGGCGAAAAGGAAGTGCGCATCGGCGTTGTAAGCGGCTTGAAGAACGCTTCCGATTTGATCGAGCGCATCAAAGCGGGCGAGCATTTTGACTTCGTCGAAGTGATGGCCTGCCCGGGCGGCTGCATAAGCGGCGGCGGCCAACCGTTTGCTTCGAGCGCAGAGAAGGAAAAACGCGGCGCGGGGCTCTACTCGGCCGATAAGCTTTGCAACATCAAACGCTCGGAGGAAAACCCCTTGATGATGACCCTTTACAATGGCATCTTGAAGGGCCGGGTACATGAGCTGTTGCATGTTCATTACCATGGTGCAAAACAGGAGGAGAACTGAATATGGTAGAAGTCAGCGTTTGTATCGGTAGTTCCTGCCACTTAAAAGGCTCGTATAACGTGATCCAGGCATTTCAGCAGATGATTGAGGAAATGGGCCTGCATGACAAAGTGGATTTCAAGGCTACGTTCTGCATGCGCCAATGCAGCTGCAGCGGCGTTGCGGTTTCTGTGAACGGGCAGGTATACAGCGTGATGCCCGATACGGCGCGCGAGTTCTTCCATGAAACGGTTGTGCCGCTCCTTGGATAAGGCGCAGAACCAGAAATAAGATAAGCCAAACGGTATCGCCCCGAAAAACGGGGCGTACTGTTTTTGCGCTTTGAAAAGACGGAGCTCCTTCTTTGGGGCCTGCATTGTGCAAGCGGATAACGGCAACACGAACATTGCAGACAGCTTTTTGCAGCGTGCAGGGGTACGTGGAATCGCCTTATGCCGCCGAAAGCCCGTGACGCCAGCCCAGCCATCGAGCGGGCTCTGGTTTTGCACATGGAAAAGAACACCCCGCGCATGCGCTTTGCGGCAGCGGTAATGAAAAAGCGGTTTCTGCCCTTAGCCGACGGGGCGGAAACCGCTCTTACGCATAAAAACGCTGCAAATATGGATGGCAAATGCATCCATCGGGAATCAATCCGCCTGTTTTGCGGCGATTGCCTCGGCGGATTGGCACACAACCACACAGCGTTCCGACGATGTGCCAGCTGCATGATCAAAATCGCCATAGCAGGTGATCAGCGTGATCCGGCTTTCCCCAGAAAGATCCATTACCTCGTTTGGCACGTTGTCATAAGGATAGAAATCCACGGATACAGCGTAAAAATACCGCACGGATCCATCTTCGAATGCGATGGCGATTTCATCTCCAATTTCCATATCCCACAGCACGGAAAAACGGCCGATCTTCCCCTGCCAGCTCTTGTGGCCGTTGAGAATGGCGTTGCCTTCTTCGCCGGGCGCAGGGCCAGGCTCATACCAGGCGGCAAGGTCTGGATCGTCTACAGTATCCATCTGGCCCTGCCCTTCACCTTCTTCAATGATGCCAACGGGGACGATGTCTGCCATGACTTCCGCCTCTGTAAAATAGATCCGCGTTGGAATGGGCTTTACATAGGGCGTAGGCGATGGCGTGGGCGCGGACGTTGCGGAAACGCTGGGCGTAATAGTAACCGTGGGCGAAGGGCTTAGAGCAGGCGTTGGGGAGGCGGGCGGTTCATAGTTGCCCGGAAGCAGCACATACTGCCGGATCAAAAGGACCAAACCTGCAAGGAAGCACGCGATGCTTAAACCATAAAGAAAAATCGTAAGCGGTCTCTGTTTCATGGGAAAAGTATAGCATCCCCTAACGCAAAGCGCAAAGGAAAGGCTGGGGATTCCGCGTTTGTTTACATTTTGGACGTAATCTGGTTTACAGGTGCCTTTTTGCGCGGTACAATCATTTGAAAAGAAAAAGGAAAGGGCATTCGCAAAGATGAAAACGATCCTCTGCTATGGCGATTCCAACACCTGGGGGTTCGTGCCGGGTTCGGGAGCGCGCTATCCGAAGGAGGTTCGCTGGCCGGGCCGGCTTGCAGCGCTGCTTGGACCGGAGTTCCAGGTGGAAGAAAACGGCCTAAACGGCAGAACCACCGTGTATGATGATCCCGACCTGCCCTGCCGGAACGGGAAAGCGGGGCTAGGCTATGCGCTTTGCGCAGGGAAGCCTTTCGACCTTGTAATCCTTATGCTGGGCACGAATGATTTGAAGTACACCGATGCTTCCGGCGCAGCGCGGGGCGCTGCGGAGTTGGTGGCGCTTTTGCAGGAGGCGAACCTGCGTTTTCCGGGCGCAACGGCTGTGTTCCCCCATGGCCCCAGGGTGCTGCTGGTTTCCCCGGTAACGATTCGTAAAAACGCGGTGCCGGAAGGGCCGTTTTTTACGCATGATGAGTCGCTGCGTTTTGCAGGGTTATACGAAGCGGTGGCGCAGGCATCCGGCGTGCATTTTCTAGATGCGGCGCGCTATGCCCAACCCTCCCCGGAGGAAGGCACCCACCTGCTCCCAGAAGGGCACGCGGCGCTTGCGCGCGCGGTAGCAGAGCAGGTGCGCACGATTTTTGCGCAAGCGGAGATAGAATCAAAAACCAGGCGGACCGCCTTGTAAAAAAGCGCGAAATTATGCTATACTAAATCGTTATAAACCAAAGATTATGTGAGGAGCATCGCATGGATTATCGGATGAAACTCGCTTGCGCTCTGGCAGAGCAGACGGGCCTTGCGCAGGAAGAACTTGCAGGCTATCTTGAAATCCCACCCAACCCGGAAATGGGCGATTACGCATTCCCGTGCTTCCGGCTTGCCAAGACGCTGCGCAAAGCGCCGCCGGCCATTGCTGCCGACCTCGCCGCGCGGCTTAAACTGCCGGCCGGCATTGCGCGCGCGGAGGCTGCGGGCGGCTACCTTAACTTCTTTGCGGATAAGGCCGGCTATGCTGCGGATGTTTTAAAGCGCGTGCTTACGGAGCGTGAGCGCTATGGCGCGTCCAATCAAGGCGGCGGCAAAAACGTATGCGTGGAGTTTTCCTCCATCAACATCGCAAAGCCGTTCCACATCGGCCATCTGCCCAGCACTGCGATTGGCAATTCGCTCAACAGGATCTATCAATTCCTGGGATATCATACCATCGCCATCAACCACCTGGGCGATTGGGGCACGCAGTTTGGAAAGATGATCGTCGCCTATAAAAAGTGGGGCGAGGGTAGGCCGATTGAAGAATCCAGCGTGCGCGAACTTGTGAAGCTCTACGTCCGTTTCCACGAGGAGGCGGAAAAGGAGGAAGCTGCAAGCCCGGATAAGCACAGCGCGCTCAACGATGCGGCGCGGGCCTGGTTCCATAAAATCGAGCAGGGCGATCCGGAGGCGGTTTCCCTTTGGCAGCGCATGAAGGATCTTACGCTCAAGGAAGTGGGCGCGGTGTATGATCTGCTGGGCGTCCATTTTGACAGCTATGCCGGCGAGAGCTTCTATGAGGATAAAATGCCGGCCGTGATCGAAGAACTGCGGGAAAGCGGCGTTGCAAAGCTCGACAAAGGGGCGCTCATCGTTGACCTTTCGGCGTATGATATGCCACCCTGCATTATTTTGAAGAGCGATGGCAGCACGATCTATGCAACGCGGGACATTGCTGCTGCCATTTACCGCAAAGAGACGTATGACTTTGTGAAATCCCTCTATGTGGTCGCCTACCAGCAAAACCTGCATTTCAAGCAGTTTTTCAAGGTGCTCGAGCTGATGGGGCGCACCTGGGTGAAGGATATGGAGCATGTCAACTTCGGCATGGTATCCATGGAGGAAGGCACCCTTTCCACGCGGCACGGCAATGTGGTGTATCTAGAGGATGTGCTACATGCCTCCATGGAAAAAACGCTTGAGATCATCAAGGAAAAGAGTCCGGATCTTCCGGATAAGGAAGCTGCGGCGCGCGCGGTTGGCGTAGGCGCTGTGGTGTGGGGCGTGCTGTATAACAGCCGCATCAAGGATATCTCCTTCTCCTGGGCCAAGGTGCTGAATTTTGATGGAGAAACCGGCCCCTATGCGCAGTACACCCATGCACGCTGCTGCTCTGTGCTGCGCAAGGCAGGCGTCAGTGCGCCGTCTGCTGAGGTGGACTGTGGGGCGCTGTTGGATGCATCCGCAATGGCGCTTGTGAAGGCGATTGCAGCATTCCCGGAAGCGGTGGTTGCGGCTGCGGAGAAGAATGAGCCCTATCTTGTGGCGCGCGCGGTCATCGAGGTCTGCGCAAGCTTCAACAAGTTTTATTATGACAATCGCATTATGGATGACGATCCTGCCGTGCGCGCAGCGCGGCTCGCGCTGACGGATGCCGCGCGGCTTACCATCCGCAATGGTCTGTATCTGCTTGGCCTGGAAGCGCCGGAGCGGATGTAAAGCAAAATGAAATAACAGCTTAGGAGGCTATATGATTGACATCAAGCTGCTCCGCACGGATCCGGAGCTTGTGAAGGAGAATATCCGCAAAAAATTCCAGGATGAAAAGCTCGTTCTCGTGGATGAGGTTGTGGCGCTCGATGCGCAATGGCGTGAAGCGCACACCCGCTGCGATGCACTGCGCAACCAACGCAACGTGATCAGCAAGCAGATCGGAGGCATGATGGCGCGCGGTGAGCGCGAGCAGGCCGAGGCAGCCAAACGGGAAGTTTCTGCCATGGCAGATGAAATGGCTGCATTGGAAGCGCGTGAAACGGAGCTTGAAGGGCAGATCAAAGAACGCATGATGGTGATCCCCAACATTATCGATCCCAGCGTGCCGATCGGCCGGGATGACAGCGAAAACGTGGAGATTGCCCGCTTTGGCGAGCCGGTAGTGCCGCCGTTTGAGGTTCCCTACCATGTGGACATCATGGAGCGGCTCAACGGCATCGATCTCGATAATGCACGCAAAACCAGCGGCAATGGGTTTTACTATCTGCGCGGGGACATTGCGCGGCTGCACAGCGCCATCCTTTCCTACGCGCGCGATTTCATGATCGACCGCGGGTTTACCTATTATATCCCGCCTTATATGATTCGCGGCAACGTAGTCAGCGGTGTGATGAGCTTTGCCGAGATGGACAACATGATGTACAAAATCGAAGGCGAAGATCTTTACTTAATCGGCACGAGCGAGCATTCGATGATCGGCAAATTCATCGACTCCTTCCTGTCGGAGGATGAGTTGCCGCAGACGCTCACCAGCTATTCGCCCTGCTTCCGCAAGGAGGTTGGTGCGCATGGCATCGAGGAGCGCGGCGTTTACCGCATCCACCAGTTTGAAAAGCAGG
>ERZ1643251.703-NODE-703-length-44486-cov-18.111341_pt1 | contig 44486 bp, 43 predicted proteins | sample MGYA00579261_ERZ1643251 | MGnify/ENA primary metagenome ERZ1643251 (study PRJEB29033, sample SAMEA4952267) | chicken gut metagenome | biome: Broiler Chicken; feature: Gastrointestinal Tract; material: Caecum | place: Ireland | collected 2018 | study: Broiler... | reverse complement strand
TATACATTTTAATTTCCTCCTTATTATGTTTTATATTACATAATATGATAAAAAATAAAAAAATGTTAATTATAACCACCAGCAAAACTGCAGTTGGTTTTCATTATATAAAAAAATAACTGCTACATATTATTTAGTAACAGTTATTCCTTTCTATAAATCTATTTTAAAAATCTAAATTTATAATACTATACTTTTAAAATTCCACCTATAGTTTTATTTAAGTCTGTTCTTGCACCAGATAATATTGATGCTCCTCCAGCTATTACTACTAGGTCTCCTTTATTAATTAATCCTTCTTCTTTAGCCTTTTTTACACCTGCTTCTATCATTTTGTCAATGCTTTCGTCCTTATCTACCAATATAGCTGATGTATTCCATATTAGAGATAATTCTCTACATAATTGTTCGTTTGCTGTAATAGCATAAATTGGGCATTGTGGACCAAAACCAGCTATTCTTTTTGCAGTTCTTCCTGTATCTGTGTATGCAAATATTGCTTTTGCTTTTAAGTCCATTGCTGTTGTACATGTTGCATAATTTAAGTTATATTCGCTATCTTCATTGTCTATTATATGGTCTCTATTTTTAAATCTTTTCCAATATTTTATAGAACCTTCAACAGCTTGTGCAATTTTATCCATTGTTTCCACACACTTTACAGGATATTTTCCTGATGCTGTTTCTCCAGATAACATTATTGCTGTAGTCATATCATATACTGCATTTGCTACGTCGCTTACTTCTGCTCTTGTTGGTCTTGGGTTATTTGTCATAGACTCAAGCATTTGTGTTGCAGTAACTACCGGTTTTCCTGCTTTTATACATTTTTGGATAAATTCTTTTTGTCTTATAGGAACTTCTTCCATTGGTATTTCTACTCCAAGATCTCCTCTTGCAACCATTATTCCATCAGATACTTCTAGAATTTTATCGAAGTTTTCAATACCTTCTCTGTTCTCTATTTTAGAAATTATTTTAATGTTTTCTCCACCATTGTCTACTAATACTTTTCTAATATTAATAACATCTTCTGGTTTTCTTATAAATGATGCTGCAACATAGTCAAATCCTACCTTAGCACCAAATGTAAGGTCATTAATATCTTTCTCTGTTAAGCTTGGTAAGTTTATTTTAGAACCTGGTATGTTCATACTCTTTCTATTTGTAAGCTTTCCACCTACTATAACTTCGCAAACTATATCTTCTCCATCTATTTCTTTTACTCTTGTTTCAATTGTACCATCATTTATTAATATAATTGTTCCAGCTGAAATTTCTTTATATAAATTTTTGTAAGATACAGATATTCTTTCTTTATCTCCTTCTATTTCTTCATTTACAAGTCTAAATGTATCACCTGGCTTTAATTCTATTCCATTAGGATCTGCAAATTTTCCTATTCTTATTTCAGGTCCTTTTGTGTCTAATAACAAAGCTACTGGTTTTCCTAATTTTGCTCTTACTTTTTTTACTGTTTCAATTCTATCTTTTTGGTCTTCATAGTTACCATGTGAAAAGTTAATTCTTGCAACATTCATTCCTGCTTTCATTAATTCTTCCATAACTTGTGGATCATCTACTGCTGGTCCTATTGTACATATAATTTTTGTTTTTCTCATAAAAAATTCCCCCTATAATTAATCTGTTATCCACTTTACTAAATTTAAATTTGCTGAATCTAGTATCATTTCATGTTTTGGCATTGCTCTAAAAGTATATCCATAATTTCCACCATTTACGAGATTTATTTTTGCCGAATACATATATTCATTTTTTTCCTCGTCCTTGTCAATAAGCTTCATTGGAATTATACTTATATCATCAACAACACCATTCTCTTGTATTCTTCCATAATATGTTTGAACTTCTATATTGTTTACTGAGATATTTGGTAATTTAACTTTGCATTTTACTTCTATATTATTTCCTGCATCCATTGTTATATTATCCAAATTACCTTTGTCTTGTGATATCTTTATTTTATCCCAACTATTATATAGTTCACTTTTCCATGCATCAAACTGAGCTACTGAGTCTAAATCTCTATAATACGTATTATATAAGTTAGCAAGAGGCATATAGAATTTTTCTGTATATTCTAATACCATTCTTGAAGTACTAAACCTACCTCCTGTAGATATTATAGAATCTTTCATCATTTCTATCCATCTTTTTGATATTCCATTTTCGTCTCTATCATAATATATTGGTATTATTTTATTCTCTAGTGTATTATACATACTTTCGCTATCTGCTATGTCTTGTTCTTCATAGTTTTTATATTCTGCATTTGTTCCTATTATCCAGCCATTTTTGGTATTATATCCTTCAGCCCACCAACCATCTAATACGCTAAAGTTTAAAACTCCATTTACAGAAGCTTTTTGCCCACTTGTACCAGATGCCTCCATAGGTCTTCTTGGCGTATTTAGCCATACGTCAACACCACTTATTAAATATCTTGACATAGCTATGTTATAATTTTCTAGTAAGAAAATTTTACCTTTAAATTGTGGTTTCATAGATATTTCATGAATATATTTAATTAGGTCTTGTCCTTCTTTATCTGCTGGATGTGCCTTACCTGCAAATATTATTTGAATTGGCTTATCTTCATTGCTAAATATTTGTGTTATTCTTTCCAAATCTTTAAATATTAATGTAGCCCTTTTATATGTAGCAAATCTTCTAGCAAAACCAATTGTTAGTGCATCTGGATTAAGCCCAGAAACTATTTGCATAATATCATTATAATGATATCCGCATCTTCTTAATCTTTGTATTGTATTTGCTTTTACAAGTTCTATTAACTTTTGCTTTCTAGATTTATGAGCTTCCCATAACTCTGTATCAGGCACTTGTTTAATACCATTCCAAACATCATTACTATATATGCTGTCTTGCCAAAACGGTATCAAGTATTTATTATACAACTTTTTTAAGTTTGGTGCAAGCCATGAGCATGTATGAATTCCATTTGTAACATATCCAATTGGAGATTCGTTTGCTGCAATATTAGGCCAAACATCTGAAAATAGCTCTCTAGATACTGCTCCATGTAGCTTACTAACGCCATTCTTCTTACCTGCAATTTTTAAAGCTAAGATTCCCATGTTGAAACCACCACTTTGTGTTTCTTCTGGTTTCATTCCTAATTCAAAGAATTCTTGTTTTGTTATTCCTAACTTGTCCCAATATCCATTAAAATATTTTTCTACTAATTCTAATGGGAAAATATCATTTCCTGCTGGTACTGGTGTATGTGTTGTAAATACCGTTTTTGCTGATACAATATCTTTTGCAATATTAAATGAAATTTTCTTTTCCTTCATTAAACTATATATTAATTCTAATGTTAAAAAAGCTGAATGTCCTTCATTCATGTGGTATACTGTAGGCTTTAATCCTAATGTGCGTAATAAATTTGCTCCTCCCATACCTAAAACAATTTCTTGCATTATACGTGTTTCTTGGTTTCCACCATATAGAGTGCTTGTTATTCCTCTATATTCCTCTATATTTGCTTCTATATCTGAATCTAACAAATATAGTTCTACTCTTCCTACATTTATTTTCCATGCTTTTAAATATAACTTCTTTTTAGGTAAACTAATTGCTATTAAAAAGTCTTTTCCTTCATAATCTGTTACTGGTGTAATTGGTAGCATATCCACATCTATATTATGATATTCTGTTTCTTGGACGCCATGTCCATTTATCATTTGATGGAAATATCCATTTTTATATAGTAAGCCGACAGCAACTAGTGGAAGTCCTAAGTCACTTGCAGATTTTAAGTGGTCTCCAGAAAGTATTCCTAAGCCTCCAGAATATATAGGCAAAATTTGGTCTAACCCATACTCTGCTGAAAAATAGGCTATTAAATCATTTGAATTGTTAGGGTATTTTTTAGAAAAATATGTACTTTTACTTTTCATATAGTCTTCATAATTTTCTACGACTGCATCGTATTGTTGTAAAAATTCTTCATTTTTACAAACTGCCTCCAACTTTTCCTGTGTAACTAATTTAAGAAATTTGACTGGATTTTTCTCTATTCTTTCCCATAAGTCAATATCTATTATTTTAAACAAGCGCAAAAATTCGGTATTCCAAGACCACCAAAGATTATAGCTTATCTCTTGTAGTTTATTTATTCTTTTTGGTAATTGTGGATTTACAATTATTTTATTAAAAACGTACATTAAATTTTCCTCCTTAGTTTGTTTATATCTCACTTTTATATTATCTATTAAGTTCTTGTTTTTGTCAATTGATTTTGTCTTGAATTATTATTTTTTTATATAATCTTTTTATATAATAAGCTTTTAAATACAATTGCTTTTCCACAATTTATAAATAATTGTGCATTATTTTTTATGTTTATATTTATATTGATTATCATTTAATTTTACTATTTTGCTATAACTTTATTAATTACAAAATATATGTTATAATTATAGTGAAAGCCTTTATATTACACAAGAGGAGTGATTTTATTGCATAAGGACATCAATGGAGAAATTAGAGGAAAAGTTTCTTTTCCTACTAACTTGACTTCAGAAGAAATTGCACACGATTTAAATTCCTACATTCAGTCTGCTCGGGAGGAGAACAAACTTCATATAGCGATCACCAGTATGGGAACCGTAGGCAAGGAAGTTGTTTTTGGATTTAGCGCTGAACCAATTCCCCATAAAGGCTTTCTACGCAAAAAGCGCTTTGTCCCACAGTGTCTTTCCATCGTATCTGCTATTAATATTTCCGATTCTCTTCCTGCATTTTTGCAGGATCAATCCAAACAGGTAAGGCATCATTTTGGCCAAGGCTACAAGCTACGGATTATCGGGCAAACAATGAATGAGGGAGACTCCAAGATCCTCGTGTGTGTGTTGGCGGAGAAATAATCCGTCTAACATTTGTGGGGCATTGCAGTGCGATGCCCCTAAATATTTTTATGACTTTTAATTTTTTTTACAAAAAATACTTGACATGTTATCAAAAATGTTCTATACTTAATACTGCATTTGAGATGCGCCCTTAGCTCAGTTGGTCAGAGCAACCGGCTCATAACCGGTGGGTCCAAGGTTCGAATCCTTGAGGGCGCACCATTTTTTATATAATAATATTTGGGTAGGTGGCCGAGTGGCTAAAGGCGGCAGACTGTAGGCTTTGATTCAATCAAAAAATCAGAAATTGCAGCCCATATAAGTAATTATATGGTGAACACCGGGCTAATTCGGGGAAGTCTTAACAGATAATTGCTGATGATAATCCCGAGCTAGGAAAGAAATTTCCGAGTGTAGAGACTTTATACCTGGTATCTTAAAATCTAAGATAAAGAGAAAGTCCAGACTACAAACATTTTTTTATGGTAGTGAAAACTATAGTAGTAAGAAATCTGTTCTCGTATGAGTACGATGGTTCGAATCCATCCCTGCCCACCAAAAACAAGTCTAAACTTGTTTTTTCTTTTTTCTTTTATTGCGAACGTTTGTTTTAAGGAGTTTTTTATGAATTTTTCTACAAATAAAGAAAAAGGCAATTCCGGATTAGGAATTGCTATCGCATATTTTTCTTCTCACGGTTATATTGTGTCTATACCTCTAAATGACACCCAAGACTATGATTTAATAGTAGATAAAAATAATGATTAATCAATCATTTAGTTAACAAAACACATCTAAACTTAATAATTTAGATGTGCTTTCTATTTTTATTCATGTATGTTATCTGCTTCTTCTTGGGTTAAGTATCCATATTCAACCATTGAGTCTATTACTTTCTGTTGTCTTTTCTTTGTAAGGTCTGGATTAACTGTCGGTGCATAAACGCTTGGTGCATTAGGTATTCCTGCCATCATTGTTGATTCATATAAAGTCATATTTTGAGGTTCTTTATCTAAATAACCATTGCAAGCTTGTTTTATGCCATAATATCCATCTCCAAAATATATTGTATTTACATACATTTCTAAAATATCATCTTTTGAATACATGCTTTCCAATTTAAAAGCCATAAATATTTCTGCTATTTTTCTTTTTATAGGATTACTATTATCTTCTATAAAGTACAAATTTTTTGCTACTTGCTGGGTTATTGTGCTTCCTCCTTCTCTTAGCTCAAAATGAGTAACATTTACCCATATTGCTCTTCCTATAGCTATTAAGTCTATTGCTCCATGTTCTTTAAATCTATGGTCTTCAACGGCAATTACCGCCTGCTGATATTTTATTGGCAAGCTTGTTAACGCCACAAAATCTTCATCCTCTTTTATTTCTTTTACTTTATCTTCTAAACTCATTTCATTTAAAGCATCTTTATATAAACCATATCCATTTGCTAAAATTACTACAGATGCTACAACGAATACAATTAGAAGAATTATTAGTATTCTTTTAAACCATTTCATTTAGTCTCCCTCCTTCTATCTATGGGATTTCATAATTTAATTATATCATATAGTAACAAAAAGTCTATTAAACTTTTCTTAATATTAAAAATTCGTTTTTTCTTGACATTTTTATACAATAGCAAATATAATTTAGTTGGTGATATTAATTTGGAAAAAATAAAAGAGAAAGCTGTAAATACAAAGTTGTACCCTATTTACAAAATGTTTTCATTTGATTTACTTTTTTATTATTCTATTATTTACCTATTTCTCACACAAGTAAAAGGGTTAAGTCCTGCTAATGTTGTTTTAGCAGATTCTTGTTATGTGCTTTTTAGAGTTATTTTATTATTACCTTTAACAGCATTAGTAGAAAAGATTGGAAAAAGAAACTCTATTATTACAGCAAATATTATTTTAGCAATTTCAATATTAACCTTTATTTTATCGCAAAATTTTACGGTAATTATTATAGCTAATATATTTGAAGCATTTGGTTTTGTTATAAAAAATATTAGTGAATCCAACTTACTATATGATTCACTTCCTAATAATAGTGTACGAGGTAATATATTTTCTAAAATAGAAGGTCGAGGCAGTGCTTTATATTATTTCCTTAACGCTCTTTCTGCTCTAGCTTCTGGATTTTTATATATTGTTAATGGATACCTTCCTTTAATAATTTGTTTAATTATGTGCTTAGTTTCAGCATTTATAGCAACTAAGTTTAAAGATGTTGTTAGTGTAAGTAATTCAAACCAAATTAGGGCAAAAGATTATGCTAAAAATTTAAAATATGCATTTAAAAATTTATTTAAATCGAGCAGATTAAGAAATTTGATTTTCTTTGGAAGTTTAGTATCTGGTCTTCTTTCATTATTAATGACTATAAGAAGTGGTTTATTGCAAGAGCTAAATGTTCCTGAGCAATATTTTGGTATTATATTTGGAGTTTTAGAATTTATCTCTGGAATTTCAGCTGGATATCAATTTGCTCTTCATAAGCGCTTTAGAAATAAAACTCTTTCAATTATATCATTACCTGTTTCTATAGCTTGTTTAATAATAGGATTAACTGTATTTTTCACTCCTCCGTATGCAATTACTATGACAATAGTTTTAATAATGTTTCTAATTCAATACTCATGTAGAGCACCTTTTTATAATTTAATTAAACAATATTTAAACAATTTCACAACCTCAAGTTTAAGGAATAAAATTTCTTCTGCATATACTTTAGTTGAAGGAATTTCGCGTGCTTTTATTTCTTTTATGGCATCTTTATTACTTAATATTGTAAGTGTATCTATTTCTTTTATTTTTGTTGGATGCATATTTACTATTGTATTTGTTCTATTTTTAGATCACATGAGAAAAAAAGTAGGATTGAAACCTGATGAATATAAAAAGAAGGACATAGAATTCTTAGAATTAAAATAATGCATAAATAAAAAGCTTTCAGATTATATTCTGAAGGCTTTTTTATTTTATCTATTTTCTCCTCTTCCTTCTGGAAGTGCTTCTGGAGTTTGTATAACAACTTTAATTTTCATTATATAAGATATAGCTCTAACAAATTTACTATTTTTAAATCTTTGCCACAAAGAAGGTTTAACTTCAACTCTAGTTTGTTCAAAATATTGTTGTTGAGGTTCTTGTTCAATTGCTTGTTGTGGTTGTTCATTTACTATTGGTTGCTCTTCAATATTTTCTTCTCTTATTTCTTCAACCTCATCATCTTGTGGAGCAGGTATTAATTTTAATGCATCTGCTACTTCTATTCCAATATAACTTAGAGCTTTTGATCTATCTTCTATTCTTTCCATGTCTATTTCTATATGTAAGTTAGACTCTAAGTTTACTATTCTTGCATTAATTAATTTTACTGCATCTTGATAATTTTGAGATTTATCAGATTTTGATCTTCCTATTAATCCCAATGTATCTATTATATCTTCTGAAAAGTCATTTGATATATTTTTTACTTCTTCTTTCCATCCATCTTCTTTGTTTTCAACCAATCTTAATACTTCTCTTAACTCTCCTGCTAAAGAAATATTTTTTTCTCTTTGTCTTATTAATTCTTCTATCTTTTTAGTATTTTCTTCAAATTGGTTTGTCGCAAATTCTACTAGACTATATGCTGCTTTATAAACACTCTTAGGAAAATTTTTCTTTTTAGGATATTCTACTAAGTATGTTTTTATTGATTCTATAAGGTCTTTAAAATAAGCATCATCTTCTAGTTGAATAATTTGCTTTTTATTATTTGGATTTATTAGCTTATGTACTTTATCTATATTTGATAAGATTTTTTCTTCCGTGATTACCATTCTCACGTTTACTATGCCTGATCTCGACATTGTAAACTCACCCTCCTTTGCGTTCTCTTGTAATTCTTTATTATTATATAACTTTCTACAAAAAACTACAATAGTCTTTTTTATTTTTTACTTTTCATTTTTGTTACAAAAATATTACATTTTTATTACAAAAATTATTTATCTTTTTTTAATTCTTCATATCTTTTTATTTTCATTGTTGTTGTTTTTACAAATTCGTCTTTCTTTATTTCCATATATTTTATAGCTTTATAAGAGGTTAATTGTTTATTTACTTCTTTTACTTTTCCCCATAATAAATCATGAACTTCTTTTTCATCCATTTTCTTTTTATATTCTTCTTCGATATATTCATAGTTTGGTATAATTTTTACAGAGATTATAAGCTCTTTATTATTAGGGTCTCTTTCGTCTGGTTTTCCATATACCATACATTCTTTTATTTCTGGTATTTTTGATAGAAGTAATTCTATTTCTTCTGGATATATATTTTTACCATTTTGTGTTACTATTACGTTTTTGCTTCTTCCTGTTATATAAATAAATCCTTCTTTATCTATGTATCCTATATCTCCTGTATGGAACCATCTTTCTCCATCTACTATCTCAATAGCTTCATTTGTAGCATCTTCGTCTTCATAATATCCAAGCATTAATGTAGGAGTACATAATAAAATTTCTCCTTCTCCGTTTTCATTTGGGTTATATACCTTTGCTTTTGCTGATATAACTGGTTTACCTGCTGATCCTACTTTAGGATTAAATTCTGGTGTTAGCGCAGCAATTGGTGCTGTTTCCGTTAGTCCATATCCTTGTAAAAACATAATTCCAATATCTTGTACCCATTTTCCAACTTTTGCATCAATTGGAGCTGCTGCAGATACTATAATTCTAAGTTTTCCACCTAGGTTTTCGTGAATTTCGCTAAATACTTTTCTCTTTATATCCACGCCTACTGTTTTTAGTGCATTTGTTATATGTATCATAGAGTTTACTAAACCATCTTTTTTGCTCTTTTTTATGGTTGCAGTTATTCTTTTATATAAAGTTTCTACTAAAATTGGTACTGCAAGTAATGCTGTTGGATGTGTTTCTTGCATATTTGGAACTATATGTTTTAATCCTTGGCATACTGCTATGGATGAACCTGTTGCAAAAGGAAGTAAAAATCCAATTGTTGATTCGTATGTATGGTGTAATGGTAAAACTGAAAATAGCCTGTCATCTTCTTTTAATATTACATATGCTGAAACAGCATTTATATTTTCTGCTAAGTTTCTATTGCATAACATTACGCCCTTAGATTTTGCTGTTGTTCCTGATGTAAATAATAACACTTTAAATTCGTCTGGATCTATTTCTATATCCATAAAGCTATTATCTCCACCATCTACTAATGCTGTTCCTTCTTCTATTAAATAGTCTAGTCCTACAAATTTATCTTTTAATTCTTCATTTGAATTCATTTGGATAAAATATTTAACATTTGGAACCGTATCTGCTATTTTCTTTATCTTTTCTGACTCTTTAGTAGAGAAAATAACTGCAGTTGCTCTTGATCTTTCTATAATGTTTTGAATTTCATTTTCAGGTAGTTCTTTGTCTGTTGGAACTGCTATACCAGCACCACAAAGCATCGTCATATAAGATACATACCAATGATATGTATTTTCTCCAATTATAATTACCCTTTCATTGTTAAATTGAAGTTTTCTTATTAATGCTGTTCCAAATCCTACAACATCTTTACAAAACTGGCTATAGGTTATTTCTTTAAAACTTCCCTTTGGATCAAATTTTTCTAATATAAATACATTATCTGCATATTTTTCTCTTGATCTTTTAAATACCTCTTTTATTGTTTTATATGTTGTTGGCTCATAATGTTTGATTTTTTCTGCTTTTTCATGGTTTTCTTCTGCCTTTTTTAAAGCCTCATAGTCTAGGTTTACTTCATCAATTTCTGAAATCCCTTTCATTTTCATTTTTGGAAATTTAAATTTTGGTAATTTAAAATCTTTCAATATTCTCATATTCATTCCCCTTATTCTATTTTTTTAATTTCTTTATAAATGATTTATCTATCTCTTTATATAATTTTTGAATCTCTATTCCTTCTTCATTATGTCTCATTTTATATATTAAACTTGAACAAGTAAATCCAAATATTCCAGATGCTATAATGTTTGCATCTCCTTCTACTATTTCGTTTTTTTGCATACCATCTTTTACTATTTCTTCTACCATTTGTATATACTCAAATACATGCTTTCTGCACATCAAACTTCTACTGTCACTGCCCCAAATTTGACTTAATATTATTGTCATAAAGCTTTCATATTTTACTAATATTTTTATTTGGATTAATACTATTGCTCTTATTTTATCTAATGAATTTGATAATTTATCTGTCTTTATTGCAATACTATTTTTTAAAAGTTTTACTCCTTCTTCTACTAAGAAATTGAATATTTCTTCTTTACTTGAGAAATGATAATATAAAGTTCCCTTTGCTACTCCTACTGTAGCTGTAATTTCTTCTATACTTGTTGCATCATAACCTTTTTCGGCAAATAATTTCATAGAAGTTTCAAAAATCTTTCTTTTTGTTTTATTCATCTATACTAACTATCTCCTTCTTCTTTGGTCTAATATGTCTAAGTTATTTAGTGCTTTTCCTGTTCCTAGTGCAACACAAGACACTGCATCTTGAGCTATCATAATATTTATTCCTGTTTTTTCTTGGATAAGTTTATCTAGTCCGTTTAATAAACTTCCTCCACCAGTCATATATATTCCTTTATCACTAATATCTGCTGCAAGCTCAGGTGGTGTTCTTTCTAATACTGAATGTACTGCTTCTACAATTTCCATTGCTGGCTCTATTAATGCTTCTAGCATTTCACTAGAGTGAATAGAAATAGTTTTTGGTAATCCTGTTACTAGGTCTCTACCTCTAATTTCCATTTCTGTATCTTGAATTTTTGGATATGCACATCCTATATTTATTTTTAGCTCCTCTGCTGTCATTTCTCCAACCATTATGTTGTGCTTTCTTTTTATATATTTTACAATAGCTTCGTCAAATTTATCTCCTGCTACTTTTAAAGATGTACTTACAACAGATCCTCCTAAAGATATAACTGCTATATCTGTTGTTCCTCCTCCAATATCTATAACCATATTTCCACATGGTTTTGATATGTCTATTCCAGCTCCTATAGCTGCTGCTATTGGTTCTTCTATTAAATATACTTTTTTTGCTCCAGCTTGTGATGCTGCATCTATTACTGCTTTTTTTTCTACTTCTGTTGCTTGTGAAGGTATACAAATCATAATTCTAGGCGCAAATATAAATTTTCCACAAACTTTATTAATAAAATATTTTAACATTTTTTCTGTTACAGTATAATTTGATATTACTCCATCTCTTAATGGTCTTGTTGCTACTATATTTCCAGGTGTTCTACCCAACATTTTTCTTGCCTCTTTTCCTACAGCTAGAACATCTCCTGTATTATTATCTACAGCAACTACTGATGGCTCTCTTAGTACTATTCCTTTTCCCTTTGCATAAGCTATTACCGTGGCTGTTCCAAGGTCTATACCTATATCTTGACCATAATTAAACATTAAAGATCTTCCTTTCAACAGTTAGTCTATCAAAATTTTATTTCATCGTTATTACGTTTATGTTACGATTATATTACATAAACAAAAAAATAGCAAACCTTTTTTGCTATTTTTTATATTTTTACACTATATTTAATATTCTATATATTTTTATCTAATTTATATTATAAAAGCATTAATAGTAACACACCTGAAAATAATAGTGGTACTCCAATATTTTCATCTACTTTTAATTCAAGTTCTTGTGCATTATCTACTTCTTCTTGTGTAGCTAAGTTTACTGTAAAATATTTTACATTGTCAAATCTAAATTGAACTTTGTAATCTTTTTCTTCGTTTTGACCCATACTATCAATTTTTAAATATTTTGTCCCTACTCTGACTCCTCTTTCACTATAAAAATCAAACTTTAAGTATTGATCCGAAATAGTTGTTACTGCATTATTCTTTATTTTTCCCTCTACAAATCCATTTACTTTTGTTGCTTTTGCTTTTTCTACAGTAACTTCTGGATTTGTAACTACAATTTCATATTGTTCTATTGTTTTGTATGCACTATAAATATAACCAAATGATAAAATATCTACTATAACATACAGTAAAACTAACATTAGAAAATATGTAAAAAAGTTTTTCATTCTATTTTCTGTATTACGATAAAAATTATTAAAATATTTGCTCATATAACATTCCCCATATTAATTATTTTATTTTTCTAAAAACTCCTGCTACCTTTCCTAATATTTCACATGTAGGAACTATAATAGGTTCCATTGTGCTATTTTCAGGTTGTAATCTTATGTGATCTTTTTCTTTGTAGAATGTTTTAACTGTTGCTTCGTCCCCAATTAAAGCAACTACGATTTGTCCATTTTCTGCTGTGTTTTGTTTTTTCACTAGAATATAGTCTCCGTCTAATATTCCAGCTTCTATCATGCTTTCTCCTCTTACAGTAAGCATAAAGCTTTCACTATTTCCAACAAAATCTATTGGAATAGGAAATGTATCTGTTACGTTTTCTACTGCAAGTATTGGTTCTCCCGCAGTAATTTTTCCTATTACTGGAACCTCTACCATTTCTTTTCCACCATAGAAGTCTTTTAATTCTACTTCTTGTTTATTTTGATCTCCTAGTAATCCTTTTATTACTTTTAATGTTCTTCCTTTTTTGTTTTCTTTTTTGATATAACCTTTTTCTTCAAGTTTATTTAAATATGAATGCACTGTAGCTGTCGAGCTTAACCCTACTGCTTTTCCTATTTCTCTTACTGATGGTGGGTATCCTCTTGTGTTTATTTGCCTTTCAATATATTTTAGTATAGCTCTTTCTCTTTTATTAATTTCTGTAGAAATTTCTCTCTTTTTTCTCACCATACATCACTCCTATTATTATAACTTTATAAAACTCTTTTTATATAATAACATAAAGGCAAAGAAATGTCAAACAAAAGTTTGACATTTCTTGAAATATTTTTATTCTAATCTTCCCATTCTAATTCCCAACCTGCTATAATTACACTGTCTCCATCTTTTACTCCCATTTCTTTTAACTTTTGGCTAACACCTAGTTCATCTAAAATTTTGTGGAAATAATACATAGATTCATTATCATCTAAGTTAACTCTTTTCATAAGTTTTTCTACAGCAGGTCCATCTACAATGTAAGAATTTCCTTCCACTTTTATTGTAAAAGGTTCTTCATCTTCTAATGTATATAATTTTTCTTCATTATTTATTTCTACTAAATCTTCCTTTGGTAAAGTTTTAAGTACTTGTGACACATGATTAATTAGTTCTTTTATTCCAGTATTTGTTGCCGCAGAAATTTTAAATATTTCTAGTCCTTTTTCCTTTGCTAATTTTTCTAAATTATTATATAAGTTCTCGTCTTGCATACTATCTATTTTATTAGCAACTATTATTTGTTTTCTTTCACTTAATTTTTGACTATATTTTTTTAATTCTTCATTGATTGTGTAAAAGTCTTCGACTGGGTCTCTGCCTTCTGAACCAGAAACATCTATTACATGTAATAATAGTCTAGTTCTTTCTATATGTCTTAAAAATTGTATTCCTAGTCCTACACCTTCACTTGCACCTTCAATAATTCCTGGAATATCTGCAATAACGAAACTATCGCCATATTCTTTTTTTACTACACCTAAATTTGGATCTAAAGTCGTAAAATGGTAGTCTGCAATTTTAGGCTTTGCATCAGTTACAATTGATAACAATGTTGATTTACCAACATTAGGAAAACCAATTAAGCCAACATCAGCTAAAAGCTTTAACTCTAAGATTAATTCTTTTTCTTCTCCATCTTCTCCATCTTGTGCAAACCTAGGTGCTTGTCTTGTGGCTGTAGCAAAATTAGAATTTCCTTTGCCTCCTCTACCGCCACGTAATATTAAAGCCTTTTGTCCTTTTTCAGATAAGTCTGCTAAAACTCTTCCTGTTTTAGCATCTTTTATTATTGTTCCAATTGGCACTTTTATATAAAGGTCTTCACCGCTTTTCCCAAATCTGCGAGCGCCTTCACCATTATTACCATTTTCTGCTTTAAATTTCTTTTTATATCTAAAGTCTATTAGAGTATTAGCGTCTTGATCTACTATAAAATATATATCTCCGCCTTTTCCTCCGTCTCCACCATCTGGTCCACCTGCCGCTACATATTTTTCATGTCTAAAAGAAATGGCTCCGTTTCCGCCATTTCCTGCCTTTGCAATTATTTTTACGTAATCTGTAAACATACTTTCTCCTTGTTTTTTATTTTATTTAGCTTTTTATTCAAAATAATCTAATTTCATTGCTTTTTTTACTTTTCTCATTGTTTCTTTTGCAGTCTCTTGTGCTTTTTTAGTACCCTCTATTAAATATTTATCAACTAATTCTGGTCTTTCTTCATAGTATTTTCTTTTCTCTCTAATAGGGTTTAAAAAGTTATTTATGTTTTGGGCTAGTTGTTTTTTACAAGCAACACACCCTCTTTTTCCAGCCTTACATTCTTCACAAACTGCTTCGCATTCTTCTTTAGAACTAAACAAATTATGATAATATGCTACCATACATACATCAGGATTTCCTAAATCATCTTTTTTTATTCTATTTGGATCTGTAACCGCACTCATTACTTTTTTATTTACTTCTTCTTCTGTATCCGATAGATAAATAGCATTTCCTAGAGATTTTCCCATTTTTTCATTTCCATCTAGTCCTTTTATTCTTTTTCCCTCAGATAAAGCTATTTGTGGCTCTGTTAAAGTTTCGCCATATATAGAGTTAAATTTTCTTACTATTTCTCTACATTGCTCAATTAAAGGTGATTGATCTTCTCCTACTGGTACAACCTCTCCTTCAAAAGCAGTTATATCTCCTGCTTGGCTTACAGGATATCCTAAGAAACCATAAGTAACACTTTCTCCAAATAGTTCCTTTTTCTGCGCAATTTCAGTTTTTACTGTAGGATTTCTTTCTAATCTTGCAATTGTTACTAAATTAGAATAAAAAACTGTAAGTTCTGCAATTTCTGGTATCATTGATTGTATACATATTGTTGTTTTTTCTGGATCTATTCCTATTGATAAATAATCTAACATTACTTGTTTTACATTTTTTCTTACTTTTTCTGGGTTATTAAAATTATCTGTTAATGCTTGAACATCTGCAATTAATATATAAGTATCATATTTTCCGCTATTTTGCATTTCTACTCTTGTTTTTAAAGATCCAAAATAATGTCCTATATGTAATCTACCTGTTGGTCTGTCTCCTGTTAATATACGAATTTTTTTGTTTTCCATTTTCATCATTCCCATCTTTTTAATAGAAATTACTATATAATAATTTCTATCTTTATTTTTATACTAATTTTTATTTTATACAGGTTTAATTATAACTAATTTTTACAGGTTTTACAAGTTAAACTCATAAATTTATTATTCTTATTATAATTTGAAATTATTAATCTTTAATAATTATTTACAAAATAGAATATTAGCTAATTCTACTTTATTTATATTAACAATTTAGTTATAAAAAAAGAAGCACATTTGAAGTGCCCCTGTTAAACCTTTTTGTCTAACCTTTTGGTTCATTTCTTTTTGTGCCTCTTAACAAATTATAATTATTTAAGCTTTGTTTCCTTCTTCTACTGGATAAACACTAACTTGCTTTTTATCTTTACCAAGTCTTTCAAATTTTACTTTTCCAGTTACTTTAGCAAATAGAGTATCGTCACTACCAATGCCAACATTTTTTCCTGGATGGAATTTTGTTCCTCTTTGTCTTACTAGTATGTTACCAGCTAGAACAACTTGGCCATCTGCTCTTTTTAGTCCTAAACGTTTTGATTCACTGTCTCTTCCGTTCTTAACGCTACCTTGACCTTTTTTATGAGCCATTTATCTCACTCCCTTCAAGTAATTTTATATATTAAACCGATTAAATAACTAAATTATTTTGTTGCTGCTTCTTTTTTTGCTGTTGTAGCTTTTTCAGCTTTAGCTTCTGCTGTTTTTGTTTCTGTAGCTTTTGCTTCTTTTTCAGCAGCTGTTTTTATTTTTGTTATTTCAACCTTTGTATATGGTTGTCTATGTCCTTGAGTTCTTCTGTAGTTCTTTTTAGCTTTGTATTTGTAAACTATAATTTTTTTACCTTTTCCATTAGCTACTACTTTTCCCTCAACTTTAACACCTTTAACATAAGGAGCTCCAACTTCTACTTTTTTGTCTTCAGAAACTAAAACTACTTTATCAAAAGTAACTTTTTTTCCTTCTTCAACATCTAATTTTTCGAAGAATACTACATCTCCTTCTGCTACTTTGTATTGTCTTCCACAGCTTTCAATTATTGCGTACATTATATGTACACCTCCTCTTTTTCGTATACTCGCTAAGCATAAAATACAAGGTAGTTGATAAATCAACATTTAGTTACCCGACCTAGGCGGCTTACAGGTAATTATTTTATCATAGTAGATATATTTTTGTCAAGCATTTTAGATTGAAATTCCAGGGAAATTTCCAAAAATTGTTTGACTTTTTTAATAAATCTGTGTATAATAATTATAGGAAATGAAAGCCACAAAAATGTGTGCTACCATATATAATATGTTTAACACCACATAGCTTGGCAGAGCATAATGTGGTGCTTTTTTTATTTGCTCAAAATAATAACCAAAGTTATGATTAAGGCAACTGCTATGATAGTAACTCCTATTAATGCAAAGAATAATAGGTATATTAATTGAATTAATACTGTTTCCATAGCACCACCTCCATTCTCACAGTATAAACTGTGTATGTAAAGTGGTAGCACCCACATCTGCTTATTCTCATTTCCTATATAACTAGTATAGTATACTTTTACCTTATTGTCTAGTAAGCATAACAAATTTTTACAATTTTTTCTAAAATTTCATAAATTAAAATCATATATAATTACAAAAAACTCCCAATTTTTACTGATTAACATTTTTTAATATTAACCAATAAATCTTGGAAGTTTATTTTTACGCACTCTTTAATTCAAGCCTCAATTTATCAGCAATCATCGCTATAAACTCACTGTTCGTAGGCTTTCCTTTTGCAGCTGATACTGTATATCCGAAGATATTTTCAACTATTTCTTGTTGACCACGTCCCCATGCTACTTCTATTGCATGGCGTATTGCTCTTTCTACTCTGCTTGGCGTTGTATGATATTTTTTTGATATATCAGGATATAGTTGTTTTGTTATTTGATTAATTACATCTATATCTTCAATTGCCATCATTATAGCTTCTCTTAAATACTGATATCCTTTAATATGCGCTGGTACGCCCACTTCATGAATAACATTTGTTACTAATGCTTCTATATTTTCTTCACTATTTCTCTTATTGGGATCTATATCTATATATTGTGACTTAATTTCTTTACTGATAAAATTATTTCTTTGTCTTTCTGGTTGATAATTTTTTATTTCTCTTATTCTTTTTAGAAGTAAACTAATTTCGAAAGGTTTAACAACATAATATTGAGCTCCTAAATTTATAGCTCTTTGTGTTATCTTATCCTGTCCTACTGCAGATAAAATAATACATATTGGCATCTTGTCGATTGGAGATTCGTTAAGTTTCTCTAATACTCCTAGTCCATCTAAATGTGGCATAATAATGTCTAATAATACCACATCTGGTTTTAATTCTTTAATTAATTCATACGCTTCCTCTCCATCTTTCGCCATTCCTACGATATCCATATCATTTTCTTTTTTTAAATAATTTGCCAAAGTCATTGCAAATTCAGGATTATCATCTGCAATTAAGACTGTAATTTTTTCGTTCAAGTTCATTTCCCCCTCACTTTATATTTGTAAAATATTTACAAATGAGATTATATTCTTTTTTCCAAAAAATTGCAATAGTTTTTGGAAATTTTTTCTATTTTCACTGTTTTATCTTTATATTTCAATATTTTTTCTTATATTTTTATTTTCTAAAATTATAAAATCTATGATTTTAATTTCGTTTTTCTCCATGTATTTGAATAATTCTTCTTTTTCTTCATTTGTTGCTTCAAATTTACATATAATATTATCAAGGTACTCTGTATTTATTATATTAATATTACTTTTTTTGCAGCAATATTTAAAATTTTCAAAATCACTATAATTTAATTTTATTTCTGCAATAATTCCACTCTCTTCAATTGCCAATTTTGAGTTTTCTATTGCTTTTTTTGTCGCCTCAGAATATGCTTTTACTAATCCTCCTGTTCCCAATAAAATTCCTCCAAAATATCTTGTAACAACTACTAAAACATTTACTAATTCCATCTTTTTTAATATATTTAACATTGGTGCACCTGCAGTTCCACTTGGCTCTCCATCATCACTTGATCTTTCTATAATTGATTCGTCTTCTACAATTCTATAGGCATAACAGCTGTGTCTAGCATCATAATATTTTTTCTTTACATTTTTTAGTTTTTCTTCTATTTCTGCTAAAGAATTCACATAATACAAGTTGGCAATAAATTTTGATTTTTTCTCTGTAATTTCCGCTTCACTATCATTATATATCGTTTTAAATTTTTCCATAATTAATTCCTTCCTGCTGTATATCCTGTAGAATAAGCAATTTGTAAGTTAAAACCTCCTGTATATGCATCAACATCTATAATTTCACCTGCAAAGTATAATCCTTTTACTAATTTTGACTGCATTGTCTTTGGATTAATCTCTTTTATATTAACTCCTCCAGCTGTTATAATTGCCTCTTCAATAGGTCTAAAACCTTTTATTGTAATTTCAAGTTTCTTTAATAAATTTACCAAATATTCTCTTTCTTTTTTGGTTATCTCATTTACCTTTTTATTAGGATTTATATTTGAAAGCTCAATTATAGTATTAATCATTTTCTTTGGTAATAGTGCGTCTAAACTATTTTTGAACAATTTATTTTTTTCATTTGAAAAGTCTCTTAAAATTCTTTCATCTAATTTTTCGTTTGAGAGCGCTGGCTTTAAATCTATACTTACTTTAATTTTACCGTTTTTTAGTAGTTCTTCTAAATTTTTATATCTTAATAAATGTGCTGAACCGCTAAGAATTGTTGGTCCTGATACTCCAAAATGTGTAAATAGCATTTCTCCAAAATCTTCATATATCTCTTTGTTCTTTTCTGCATCTACAAACTTAATTTTTACATTTTTTAAACTTAATCCCTGTAATTCCTTGCAAGTTTTTAAAGACTCGCCTTTTGCTTCTAATGGCACTAATGATGGAAAGATATTCGTTATAGTATGACCAAGTTTTTTTGCTATTACATAACCATCTCCTGTAGAACCGGTTCCTGGATAGCTCTTTCCACCAGTTGCTAGTATAACTTTTTCACTATTTAAAATTTCCCTTTTTCCATCTTTTGTGTATTCTACACCTTCTATAGCCTTTTCTTCATAATTATCTTTTATCAAAATTTTTTCTACTTTAGCATTTGTTATAATTTTTACTCCTAATTTTTTTGCTTTATTTACTAGAGCATCTCTTACATCTGCCGCTTTATCTGACACAGGAAATATTCTTTGTCCTCTTTCTACTTTTACGTCTACTCCTTGATCTTTTAATAAATTAATAATGTCTTCGTTATTAAAATTGTTAAAAGCACTATAAAGAAACCTTCCATTTCCAGGAATGTTTTTTATAAAGTCCTCAATTGGTAAGTTGCTAGTTATATTACATCTTCCCTTGCCTGTAATTAATAGTTTTCTACCTGCCTCTTTCATCTTTTCTAATATAATAACTTCATTTTTTTCTTCTGCAGCGGAAATTGCTGATATAAGTCCAGCAGGACCTCCTCCTATTACTATTACTCTCATTTTTTACCTTTTATGCCATATATTTAGGTTTTTTATCGGTTTTACCTATAAACCTTTAAAACTTAACAATGCTTTATTATAACATTTTAGATATCCTAAATCATTCTAAATTATATTGAATTTAAATATATTAAATTATGCTAATTTTACATCTTTATAAAAGTTTAGTATAATTCTCCGAAATACAAGAGAGCAAATACTGTACAGCTATACTTAAACTATACCAATATTTGCTCTTGAATAATTAATATTTTTTATAATTTACATTATATTTTGTATAGCTTTTAATACTCCTAACTTACCATATTGATATGTTAGTCCTCCTTGCATAAATGCTGTGTATGGTGGTCTTATTGGTCCATCACATGATAATTCTATTGAAGATCCTTGTGTAAATGCCCCTGCTGCCATTATAACTTTGTCTGTATATCCTGGCATATCCCATGGTTCTGGAATTGAATTAGAATCTATAGGTGAACCAGATTGTATTCCCTGACAATATTTAATTAGTTTGTCTGGATTATTAAAATTAATTGTTTGAACTATATCTGCTCTTTTTGAATTATATTTTGGTTCAACATCATAATTTAATTTTTCTAAACAATAACTCGCAAAAACTGCTGTTTTTAAACTTGATGCAACTACGCTAGGAGCCATAAATATTCCTTGTAAAATAGATTTCGTAATTCCAAGAGTTGGCCCAACTTCTTTTCCTTCGCCAGGTACTGTTAGCCTTTCTGAAACAAGTTCTATTAAGTCTTTCTTACCTGCTACATAAGCACCATTAGGAGCTATACCTCCTCCTAAATTTTTTATTAAAGATCCAACTATTATGTCTGCACCTATTTCTATAGGTTCTTTTGTATCCACAAATTCACAATAACAATTATCAATCATTATAATAACATTATTATCTATTTGTTTTATAAATTTTATTACTTCTTCTAATTTTTCTATAGTAATACTTTTTCTTGTACTATATCCCTTAGATCTTTGTATTTCAATTACTTTTATGTTGCCCTTTTTTAGTCTTTTTTCTATCTCTTCAAAATTAAATTCACTATTTTCTTTTAAATCTATTTGTTCAAAGTTGATATTATAAGATTTTAGAGAACTTGGATTATCAACAATCCCAATAACTTCATCCAATGTGTCATATGGCTTTCCTGTAATACTTAATAAAGTATCTCCTGGTCTTAATAATGCAAATAAAGTTACAGTTAATGCATGAGTCCCAGATATAAATTGGCCTCTTACAATGCTGTCTTCCGCTTTAAAAATATCTGCAAAAACTTTTTCAGTAGTATCTCTTCCCACATCTCCATATCCGTATCCTGTAGTACTATTAAAATGTATTTCTGATATTTCGTTTTTTTGAAATGCACTTAAAACTTTCATGCTATTAAATTCTTCTATTTTATCAATATTTTTAAATACATCTTTTATATTTTCTTCTGCTTCATTTGCTAAATTAACTACTTTTTCACTAATTCCTAATGCTGAATACATTTTATTCCCTCTATTCTTATTTTTTATTTAAGTATACTCACTAGTATTTTTTATCTCTAAGCTTAGCGTTAACTTACTAGTACTTTTTTCTGGTGAATTTTACTCTTCTTGTCCGTTTTCTTCAATTTGTTCATTTTGAGTATTTAATTCGTTATTTGCTTCTTCTTGAACTTGATTGTCACTATAGCAGCTTTCTCCAGTCCATGATTCAATTTTGTAAAACTTACCAATAAAAATTGGCTGAATGTCATCTAATTCATATACAGGTTCTTGAACAATTTGTCCAGTTGAGTCAATAGATCCCCATTTTCCGTCTTGCTCTATACCTGCGTATCCGTATTCATTAACTTCTGTTACCATGTCATAAATGCAATCTACTACTATTTTACCAGATTTATCAACAAATCCCCATTTTCCATCTTGTTTATATGCGAATATGTTGTTATTTTCATATATATCTTTTCCTGTAAGTTCATTGGCATTAAAGTCATAATATTTAAAGTCATTATCTGAATACATTAAAACATAGCTGTCTTTTACCTCTACTTCAGATGCTATCATTCTACTTATTTCTTCAAAGTTCTTATTAAATAATATTGTTTCGTCGTTTTCTACATTATAAGCTTGTATTAAATCAGCTTCATGTAGACTTATAACACTGCTGTATTTTATATCTAATAAAACATTATCATTACTATCTATAATTCCACTTTTTCTATCTTTTGAAACTATAAAATGTGAATTGCCCAAATATTCAATATAGTCATATTTATTATTTAATAAATTATTTTTATTTTGATCTAACACAGTATATAAATTATCTTGATCAATTGCAATATAATAATTGCTATCTTTTGTCTTAGTTAAGCTAACTATATCACTATTTTGAATTTCATTTCCATTTACATCTAATATTGTTAACTCATCGTTTTTTATTGCATTAATATATTCTCCTCCAAATGATAATTCATCATATTCTGTATTTACAATTATATCTCCGTTTGTATTCATAACACCTTTTTTAGAATTTCTTTGTGCTATGAATAAATTATTTGAAAGATTATATTCTATGCTTTCAAACTCATAATTAGTTAAGCATTTATTATTTCTCATAAGTCCTGCTTGTCCATTTTTATATGCTATAAAGTAAATATCATCTCCTTGAATTTCATTTACTCTTTCTATTTTTGTAAATTCTGGTTTTAAAATTCTTTTTCCTTTATAGTCTATATAGCCATAACGATATCCTTCTTCTGTTTTTTCGCTTATTATAAAACCTGCATTTTTACTTTTAGTTTGTGAGTAATAATAATTATCTGCAGAAACTGAGTCATATTTAATTTCTACCATTTCTGCACCATTAATGTTAATTACTCCATACTTTTCCCCTTGTTTTACTAATAGTGTTCCTTCCTTATAGCCTAGCCCTCTAATGTCATCATATATTGGTTTTGTTATTTCATTTCCGTCAAAGTCTATTAATCCATATTTTCCATCTTTTCTATATTTTAAAACACTCTTTTCATATGGTACATTTGTATCTGTAGAGTCTACTGAAATAGCACTTACACTATCGTATGTTGTTAAAATTTGCTCTTTATTTTCATTTAATACTTTATTTTCATATTCTCCAAGTTCTCGGTTATACTCACTTACACAAATAAATAAAGGTCTGGATGGATTAGGAATTTGAACATTTGTATATGTTGGTTCTACTACAATTTCTCCCTCTTTATTTATAACACCATATTTGTCATCTCTATAAAGAATGCTATAATTATACTCTTCTACATTTGATATTTGATAATCAAATTTACTTTTTTTAACGAAATATAATATTGTAATTGTTGCTGCTGCAAGTATTGCTATAATTATAAAAATAATAATTAATAATTTTATTACTTTCTTTTTTTCCATTAATATCACAAACCTTTCTTTAAACGATTACTCCTCGCTATTTTTCTCTTGTTCTTCTTCACTATCTGTATTTTCATCTGTAAGCTCTTGATTTTTACATACTTTTACCCATTTTATTCTCTTATCCTCAAGTTCTTCTATTTTATAGGTTAATTTTTCGTCCTCTATAATTGGTTTTTCGTCTTCATCTGGTATTCTTCCTAATTTTTCTATTAAATATCCAGATAAAGTATCATAATCTCCTTCTGGAATATCAACACCTATTATTTTCTTTAACTCATATAGAGGTATACTTCCTTCTACCATATAAGTATTTTCATCTATTTTGTTATACTCTATTTCTACATCATCATACTCATCAAATATATTTCCTACTAATTCTTCTAATATATCCTCCATAGTTAATAACCCAGATGTTCCACCATACTCGTCAACTACTATTGCCATTTGCATCTTATTTTTTTGTAATTCTTTAAAAATTTCGTCTATTGGCTTTGTTTCTGGTACATAATATGCTTCTCTCATAATATCTTTTATTTTAATTTTCTTTCCATTGCTTAGAGCTTTTAGTATATCCTTTAAGAAAAGTATTCCTTTTATATCGTCAATAGTTTCTTCATATACAGGTATTCTACTATATTTATAATCATCAATTTCGTCTAACAATTCATATATGTTATCATTTATTTCTATAGCAAAGATATCTGTTCTATGTGTCATAATTTCGGCAGCATCTATATCATTTAGCTGAAAAACATTATTTATTAAATCTTTTTCGTTTTTCTTTATAACACCTTTTTCTTGCCCTTGGTCAACCATCATTTTAATTTCTTCCTCGGTTACAACTTCTTCCTCATATTCACTTACTCCGAATATTTTTGAAACTAAGTTAGTTGTTGCTGTAAGAAGTCTTACAAATGGTGAAGTTAATACGGATATAAAACTAATTATTCCTATAGTTGCATAAGCTATTTTTTCAGAATATTTCATAGCTAATCTTTTTGGTACTAATTCTCCAAATATTAATGTGAAGAATGATAATATTATTGTAATAACTATAATTGATAATGCTTGCCAAAATCCAATTCCGGGACCTGGTATCCATTCATTTAATATTGGTGATAATTCACTTGCAAAAGTATCTGCTGCAAAAGCACTTGATAAAAATCCTGCAAGCGTAATTCCTATTTGTATAGTCGCTAAAAACTTACTAGGGTTTTTTAACATTTTTTTAATTTTTTTAGCCTTTTTATTTCCTTCTTTTGCTTCCTTCTCTATTTTTGCGTCATTTAGAGAAATATATGCCATTTCACTTGCGGCAAAATAAGCATTTAGTAAAATTAGGATAATTAAAAATATAATTTGAAAAAGCATAAAATCTTCCTTCCTAACATCACGAATAATTTATATTATTATATATTCTGTGTAATTTTCTGTCAATAACCAAGTTATGTATTTAAGCTATTAGACAAGACCTGTTATAAAGATTTTATGCTTTTACATATTTTACATAAGGATGTATGCTTTTGGTATTTATTGTATTTTTAACTATATTAAAATTTTATAATTTTATTAATATCCTGTTCTAGGTAGTAATTTTTCCTCCTCTCCTACAGTTATTTTCTCTTCTTCTGGAACAACTTTATCTTCATCCTCTGGCTTTTCAAAATTATTTACTGTAACTTTATATGTTTGGTTTAATTTCAAGTCTATTTCTAGCCTATCTTCTAATTTTGAATATCCTTCTGGCGCAACAATTTCTTCTAAATAGTACTTACCAGGAATTAAATTTTCTATTACTATCTTTCCTTCTTCATCGCTTGTTAAATCTGTATATAATAGATTGTTTTTTTCATCATATAAATTAAATATTCCTCCTTTTAATGGATTTTCTTCCTTTCCATCTTTCTTAATTACTTCTATCTTAGTGTAATTTGGACTATATGATTGATTTAATTTAACATCTGTTGGCTCAAAATAGCCTGCCGTTACAGCAAAGTTTTGCCATTCTGGATTTGGAGTTTCTCCATATAATATAGGCATAGTTTTAAGCTCTGATGATGCTTTAATCGTAAATGTTCCTTTTTCTTCTAACTCTACAATTGGTAATAAAACTTTAAATTTCTCATTAGCTTTAAATGTTGTTTTTTCTTTGTTGTTTACATCTACTACTTTTGCTATTTTTTTAGTATCATTTTCTAATGATATTGTATATGTTTCATTAGCAGCTGACGCTGTTACACTATATGTTTTGCTTAAATAATTTTTATTAATACTATCTACTTTCCATTCTTTAGACTCATCTTTTACAGTTAAAGTTGCAACTTTTTTGCTATCTGTTGAATTACGTGCTGCTGTGATTATTTTCTTTATTGCTGCAACTACTCTTCTATTACTGTCTACATTTCCGTGTACCGTAAATTTGTCTAAATCATAATTATACATAGCGTCATATACTGCCATTTTTGTTGCTGCATATGCTTCATGCATATTGTTACAACCTAGTTCCTGTGGTGTTTTAAAAGGATAACCATTTACTATTGCTTTCCATATTTTATTGTTTGTTAACAATTTATTTATACTGACACTGTACTCGTGTTCTTCTGTAACACCAGGTCTTCCTTTATTTATGCAATATGCTGGATATTCTACTCCATCTTTTTTATATACAATTACTTCTACTCCAATACCTATATTGTCATAATTAAAAAATACCACTTCGCCTTTTGAATATAAGTCAGCTTTACTTATTGGCATAGTTGCTGCATTAGACTCAAAATGCATTGATGTAAACATCGATATAGCCATTATTGCAATAACTAATATTATTAATATTTTCTTTACCATCTAAATTTGTATGATTAAAAATCATACCCTCCTTTCTTATTTTACTTCTATTGCTTGAATGCATCTTCTATATTCTTTTCTATCTTTTTCGCAAGTTATTAAAGTTATTCTGTTATCTTTTGTTGGCTCTAAGTAATTCCAATTAGTTTGCTTTATTACTGTATTTGTTTCTACTAAATATGTTCTTGTTTTATTGGCCGTTTTATATATAATTTTATCTCCTTTGTTTAGTTCTTTTATTCTCTCAAAGAAATTACATTCATATCCTCTATTATGTGCTGCTAAGCCAACATTTCCAGTATCCTTAGGTGTTTCTGTAAAATGTCCTACTGCTTCTAACATAACTTCTTGTGTTGTTCCTTCTTTTATTGGTGCATTTAATCCAATTTTTGGTATTTCTATTCTCCATTTATTTGATTTGTCTTTTATTTTATTACTCTTTTTACTTTCATTGCTACTTGTAGAAGACACACTAGTATTCCTATTTGAAACAGTATTGTTTATTATGTTGTTTACTACGCTATTTTCTATGTTATTTGCTGTATTATTTTGAGTGGAATTTGAATTAGGATTAGAATTATTATTAATTGAATTTGAAGCACTATTCGATAAAATTATATTTTGAAAATCATCTGATTTATATTCTTGAGATAATTTTTTGGCTAAAGATTTATTAGCTGAACTTTCAAAAAAAGCTGTTATTATAAAGAATACAATTATTGTAATAAAAATTGTAATTTCTATAACGTCTCTTTTTCTAGTGTATTTCACATATAACACACCACCTTTTATTATTAAATTATATTAACCTTATTATTTTTTGATTTTTTTAAGAATTAATATTTTTGAATTAAAATTTTATTGATCCAAATTAATTTGAATTAAATAGAAATTGCAACTTCTTTAAAGTTATATTACTACATCATTATATGTTTGTAAAGCTTTTTACGTCGACAAAAAAAGACAATAAACTACATTGCCTAATTAGTTTGTAATTTATTTAATATATAAGTAATTTTATATTTTTTCTTTAGTAAAAAATACACCTTATTTATTATATAATTTTGTTATACTATAAATAAGGTGCATTTATTTTTTATCTTCTATTACAAGTTCTACCACATGTACACACATTGTTACTTCTTCCTTGTGAAAAAGTATTTGATGTTGTATTAAGTGGTCCCGATCCTGTTGTAGTTGTAACAGTTGTTACACTATTATTTGCATTTGTTAAACAATTATTATTTCTTGAATCAATTATCCTTACTGTTGCAACATTATTACCTGAATTACTATTACTATTTGCAGTTATCAAATTGTTTCCTGTTCTCAAATCATTATTATCTCCACATACATTACATGATGTTACACAATCTCCTATTATATTTCCGAATCGGCTATTTATTTTACAAATTATACAGGTTATAACAGCTGTAATATACGCTAAAAAGCTATACAATATTGCTAATATAAGTAAAGTTCCACTTGGCGATATTATAAATGCTACTATTAAGTATATGGCAAAAAACGTTGCTCCTACAAGTAAAGGACATTTTAATATTTTTTGTAATACAATTGCCAATATAATTGTTGCTACTGGCAATGCGAAAAAAACTAATAATGTATTCATATTCTCTTTAAGTATAGTTTGGCTATACTTTTACCTCCTACTACTTATATTTTTATTATATTTTATGTAATTTGAATACATTCTGTTACACAAATGCCATTAATAAATTTGTATATTTAATAAGGCAAATTTGTTAACTTTGTCTACTTTACTTATCTATTGTAATTAATTTAATAAGCGAATTTATTAACTAAATTAATTAATAAATTCGCTTAATACTTTTATTCATATTCAACTTTAACTAAATATAATCCGTGTGGAGGTAATGTTTTACCTGCCTTTTTTCTATCCTTATCTTCTATTATTTTTTTTATGCTTTCTGGTTCAATTGTTCCAATTCCTACTTCTAACAATGTTCCTGAAATAATTCTAACCATATTATATAAAAAGCCATTTCCTGTAAGCTTTATTATAATTCTTCCATTATATATAGAAACTTCTGCATTACATATTTTTCTAACACTACTTTTACTGCTAGTTCCACTTGATTTAAATGCTGAAAAGTCATGCTCTCCTTCAAAATATTTTGCTGCTTCTTTCATTTTTTCTATGTCCAATTTTTTTGGAAAATGATATTCCATATTTCTAAAAATTGCACTTGCTTGTTCATCATTGTTTATCACGTAAGCATATGTTTTTTCTTTGCAATTATATCTGCTATGAAAATTCTCGTCTACTTCTTCCGCTTTTTTTATTCTTATAGAATATTTAAGCTGAGAATTAATAGCAGTAGCCATTTTTTCTATAGGAATATTAGAATTAGTTTTAAAGTTTGCAACTTGTCCTAAAGCATGAACTCCTGCATCTGTTCTTCCAGATGCATATAGTTCTACTTTTTCTTTAGTTACACCTTCTATTGCTCTTTCTATTTCTCCTTGAATATTAAGTTTATTGGGTTGTTTTTGCCAACCATTAAAATCTTTTCCATCATATTCTATAGTTAATTTTATGTTTCTCGTAGTCTATTCTCCTTTATTTTCTTTTTCAGTTTTTTCACTATTTTCTACTTTTTTAGCCTCTTTTTCTACTGCTGCCTTTTTTCTTTTTTCTCTAATAATATCTATAAATTTCTTTCTCTCATTCTCTGCAAATCTCTTTGTAACTACATATTTTATTAAAATTTTCTTTAAAGCATCTTCTTTTACATCTGCTATTAAAGTACCATCTTTTGCAACAGATATTTTTCCTGTTTCTTCTGAGACAACAACCGCTATTGCATCACTTTCCTTAGAAATTCCAAGAGCTGCCCTATGACGAGTTCCAAGCTCTCTTGCTATATCTTTATCATCTGCTAAAGGTAAAATACAAGCTGCTGCAGCAATTTTATTTTTAGAAATTATAACAGCACCATCATGTAATGGAGTATTTGGCGTAAATAAGTTTACAATCAATTGTGGCGATACCTCTGCATTTATTCCAACACCTGTATCTATTATATCTTTAATTTGAATATCTCTTTCTATAACTATTAATGCACCAGTTTTTTCTTTAGCAAGTTCCTCAGCTGCAATTATAACTTTGTATATGTCTTCTTTTGTCTTAGTTGCTAAGTCTTTTTCAATTCCAAAATACTTTGTAAGTTTGTTGGTTCCAAGTTGCTCCAACATTCTCCTTAATTCCGGTTGGAATATAATCATCAATGCAATTACACCATAAGGCATAAATACAGTTAAAATAAAGTTTAAAATTCTAAATTGTAAAATTCCACTTAATATTGTTATAAGCACAATTAAAACAATTCCCTTAAGGAGTTGCCATACTCTTGAATTTCTAGCAGATTTTATAAATTTATATAATATATAAATTACTATTGCTAAGTCCAGAATTAATGGAACTATTTTAATAGGACTACTAAATATATCTTGTGCATAACTAACTATCACATCTGTTAATTCATTTATATTTACTAAAAAATTTTCCAAATTTTTTCCCCTCTTTTTCTTAGGTTTACTACATAACTATTAAATAATATATAAGAGTTGCTGCAACGCCTAATATCATAAGCGCAGCTAATATAATTGCCATAAATTTAACAGCTATTTTTCCTACATTATGTTTCTTTTTTGCCATTATTTTTCCTTCTTTCTTTTTTATTTTACAATATAAATTTTAGCATATTATTTGTTCTTTTTCAACATAAGACTTTTAAATAAATTATACTTTTTAATTACAATAACTTCATAACATCACATTTAAATTTTATTATTATTTTTCATAATAAAGAAAAATTTGTCAATTTATTTACAAAATCTATGGTTTCCTATGGTAACAGTCATTGGTCTTGACCAAATCCATTTATTTGTTGCAGTATTTGGGTTAAAATAGTAAATTGCTCCATAAGTTGGATCCCATCCATTTAGTGCATCTTGTGCTGCTTTTTTTGCAGTAGAGTTTGGTGTTAAATTAATTTGACCGTCTGAAACAGCATCAAACGCTCCACTTTGATATATAACTCCTGCTATAGTATTAGGAAATGAGCTATGTCTAACTCTATTTAAAACAACTGCTCCAATTGCAACTTGTCCAGTATAGGACTCACCTCTTGCTTCTCCATAAATAACTCTTGCCAGTAAATTCAAATCATTAGAACTTGTTGATACAGAACTGTTAGAACTACTAGAAGATGAATTGAAAATTCCCATTGCTTCTAAAGTTTTCTTTCCTGCTATTCCATCTACTTGAAGTCCATTTTTTCTTTGAAACCATTTTACAGCCTCTAAAGTTCCACTTCCAAATATTCCATCTATATTTCCATTATAATAGCCCCACCTTTTAAGTTTAGTCTGGATTTGTCTTACTTCTTCTCCTCTTGAACCATATTTAGAAAGTGCATACACTTCGTCATTTCTAAAAAATACATTATATGAAACAAAGATAGTAATAACTGCTAAAATCATTGTAATTGAAATTACCTTTTGCTTATTTATGACTATTTTTCTACTTTTAATATTTTCTCTTTTTATATTACTATTTTGTATCTTTTCTGTAAATTTATATAAATTTCTTTTAAACATAAAATACCACACCTTTAGAATAATTTTATATTTTTCTCAAATTATTCTAACCACGTGCGGTATTTTTATACATTTTTAAAAGCAAAAGGGTTTTGATTACTTGAAATGTGTCAAAAAACTCCGTCCCCATTGACACTTAAAAAATTCCTACTATATTTCCATCTTCGTCTATGTCTATGTTTTCTGCTGCTGGTACTCGTGGAAGTCCTGGCATTGTCATTATTTTCCCTGCTATCGCTACAACAAATTCAGCTCCTGCTCTTAAATGTATTTCTCTAATATGAATTTTAAAAGGTTCATTACATTCTAAGTTCTTTTGGTCATCAGAAAAAGAATATTGTGTTTTAGCTATGCATACAGGCATATTTCCATATCCCAACTTTTCTATAGTTTCTATTTCTTTTTCTGCCTCTTCAGAAAATTCTACACCTTCTGCTCCGTAAACCTTTTTAGCGACATCCTCTATTTTATTTTTTATACTTTCATTTAATTCATATGCGAATTTAAAGTTATGTTCTTTTTCTGCTAATTTTGCAACTTTTTCTGCTAAGTCTGTTGCTCCTTCTCCACCTTTTTCCCAACTTTCAACTAAGCTTAATTCTATACCTTTTTCTTGTAGTTTTTCTTTTAAATAATTTATCTCTTTTTCTGTGTCATAAGTATATTTGTTTATTGCAACTATTACATTTAAACCATATACATTTTGTAAATTATCTATATGTTTAAATAGATTCTTCATTCCTCTATCTAGTGCTTCTATATTTTCTTTTTGAACTTCTTCTTTTACTACTCCACCATGATATTTTAAAGCTTTCATTGTAGCAACGCAAACTACAACATCTGGATTTAATTCTGCTTTTCTACATTTTATGTCTAAGAATTTTTCTGCTCCTAAATCTGCACCAAAACCTGCTTCTGTTACAACATAGTCAGCTAATTTTAAAGCCATTTTTGTAGCTATAATGCTGTTACATCCATGCGCAATATTTGCAAAAGGTCCTCCATGAACTATTGCTGGTGTCTTTTCTAAGCTTTGAACTAAATTTGGTTTTATCGCATCTTTTAGTAATACTGTAAGAGCTCCATCTGCTTTTAAATCTTTAGCTGTTATTGGTTTATTTTCTTTATTATATCCAATAATAATATTACCAATTCTTCTTTTTAAATCTTTTATATCTGTTGCTAAGCATAATATTGCCATTATTTCAGATGCTACCGAAATATCAAATCCATCTTCTCTTGGAACTATATTTTTTTCACCAGAAAGACCAGTATTAACTTTTCTTAGCTGCCTATCATTTAAATCTAAGCATCTTTTCCAAACTACTCTTTCTATTCCAAGCTCATTTCCAAAATATATATGATTATCAATCATAGCAGATAGTAAGTTGTTGGCTGCCGTAATTGCATGAATATCACCTGTAAAGTGTAGGTTTATATCTTCCATTGGAGCAATTTGACTATGTCCTCCACCTGTTGCCCCACCTTTTATTCCAAAAACAGGTCCTAAAGATGGTTCTCTTAAAGCAAGTATTGCGTTTTTGCCTATTTGGTTTAGGCCATCTGCTAATCCTATAGCCATTGTAGTTTTTCCTTCTCCTAGTGGTGTTGGATTAATTGCTGTCATTAAAATTAACTTTCCATTTTTCTTATCTTTATATTTTTTCATTACATCTAATGAAATTTTTGCCTTGTACTTTCCATACTGCTCAATGTCATTTTCTACATTTATCTTCTTTGCTATGGCATTAATATCCTCTAATTTTGTATTTCTTGCAATTTCAATATCTTCCATATTCATTCCTCCTACTTAGGACTTTTGGTTAGCGTCCAATTTCTATTCCAAAAACGGACAGGTCATAGAAAAATATGTTTTCTTGATAGAAAACCTGACCTGTCCCTAATTTCTCATTTTTGGAAATTTGGACCTGTCCCCAATTTCCACTAAAATATTAAACCCACTATTAATCCTATTAAAGCACCTACTAAAACTTCTTTTGGAGAATGACCTAATACTTCTACTAGACGTTCTTGTACCTGTACACCAGTTAGTCCTGGAGTTTCTACTATTTTATTTAATAATTTTGCTTGTTTTCCTGCAGCCCTTCTTACTCCTGCTGCATCATACATTACAACTAATGAAAATATAACAGACACAGCAAATAAAGGAGAACTTATTCCTGCTGATTTTCCAATCATAGTTGTTAAAGAAACAACTACTCCAGAATGCGAACTTGGCATTCCCCCTGCTTGCAATATTCTTTTAAAATTAATCTTTTTGGTTGTTATTAAATCATATAAAAATTTAAATAATTGTATAAAAAACCATACCAAAATAGGTACAATTATATATTTATATTCCATTATAAAATTAGCTATTTCTTGAAACATTTTTATTCCCTTCTATTTTCTTTTTGTTTATTCTGCTTTTGGCACAAAATTTTCTTCTTTAATATCTTCGCCATTATTTATTAATATAGATATTCTTTTTTCTGCATTTTCTAATATTTCATTACATTTTTTCGATAATTTCATACCTTCTTCAAATTTGCTAACTGAAGTATCTAAGTCTAAATCACCTTTTTCTAACTCGTTTGCTATTTCTTCTAGCTTTTTCATTGTATCTTCAAAGTTTACTTCTTTATTTTCTTCCATTTCTAATAACATTCCTTTCTTAAGTCACTAATCTAGCTTAAGCATAATCATAATTATCTTTCAAGTTTTCACTTTTCTTGATTTTTCGACTTTGTTTATTTTTGTGTGACGGTTTCATTTTCTATGTCTACAATATACCAAGCAAGTACTCTTGTATCTTTATTTACAGAAACTCTATATTTTCCATCTGATGTTACTCCTGCTAAATCAAAATATACACTATCATCTTCGCCCCACTCATTTTTTACAAGTTCAATTGCTTTTTCTTCGTTAGAATTGTTTGCATTGTCACTTGTAGAAGGTTGTTGTTGTTGCTCATCCGTATTAGTTACATTTTCTGTATTATTATTAACTTCCTCATTAACTACATTATTTTCTTGCTCACTATTTTCTACATTATTTGTTTCTGTATTATTTATTTCTTCATTAACTTGAATATCATTAAGGGCTTCTGTCCCTGTTTCCTTTTCACTAAATGGATTTATAAGTGCTACTACTGCAATTGCTACTACTATTATAAGAGCAATTACTAATATTACTATTGCAACTTTAGTTTTCTTATTCATACTAGTCTCTTCCTTTCTTCTTTCGAACATATTTTAAAAATTTTTCTTTATTGTTAGTTACTGATTTTTTATATTTAGCATACCTATTGGCTAACATAGCTTAACTTATTTACACTACTTCTGTATTTACTTTTCCATCTTCAAACCTTAAAGTTAGTTTATCTCCTTGTTTTAATTCTGATGCTTTATGCACAATTTTCCCGTCTTTTTCGGCTATGCTATAGCCTCTGGCCAATGTTTTTAACGGGCTTAATGCATCTAGCTTTGAATATAACTTTATGGCTTCTAATTTTTTGTCTTTGTACTTTGTAACTATACTAGTTTGAATACTCTTTACGTATTTATCTATTAACATATAATTTTCGTTAATCTTTTGTAAAGGATCTTTAAACACTCTACTATTCATACATTTCTCATAGCGAAGTCTCATTAATTCAGTTTTCTTTTTTAATGCTTGCCTAAATCTGTTTTGATATGTATTTAATTTTAGTTCTACCTCTGCAATGTTTGGCACTGCAAGTTCTGCAGCTGCAGATGGTGTCGGTGCTCTTAAGTCTGCTACAAAATCTGCTATAGTAAAATCTGTTTCATGTCCTACTGCTGATATTACTGGAAGTTCTGAATTATATATTGCTTTTGCAACAATTTCTTCATTAAAAGGCCATAAGTCTTCTAAAGATCCTCCACCCCTAGCCAAAATTATTACATCTGCTAGCTTTTTTTCATTCATTAGCTGTATACCAGCAGCAATTTTTTTTGCTGCGCCTTCTCCCTGAACGGGTACAGGTAACAGCTTTAAATATACATTTGGATTTCTCCTTGTAGAAACATTTATTATATCTCTTATAACTGCTCCGGTATTTGATGTTAAAACACCTATGCTTTTAGGTATAAATGGAATTTTCTTTTTATGAGATGCATCAAAATAGCCCTCTTTTTCTAATTTTGCTTTTAGTTCTTCGTAAGCAGTATATAAACTTCCCATGCCATCTTCTTGCATAGCTTTGCAATAAAGTTGATATACACCGTCTCTTTCAAATACAGATACTGTACCAAAAGCCATAACTTTCATTCCATCTTTTGGCGTAAATTTTAGATGTGGCGTGTATGTTTTAAACATTATACATTTTATTAAAGAATTTTCATCTTTTAAAGTAAAATACATATGTCCTGTATAGTGAAGCTTAAAGTTAGATATTTCTCCTTTTACCAAGACATTATTTAAATTTTCATCACCAGCAATTTTTTCTTTTATATATTTATTTAAATCTGTTACTGTTATTGCTTGATATTCCACTTGTTTTTCTCCTTTTGTTATTATTTAGTATCTGTCTATTTTAATTATTGTTATTCTTCTATATCATTTACTATATTGGCCAATACGCCATTAACAAAAGCAGATGAACTATCATCTCCATATGCTTTTGCTAATTCTACTGCTTCGTTTATTACAACTTTATATGGCAATTTTTTATATAAAATTTCGTATATCGCCAACTTTAGTATGGCTATATTTATTTTTGAAACTCTTTCTATTTGCCAATTTTTTGCCAAGTTGTCTGATATATTTTTTACTATCTCTTCCTCATGGTCATTAATTCCGTTTATAGCATCTTCTAAGTATTCTATAACTTTCTTGTCTTGTATTTCATTATTTTCAATATAAAGTTCTAATTGTTCTTTTTGTTCTGCTATGTTTAATTTTTGCACTTCAAAACTATATAGTAGTTCAAAAGCCATACGTCTTGATTCTGTTCTGCTCATAAGTCCGTTTATTCTCCTTACTATAATCTATCTATGAAATTTTTAAGCTTTTCCTTTACACTTTCTTTATTACATTGAATATAATAACCAAAATATCCACACGCAACAATTACTACAGCCCATATTATAAACTTATATAGACTTGTACATAATAAAATTATTGCAACAAGTACACCAATAATTGCACCTGCATACTTTGTTACAAACTTTTTGAAATCATCCATAAAAAACTTCCTTTCTACTCCTGTGTAATATTATCAATTGGTTTTACATCCTTAACTTTTATATTAACTTCTTTTACTTCTAAGTCTGAGGTTTTCTTAATTACTTGTTTAATTTTAGTTTGTAAATTTGCAGATAACTCTTTTATTACTACATTTTCTTTTACTTCTAAATTCACAAATACTCTTACATTGCTTTCTTGGTCAACTTCTACTTTAGATGTAACATTTTCAGCACCGCTAAATCCTCTTACAACTCCATCTACTAAATTTTCTAAAGTATCTCTTGTAATTAGTAGTTTTCCGTCCGAGTTTTCTAATAAAATACTATTTTTAGCATCATTTTTGTCTTTAGAACTTGAATCAAAAAATATGCATTTAATTGCAAGTAAGATAAATACAATAGAAAGTCCTAATAATATATTTGATGTTACTTGGTCTGCTAAAGCTTGTTTTACAATGTCTGTTACTAAATTTATATCTAACCAACCAAAAATCATTAAGCAAAGTAATATAGACAATATTAATATTAGAGTAGAAAATAATACTAATCCTATTTTATCTAAAACTTTCATTTTATCTCCATTTCTCCACAGTTTTCACACAAATTGTGCAAAAGTATGGCCTTTAGTAATCTACTTGTATTTATATAATTTTAAATATTTATATAAACCAATTAAAGGCACGTTTTGTGCCTTTTCTTATTTTCCTTCTTTAGAATCGTTGTTATCTTTTTCAAGTGTTGTATCTGCATTTACACCTTGAACATGAACATTTACTTCTACAACTTTTAATCCTGTCATATTTTCAACAGCTTTTTTTACTCTATTTTGAATTTCAAAGGCTACATCTGGTATTCTTACACCAAATTCAACAATAATGTTAACATCTATTTTTGTTTCTTTTTCTCCAGCTTCTACTTTAATACCTTTTGATAAATTTTTCTTTCCGCTTAATACTTCAGAAATTCCTCCTGCAAATCCTCCAGACATTGCAGCTACTCCTGGTACTTCTGCCACAGCAACACCTGCTATAACTGCTATAACATCATCTGCAATTTGTATATTTGAATTTTCTATAGTTGTCTCTGTTTCTGGTACTAACTCCTTAACCTCTTTATTTTCATTAACTTCATTCTTATTTTCTTCGTCCATAATAAGACCTCCTTTAAATTTTATCTTTATTTACAGATATAAGTATATCAATTTATGCCATTTTTTACAACTATTTTTCAAAATTTGCAAAAAAAGTTTAACTTAATTTGAATTTGTTACATAAATTATACTTTTTTTACTCAAAAATACTTCCAGCTTGAATTTTATTTCCTCTTAAATAGTCATTTATCGACATTTTTTTAGCATTTTCACCTTGTATCTCTAATACTTTTATTATTCCACCAACTGCATTTATAAATAATCCATTTTTTTCATCTGAAAATAGAACAGTTCCTGGTGCTAGTCCATTCATTCTATACTTATATTCCTCTAATTCTGGAAATTTTTCTATTAAATCATCTAAAGAAATTACATTTACTTTCCAAAATTTCACTTTTTTTCCATCTAAATCTGAATAAGCTCCCATTATTGGGTTTAATCCCCTTACTAAATTTTTGATCTTATATGCATCCATTTCGTACCAATTTATTTTGGCCATTTCTTTTGAAAGCATTGGAGCTAAAGTAAAGTCTTTTCCTTGTTTTTCTCTTGGGGCTGTTCCTTCTTCAATTTGTTTTAAAGTTTTTACAAGCAAGTTTGCTCCAATTTTACTTAATCTATCCCAAAGCTCACCTGTTGTCTCATCTTCTCCTATTTCTACTTTTTCTTTTAAAATCATATCTCCTGTATCCATTCCAACATCCATATACATTGTTGTAATTCCGGTTTCTTTATCTCCATTTAAAACTGCCCATTGGATTGGTGCGGCGCCTCTATATTGCGGAAGTAATGATCCATGAACATTAATGCATCCTAGTTTTGGAATATCTAACAACTCTTTTGGTAAAATTTTTCCATAAGCCACAACACAAATAACGTCTGGTTTTAGGCTTTTTATCTTATCTATAAACTCTATATTATTCCTTACTTTTAGTGGCTGATATATTTTTAAATTTTTTTCTAATGCATATTCTTTTACAGGTGATGGAATTAGTTTCATTCCTCTGCCTTTTGGTTTATCTGGATTTGTTACTACTGCTAAAATATTATGTCCCGCTTCATATACAGCCTTTAAAGATTCTTTTGCAAAATCTGGAGTTCCCATAAAAACAATATTTAACATATTAGAAAACCTCCTTGTTTATATTTTTATAATAAATTTCATACATTATACCAAAAAATAATAAATTTATCAAACATAAAAATCCCCCCTTGGGTAATTCCCTTGGGGGATTGGAGTGCTATATGTTGCTTATAGTCGATATTGCACTCTTGAAAATGAGAGACCGCTTTTTGTCATGTTCGTTTTCGACCATGATACAATATCGGTCAAACTCTGTGATAGTCCCGGTGATTGGGACACCATTGGTGGTAAAGACTCTTACAGTTTTCTTGCTTTTAACAAGCTCTTCTAACGTCCGTTGTTGCAAGCCTTTCTCTTTTTCTTGCATATTTTTTCACTCCAATACAATATTTGTATTCTAGTTATACTAGAACCTGTTCATTATTATAACACACTTTACATAAAATTACAATTATACTTTAAAATTTTATCCTTCTTCCTCATTAGGATCCACATAGTGAAGTGTTCCTGGTATCATTTTATCTACAAAAAGTATTCCATCTAAGTGATCTATTTCATGTGCTAGTGCCTGTGCAAGAAGTCCTTCACCTTTTATTTTTACCTTTTTTCCATTTTCATTTAATGCTTCTACTACAACTTCGGCTGGTCTTATCATTTTTGCATATTCATTAGGAAAGCTTAAGCAGCCTTCATCTACTTCTTGTTCTCCTTTTTGTTTTACTATTCTTGGGTTAACTAATTTAAGTGGTGGATTACCATCGTATAAGTCTATTACTATTACTCTTTTTAAAATTCCTACTTGTGGTCCTGCTAGTCCCACTCCATTGTATTCATGCATTGTATCTACCATGTCATCAAGGAGCTCTCTTATTCTGTCATCTACTTCTTCTACTTCTCTAGCTTTTTTTCTAAGTATTTCGTCATTTTCTAGTCTTACTTGTCTTATCGCCATTTTCTATTCCTCCTATATCATATTAGTTGGGTTAACATCTATACTAATATTTGCATCTCTGTTTTTACAATATTTAATAGTTTGAGCCTTTTCCATTGTATTGTTCATTAAGTATATTATATCTTCTCCAAACTTACATTTTATTAATATTCTCCACCTATATTTATTTTTTATTTTATCTATAGGTGCAGGAAGTGCTTTATAAAGCATTATTCCTATATTTTCTTTTTCAACTCTATCTTTTAAATATTTGTGCAAACTTTGTGCTACTTTCATTGTTATTTGTTCATCTTTTGAACTAACTCCAATTACTATTATATCGCAAAATGGCGGATATTTCAATTGTTTTCTTAATCTCATTTCTGTATTGTAAAACATTTCTTCATTTTGTGATTTTACACACTCAATCGCAAAACTATCTGGATTATATGTTTGAATAATTACTTTTCCTACATCTTCTCCTCTTCCTGCTCTTCCTGCGACTTGTGTTAATATTTGAAATGTAATTTCATTTGCTCTATAATCGTTCATATTCAAACTTCCATCTGCCGCAATTACACCAACTAAAGTTACATTTGGAAAATGATGTCCTTTTACTACCATTTGTGTTCCTATTAATATGTCTGCTTTATTTTCTTTAAAATCTGTTAGTATTTTTTCATGAGAATTCTTTTTTGAAACCGTATCTATATCCATTCTTATAGTTTTTGCTTCTGGAAATAGTGTGTTTATTTCCGCTTCTAATTTTTGTGTTCCTGTTCCAAAATATCTTATATTTTCACTACCACATTCAGGACATTTTGTAATTACTTTTGTCTCATATCCACAATAATGGCATTTTAATTTGTTAGTACTTTTGTGATATGTAAGTGTTATATCGCAATTCTTGCATTTAGCAGTGTATCCACAATTCCTACACATAACAAATGTAGAAAAGCCTCTTCTATTTAAAAACAAAATCGTCTGCTTTTTATTTTCTAAATTTTCTTTTATTGCTTCTTGCAATTTTTCGCTAAGCATTGACTTATTTTTTTTAGATAATTCTTCTCTTAAGTCCACTATTTCTATAGTTGGTAACTTAGCATTATTAGCTCTTTTATTTAATCTTAATAAAACGCTTTGTTTTTTCATTGTTCTATATAGTGAGCTTGTATCTGGAGTTGCACTTCCAAGCACAAGTGGTACATTGTTTTCATCACATAAATATCTTGCTACATCTTTTGCATTATATCTAGGTGTCGATTCAGATTTGTAAGAGCTATCGTGCTCCTCGTCTATTATAATAATACCTAAATTTTGTACTGGTGCAAATATTGCCGAACGTGCACCTATTACGATTTTAGCTTGTCCATTTTTTATTTTATTCCATTGATCAAATCTTTCTCCTATAGACAATTTACTATGCAAAACCGCAATAGTATCTTCTCCAAACCTTGCTATAAATCTATCTACAGTTTGTGGAGTAAGAGAAATTTCGGGAACTAACATAATGCTTGTCTTGTTATTATTTAATGCCTTCTCTATAAGTTGTAAATATATTTCTGTTTTTCCAGAGCCTGTAACCCCATATATTAAATATTCGCCATATTTATTTTTATCCATTTTACTACTTATTTCGTCATACGCATTTTGCTGTTCTTCTGTGAATTTTAATTTTCGAGATTGTTTTTCAACCTTATGTAAAAATGGATTTCTTTCCACTTGTTTTTGTTCAATAACAATATAATTTTTCTTTTCTAAAGCCTTTACAGCATCTCTAGTTGTATCTGTAAAAAGTAATAAATCCGCTAAATTTGTTTCTCCATTATCTAATAAAAACTTTAGTATTCTTAATTGTTTAGCAGATTTAAATTTGTTCTCTTCTATATCATTTTCTACAATTGCCTCATCTATTATAGAAACAAAATTTTCATTTTTCTCTTTTACTCTATTTTCAATTACTTTAGTAGTAGTTCCTGGTGGAAGCATTAATTTTATGCATTCAGAAACATTGCAAAAATATCTTCTTGCCATCCATTTTGCAAGCTCTACTTTTTCCTCACTAAGGCCGTTTTCATTAACTATTTTTTCTATGTCTTTTAACTTAAACTCCGAGCTTTCTTTTATTCCTATTATAAAGCCCTCTTCTAACTGCTTTCTATTTCCAAATTGCACAAAAACTCTACTACCAACCATTGCCTTATAAGCCATAGTTTCTGGTATATTGTAGTCAAATACTTTATTTAATTCCTTTGCATTACTATTTAATATTATTTCTGCTACCATTTTGCCCCTCACAGCTTTATTATAACAATACAGAGGATTAATGTAAAGCCACAAAATTTTTATAAATTTTATTTTGTCTAATGACCAAATATCCTAAGTATGCTAAAATTATTAAAATTGCAATGTTATGTATGTATAAAAGTAAAATACTACTTATAAACATTAAGCAAATCATAGTTATATTAGAAATTTTATTTATGTAATAATATGACTTTTTCATTCCGCTTCTTATATTTATAATTTCTTTTAAGATTCTTCCTCCATCTAATGGATAAATTGGAATTAAGTTAAATATACCAATTAAGATATTTGCATAAATTGCTGTTTCTCCTAAAAGTATATTGTTTACATTTATTCCAACATTGTTTAAAGCCATCAATATAAAAACAATTAAAAAGTTAGTTAACGGTCCTGCTATTGCTAATATCATTCTTTTTAAACATACCTTAGTACCTTTTTTTACTTTTGTATTATACAAATCCAAATCTGCCTTAAAACTAATTTGCAAACCAAATGGTGTTATATTAAAAGATTCTGGTTTTAACTTTAATATTAATCCACATACTAGATGTCCCAATTCGTGTATTACTGCATAAATCATTAATATAGCATAAATTTCAATTTGATTTGTAATAACAAATATTAACGCAAACAAAAATATTTTTAAATCAATTGTTATTCTCATTAAATTTTTCCTCCTCGTTACTTTATTTTTATTAATCTCATTAGTTTTTTCTATTAATCTCTTTAGTTTCGTTTTAAGCAATTATTTTGTTTGTATTTACATATTGCTCAAATACTCATTAGCTTGTTTGGTATAATTTGCTCACTTTACAATTAAAATTTAAGTATGTATTCTGGATTTATAATGTTGTTGTTTCTTCTTATTTCAAAATGCAAATGTGGTCCAGTTGCTTTTCCTGTATCTCCAACCAACGCTATTTTTTCTCCTTGCTTAACCTCCTGTCCTTCTTTAACTAATAGCTCACTACAATGTGCATATAATGTTACCGCTTCTCCGTTTCTTATTTTTATATGTTTTCCATATTCCCCTTCTTCAGAAACTTGTTCTACTGTCCCGTCTGTTGAAGCAACTATTTCAGTTCCCATACTTGCTCCAATATCTATTCCATAATGATTTGCAGATATTATGTCTGTAGGCTCACGTGCACCATATCTTGATGTAACAGTTCCTTTAACTGGGTTTATAAAGTTATAATTTGCTTTTAAAAACTCAGCATCTATTTCCATTTGTGATTTATTTTCATTGCTTGCTTCTGTTTCTGCTTGAGTGTTTTCTTCTTTTCCACCACCCATTCCAACGTTTTCAGCATTTGTATGTTCACTATTCTGTGCCTCTGTATTACTACTTTCTGTATTGCTAGCATTTTCTTGGTTGCTTTCTGAATTTACAGCATTTTCTGGTGCTGTATTTGTGTCAGAATTATCATTAGAATTTTGTAGTAAATTATTTAGAAAAGGTATACTATTTTTATTGTCGTTAAGCATTGTTACTGCTTGATTGTATAAATTTTGAAAGTTAATATCATATTTTAAAAACTCCTTAGTTTTATTAATGACATCATCTGAAAAAAAGTATGAGGTGTTTTTTATTAAATAAAAAATCACATAAATAACCATACAAATTAAAATCTGTAAGGCCATTTTCTTAAATAAACTAATATTTACTTTTTCTTTATTTTGATTTTCGCTTGCATAGTTTATTTTTGCAAGTGAATTATTCCTTCTTCTGTTATATACTTCTTCTGCTCTTTTTTGCCTTTCTTCAGGAGTTATTGTTCTTTCCAATATAAAAACACCTCTTCCTTTGTAGTTTTTACATCTATATTCAAGGAAGAGATGTTTTATGATTTTTTATTTAAATTAAATTTGTTAATATACTTAAGAGTAATGCTGCAATAAGCATAAAGTTTATGTTTCGCAGTCTTTTATATTTTTTATCCACTTTTTTATTGTTACTTTTTGTACTGTTATTTTCCTTTTCTATTTTTAAAATATAATCTGCTATAACAAGTTTTGCTTCATTTGCCAAAAAATCTTTACTTTTTCCATTTTGCCCATTTTCTTTAAATTTTTCTGTATTTTCTATATACTCAGGCTTTTTTATTTTTTGATTTTGCTTTAAAAATACAATTGCTTCATCTACTAAGTTTG
>ERZ1643251.699-NODE-699-length-44599-cov-8.241110_pt1 | contig 44599 bp, 59 predicted proteins | sample MGYA00579261_ERZ1643251 | MGnify/ENA primary metagenome ERZ1643251 (study PRJEB29033, sample SAMEA4952267) | chicken gut metagenome | biome: Broiler Chicken; feature: Gastrointestinal Tract; material: Caecum | place: Ireland | collected 2018 | study: Broiler... | reverse complement strand
AAACCAATGTTCCACGTGAAACTATAAAACCAATGTTCCACGTGAAACTATAAAACCAATGTTCCACGTGAAACTATAAAAAACTCTTGCAATCGTTAATAAATTGTTATATATTATTTAAAGCACAACATATATGTTTGAACCAGGTCAGAATCGGAAGATAGCAGCCTTAAGAACCTCTATATGTGTGTGCTTTTTATTATGGTGGTGATCTATATGGATGAAACATATATGAAGATTGCATTGAAAGAAGCAGAAAAATCGTATGCAATTGATGATGTGCCAGTAGGAGCAATTATTGTTTATCAAAATAAAATTATTGCACGTGCACATAATACAAAACAAAAATCTCAAATTGCTGTGAATCATGCTGAAATAGTAGCAATTACAAAGGCATGTAAAAAGTTAAATTCGTGGCATTTAGACGACTGTACTATGTATGTGACAATGGAACCATGTTTAATGTGTGCTGGTGCATTATTACAATCACGAATATCTCGATTAGTATATGGTACTCCGAATTTAAAATTTGGGTTCGTTGAAAGTATTGATTCTGTTTTAAATAATGGAAAAAATAATCATAAAATTGAAATATGTAGTGGCGTTTGTAAAGAAGAATCAGAAAAAATGTTGAAAGATTTTTTTAAAGCAAAAAGAGGTTGATTGTAAAATCGAATCTCTTTTATTATATAAGGAAAAATGTTATAATAATTAAGTATGAGGTGATGATATGTATCAAGCATTATATAGAAAATACAGGCCAAAAACATTTTCTGATGTAGTGGGTCAAGAAATGATTGTTAAAACATTACAAAACGAAATTAAAAATGGACATATTAATCACGCTTATTTATTTGCTGGTCCACGAGGAACTGGAAAAACAAGTATAGCTAAAATTTTAGCAAAGGTATTAAATTGTGAAAATTTAAAAGATGGTAATCCGTGCGATAAATGTGTTAGTTGTACGCAAATAAATAATAAACAAACAACGGATATAATTGAAATTGATGCCGCATCTAATAATGGTGTTGATGAAATCAGGGAAATTCGTAATAAAGTTAATTTAGTTCCATCTACAAGTAAATATAAAGTTTATATAATTGATGAGGTTCATATGTTAACAGTTGGAGCTTTTAATGCTTTATTAAAGACATTAGAAGAACCACCAGCACATATCATCTTTATTCTTGCAACGACTGACCCCCACAAGATTCCTGCAACAATTTTATCTCGTTGTCAAAGATTTGACTTTAAAAAAATTAGTGTAAAAAAAAGTGCAGAAAGATTGAAAAATATATGCAAAATTGAAAAAATTGATATTGATGATGAATGCTTAGATGAAATTGCTAGATTAGCAGATGGTGGAATGCGTGATGCACTAAGTATGCTTGATCAAGTAATAGCGTATAGTGATGGAAAGATCAGTTTGGATGATATTCACGAAATCAATGGTACTGTTTCACAATATCAACTAGAAAAATTTGTAGCTCATATTTGTCATAAAGATTTATTAGAATCTTTGAAACAATTGGATTTATATAATGAAACCGGGAAAAATTTTGTGAAAATCACCGAAGAGCTTATTACGTTTTTCAGAAATATGTTATTGTGCAAAATTGTTCCGAATTATTTTAATGAAAAAGAAAATATAGAAATATATCAAAATATTTCCCGGGAAATAAATCAGACTAATTTAATTACGATGATTGATATCTTACAGGAAACATTAAACAAGTTGAAAAATACAAATAATCCTAAATTGGTTTTAGAATTAAGTCTTATGAAAATGATGAATATAACTAATGTTTTGAATGAACAAGGAAATTTAAAAGAACAGCAGATATTGAAAAAAACAGATGATCATAATTTAAAAAATAATATAGTTTTAGAAGAGAAAAAAGTAGAGCTTGTTCCATCACAAGAATCAACTCAAGAAGAACCTCCTGTATTGGATCAAAAAGAAGAAAAAATAAATCCAGAAAATAATCAGAAATTATCCATAGATGAAACGAAATTAAATTTATGGAAAAAAAGAAGAGTCGATAATACTTTAGCTGGGTTTAATAAAAAGTTATTATTAGAGTTACGACCGATGATTGATGACTTACAATCTTTACTAATTAATCCAGATTATAGTGAATATATTTCAACTTTATTAGATGGACAATTAAAAGCGGTTGGAAATGATTATATGATTTTTGTATATGATGATCCAACTTTGGCAAATATGTTTAATATTAATGTTTCGATTATGGAAGAAATGATTGAAACAGAATTTCAAGAACATTATCGCTTAGTAGCCGTCGATATGTCGGAATGGGAAAAAATTAAAATAGATTTCAATCAAAAGAGAAAGCATTATGAATATGCAGAAGAAACGATATCGATTCACGATTTGTTTCAAAATGATACAGAAGTGAAACAAGATGGAATGGAAAATTTATTTGGAAATATAGTAGAATATCAATAGAAAAGAGGAATTTTTATGAATATGCAAGCAATGTTAAAACAAGCACAGAAATTACAAAAAGAAATGATGAATACGAAAGATGAAATTAGTAAAATGACGTTTACAGGAAAATCTTCATTAGTAGAGGTAACAGTAAATGGAGATAAGAAAGTTTTATCTGTAAAAATTAATAGTGATAGCGCATTAGAAGCAGATGAAATTGAAATGTTACAAGATATGATCATGATAGCAACGAATGATGCTTTCGAACAAGTAGATAAGATTACAGAGTCAAAGATGGGTAAATATACACAAGGAATGCCAGGTTTATTCTAATATGGTAAAATATCCTTCTTCACTTCAAAACTTAATAGAGTGCTTTAAAAAGTTACCTGGAGTAGGAGAACGAACAGCAGAAAGATACGCACTATCTTTTCTTTCTTTGGATGAAGATAGTATTAATATTTTTGCCCAATCAATGAAAGACGTACATGTAAAAATCAGACGTTGTGATAAATGTAATAATTATAGTGAAGGTGAACTATGCGAAATATGTAAGGATCAAAGTCGTGATCAAAAAACAATTTGTGTTGTAGAAGAACCAAAAAGTATTATTTCATTTGAACGTGCAGGAGCCTTTCAAGGTGTGTATCATGTACTCGATGGACTAATCTCTCCATCTGACGGAATCAATCCAGATGATATTAATTTGTCATCACTTATAAAAAGAATAGAAAATGATCAAATAGAAGAAGTAATTATAGCGGTAAGACCTTGTGCTGAAGGTGAAATTACAGCTATGTATATAGCAAAAAAATTAGAATCTTATCAAGTGAAAGTAACAAAGATTGCTTATGGTATTCCACTGGGAGCCGATATGGGATATATGGATCCTTTAACATTAGAAATATCATTAGAAAATCGTCAAAAGCTTTCATAAAGTGTTGCTCCTCTCATAAATTGTAATGAGGTGGACAAACATATGATTAAAAAAATAATTAGAATCATCAGAAAAATTATATTTAGTTGTCTTATTTTATATGGATATAATATGATAATGTCATCGATGAATATGATGATTCCAATCAATGTCATAACAGTAGGATCTATTTCAATTATTGGGATTCCTGCTTTATTTGCATTAATTTCTATTTTATATTTTATATACTAGGAAGTAGGAAAGAGAAGCATGTTGGAAGAATTTAAAACAACTCAAAATATTGCTTATAATGTTATCGTTAACAGCGTGAGTAAAAATAAAATTTCTCATGCTTATTTGTTTGATACAAATTCTTATCCTAAAGCAATGGATTTTATTATGGCATTTGTGAAGTATTTACTTTGCGCTAGTCATTATGCCAATAAAAATTCGTGTGGAGATTGCTCTTTATGTAGAAAAATAGATGATGGGAATTATACTGAATTGAAGATGATTGAACCAGACGGTATGTGGATAAAAAAAGAACAATTGTCAGAACTTCAAAAAGAATTTAGTACTAAACCGGTAGAAGGAAAATATAGAATATATATTATCAAGGAAGCGGAAAAATTAAACACTTCTGCAGCAAATTCTATCTTGAAGTTTTTAGAAGAACCGGAAGAAGGTATTATAGCTATCTTGGTAACTGATAACCTATATCAATTATTAGATACCATTGTTTCTAGATGCCAAATAATTTCACTAAAAGAAGCATCTATCGAGGAAATTGTAAATGATACACAAATAGAAGATAATGAACTTTTTAGAGTTGCAATGGTCGAGACGAGTAACTTAAAAGACTTATCGCAATTTATGGAAGATGAAAAAAATAAAATTTTATTGGATGAAACTTTACAATTTTTATATACTTATGAAAGTAGTGGAACTGATGCATTACTAGGAACAAATAAATTATCAAATTTATGTAAAGAGCGAGTCGATATGTCTTATGTTTTTGATATAATGATCATGTATTATCAAGATATGATACATTTGAAATTGAAGCGGAAACCAAGTGTTTTTATTAAACCAGATCAGCATATGGAAAAAATCATAGAACAGAATAAATTATTGGCACTTTGCCATAAATTAAATATTTTTATAGAGTTAAAAGATGAAATAAAATATAATGTGAATCAAAATTTATTACTAGATCGATTAATATTAGCGTTAGAGGAGGTGGAAGTATGATCGATGTTGTTGGAATATCATTTGGAGAAAATCATAGAGTGTATTATTTTTCTTTAAATCATTTAGATGTAAAAAAAGGAAAAAATGTAATAGTAGAGACGGAAAGAGGTCTTCAATATGGTACGGTAGTAACAGAAATCATCTCGATGGATGAACAAAAGTTAAAATTTCCATTGAAACCTTTGATTCGAATAGCGAATAAGAAAGATCGTGAACAATATAAGAAAAACCTTCACGATGCAGAACGAGCATTAAAAAAATGTAAGGATTTAGTGATAAAGCACAAACTGAATATGAAGGTGATGGATGCAGCTTACACTTTTGATAGAGATCAATTGCTCTTTCATTTCTTGGCGGATAATCGCGTTGATTTCCGTGCTTTGGCGAAAGAACTAGCATCTATCTATAGAACTCGTATCGAGTTACGACAAGTAGGGGTAAGAGATAAGGCAAGAGAAATAGGTGGATATGGTCCATGTGGGAAGAAATTGTGCTGTTCTCAGTTCTTGTATGAATTTGATTCAGTGTCTATGAATATGGCTAAAAACCAAAATATTTCTTTAAATCCTTCTAAAATTAATGGTGTTTGTGGTAGACTATTGTGTTGTCTTAAGTATGAAGATGAAACTTATACTGAGTATAAGAAAACATTACCAAAAGTTGGGAAAAAAGTTGTGACAGAACAAGGAGAAGGAACTGTTACTAAAGTTGATATTTTAAATCAATCTTATACTGTAGATATTCCAAGTATAGGTTTAATAGAAGTGGAAAGTAAAGATGGAAGTAATTAATGATTTATTAGCATATAATAATTTAAAAATTATACAAAATCCTTCTATGTTTTCTTTTTCTCTAGATTCTGTGTTGCTTGCTAATTTCGTTAAATTAAATCCAACAATTAATAAAATTTTAGATATTGGATGTGGGAATGCTCCAATTCCAATGATATTATCAACTAAGACAAATGCGGATATTGTTGGTGTGGAGATTCAAGAAAAAGTAGCGGATATGGCAAAACGTTCTGTTGCTTATAATCATTTAGAGAAACAAATTTCCATTTATTGTCAAGATATCAAAGAATATGCGAAAAAAACAGAATCTGATACTTATGATGTGATTACATGTAATCCTCCGTTTTTTAAAGTAACGAAGAATTCACATTTAAATGAAAAATTATACAAGACGATTGCCCGTCATGAAGTAGCATTAAATTTAGAAGATATTTTTAAAATAGCAAAAAAGTTATTAAAGAATAATGGAACGGTTAGTATTGTACATCGTCCAGAGAGATTAGTAGAAATTATTGATGCAATGAAACAGAACAATATCGAACCTAAACGTATGCAACTAGTTTATCCTCGTATTTCTCAAGAAGCTAATATTTTATTAATCGAAGGAACGAAGAATGGAAAGCCAGGTCTTACGATAGAACCTCCGATTTATAGTCACGAGGAAGATGGAAGTTATACAGAGCAAATAAAAAAATATTTTAAGGGATGATCCTATGAGTCAAAAAAGTTATCAAACAAATCAGTCAATATTATATTTAATACCAACCCCTATTGGAAATATGGAAGATATTACATATAGAGCAGTGAGAATTTTATCTGAGGTTGATGTAATATTTTCGGAGGATACGCGTATTACTAGAAATTTATTACAATACTATGATATTCATCAAAAATTAATTGCAAATCATCAATATAATGAAGAAGAAAATAAGGAAAAATTACTATCTTATTTACGCGAAGGGAAGAATGTGGGTTTAGTTACAGATCGTGGAACTCCCGTAATTAGTGACCCGGGATATATCCTCGCAAATACAGCAATTGAAAATGGATTTTCAGTTGTTGCTTTACCAGGGGCAACAGCATTGATTCCAGCGCTTATTACATCTGGAATTGAATCGATGCCTTTTATGTTTTATGGATTTTTAAATAGCAAAGAAGGTAAACGAAAGAGCGAGTTGGAAGAATTAAAAAATGTTCGGATGACAATGATCTTTTATGAAGCCCCTCATCGTATTCAAAAAATGTTGCACACGATGTTAGAAGTCCTTGGTGATCGTAAAATTTCTATTTCCCGGGAAATAACGAAGAAGTATGAAGAAATCTATCGTGGGACAATATCACAAGTTTTAGAGGAACTAAATGATCCAAAGGGAGAGTTTGTTATTGTTGTCGAGGGAAATAAAGAACAAAAATCATTTGATCATTTGACAATTATTGAACATGTCAATATATACTTAAAAGAAGGAAAAAAGCTAAACGAAGCTTGTAAAATCGTGGCAAAAGAAAGAAATTTATCTAAAAGTGAAGTATATAACGAATATCATAAAGCTGAATAGTCGAGTGAGGTGAAAAGTATGAAATTAATTGTAGGATTGGGAAATCCTGGACGAGAATATGAGAAAACGAGACATAACATGGGATTTATGGCAATCGATGCGATCGCTCAGCAATACAATGTTTCTTTTCAAAAGGAAAAATTTGGTGGACTTTATACAGAAATTAGAATCGATGGTGAAACATACTTGCTTTTAAAACCTCAAAAATATATTAATTTGTCTGGTGAAGTCATTAAAAAATATATGGATTTTTATAAAATTCCAATTGAAAATTTATTAGTTATCTCTGATGATTTAGATATGGAATTTGGAAGAATTCGTCTCAAATTGAAAGGAAGTTCCGGAGGACATAATGGACTTAAAAATATAGAGATGCATTTAGGAACTCAAAATTACCATAGAATTAAGATTGGTATTTCCAATCGAAAAGAAATCGATACAAAAGATTACGTTTTGGGAAAATTAAATTCAGAAGAACAAAAAAAATTAAAAGAGGTATTAGAGATAATGCCTAAGATTTTTGAAGATTATAGACATCTTACATTTGAAAATTTAATGAATCAATATAATAGTAATAGGTAGGATAAAGAAAATCTTACCGTTTTTGCGTTATTTTATTGAAAGGAGGGCATTTATGAAACAAGATAATATTCAAAATTTAGAAGATTTATTATCAGTAGATTCGCAAAGTAATGTCATAGTAGGATTAACAGATGAATTAAAAGGTATCTATTTAAAAAAGTTGTTGTCAAAAGAGAACAAGTCTATTTTGTTTGTAACAAATAGCCTATATGAAGCGAATAAGTTTTATCAAATTATGCAAGATTTAACCGCTCAAGTTTATTTATTTCCTATGGATGATTTTTTAACGAGTGAAGCACTTGCAATTTCTCCGGAATTGAAAACGACTAGATTGGAAACTTTGAAGGCTATGACTACGATAGATCAGCCTAAAATAGTTATTACAAATTTAATGGGCCTCCTTCGTTATTTGCCTACAGTTGATACTTATCGTAAGAGCTTTTTGACATTATCGAAAGATATGGAATACGATCCTAAAAAGTTAGTTGAAGAATTATATCGTTTAGGATACCAACGAGAAGTATTGGTCGGAAAAACAGGAGAAATGGCAGTACGTGGATATGTAGTAGATATATTTCCTGTCGGTACTGAATTTCCGATTCGTTTGGAATTTTGGGGAGATACGATCGAATCTATTCGAACATTTGACATCGATACACAATTGACGAATAAAGAAATTTCTACGATTACGATCGAACCAAATAGTGAATTTTTATTATCAAAAGTATGTGAAGTTGAAAATCATAGTCAGCGAATGTTAAAAAAATATGGTCCTGTTACATTTATAGGAGAATATTTACAGGATTATATTCAAGTCTTTTTAAATTATAATGATATTAAAATTGGTTATGAAAGATTGTTGGACGAAATGTTTCACTATCATCAGAGCAGTGGCGAGAATGAAAACATGGATTATATGAATGAACTTGAGAATTGTTATCATGAACCTAGATTTGCCCTTATGAATTTTGATGATAATGTAGAATTTGTTAAAAATACACAAACATATCATTCAACGGATATTTCTAATATATCTGGTCCAATTGATACAATAAAAAAGAAATTAGTAGATTATCATAAGAGTTGTAAGTTTGTTATTTTAGCTCTTTCTAATAGAAAACAGGTAAATCAATTATTAGAGCAATTTGATTCCGAACAATTTATTTTTACTGATTCATCTCATTTAGATCCAATGAAAATCAATGTTATCGTATATCCTTTGCAATATGGTTTTACAATCGATCATTATATGATTTTTACTCCACGAGAATTATTTGAAAATCAGTCTCATCAACATCGTTATAAAACTAACTTTAAATTAGGAACTAAAATAAATAATATTGATAAATTATCACCAGGGGATTATATCGTTCATCAAATCCATGGAATTGGTCGCTATTGTGGAATGAAGACTTTAACAAAGTCTGGATTAAAAAAAGATTATTTAATGTTAGAATATAAAAACGGAGATAAAGTCTATATTCCTGTGGAAAAAATAGATTATATTAGTAAGTATTCTGCGAAAGAAGGAGTACAACCAAAATTAAATAAATTAGGTGGTACTGATTGGGAAAAAACAAAACTAAGAGTTAAGAAAAAAATTGAGAGCATTGCAGGAGATTTATTAAAATTGTATGCTGCTAGAGAAGCTTCTCCTGGAATCGCATTTGATGAAGATAATTCTTTACAATATGAATTTGAAAAAGAATTCGCATATCAAGAAACTAAAGATCAGTTGAAAGTTACGGAAGAAATAAAAAAAGATATGGAAGCCCCACACCCGATGGATCGTCTGTTATGTGGAGATGTTGGTTTTGGGAAGACTGAAGTTGCTTTTCGTGCGATGTTTAAAGCTGTTATGAGTGGATATCAGGTTGCTTTTCTTTGTCCGACGACCATTTTATCAACACAGCATTATAAAAATGCTTTAGAACGATTTGCTAATTATCCGATAAAGATAAAAATTTTAAATAGATTTACCTCGACAAAAGAGACAAAACAAGTTTTAAAAGACTTAAAAGAAGGTAACGTCGATATTATTATTGGAACTCATAGAATTTTGAGTAGTGATATCATATTTAAAAATCTAGGATTATTAGTTGTAGATGAGGAACAGCGATTTGGAGTAAAACATAAAGAAAAAATTAAACAATGGAAAGAGACAATCGATGTTCTTACTTTATCGGCAACACCGATTCCGAGAACGTTACAAATGTCGATGTCTGGTTTAAGAAGTTTATCTCTCATCGAGACACCACCAGTCAATCGTTATCCTGTACAAACCTATGTAGTTGCGGAAAATGATGCTTTATTAAAAGATGCGATCTATAAAGAATTATCGAGAAATGGACAGGTATTTATTTTGTCCAATCGTATTGAAGAAATGGAAAAAATGAAATATCATATTGAACGGTTAGTTCCAGATGCTAAAGTAATTACAGCACATGGACAAATGGCAAAAAGGGAATTAGAAGATGTCATGATAAAATTTACAAATCATGAATACGATGTAATGATTTGTACGACAATTATAGAAACTGGTATTGATATTCCGAGTGTCAATACATTGATTATTAGGGATGCTGATCGATTTGGTCTTGCTCAGTTGTATCAAATTAGGGGAAGAGTTGGAAGAAGTGATCGTATTGCATATTGTTATTTGATGTATCAACCTGGAAAGATATTGAGTGAAATAGCAACAAAGAGATTAAAAGTTATCAAAGATTTTACAGAATTAGGAAGTGGATTCCGTATTGCGATGCGTGATTTATCTATACGTGGTGCAGGGGATATCCTCGGTCAAGAACAAGCAGGGTTTGTCGATTCTGTAGGAATTGAATTATTTTTAAAAATGTTGAATGAAGAGATGAAAAAGATAAAAGGTCTTCCTGTTGCAGAAGAAGTTGAAAAAGATTCTACTCCATTATTAGAAGTAGAGACAAGCATTAAAGATAGTTATGTTGAAGAGGAAGAATTAAAAATTGAAATTCATAAGAAAATTAATGAAATTGATTCTTATGAAAAATTACATCAAGTAAAAGAGGAAATCGAAGATCGATTTGGTACAATCGACGAATCGTTACTCATTTATATGTATGAAGAATGGTTTGAAAAAATGGCGGCAGCGTTGAATATTAAACGAATTCGTCAAACGAAGAATTCGATTGAAATGATTCTAGAACCTGAATTAACGGCTAAAGTAAATGGAGAATTATTATTTATAGAAGCTAGTAGAATTTCAAGAATGTTTCGTTTTCAATTGCGAGGAAGATGTTTGGTAATCATTTTAGATACTGTAAAATTAGAAAAACATTTTATCTACTATTTAATTGAATTTTTAGAAGTATTAAAAAAAGCTACTGACAATGAAAAATAATGATAAAAAAAGATTTGTGCAAAAAGTACACAAATCTTTTATTTTGGATCTAATACACGCATAATATTTGGTATCATTTGTTTTTTTCTAGATACAACACCATCTAGATAGAATCCTTGGTCTAAGTCAGAAAAGTCAAATGCTGTGGCAAGTGTTTCTTTCGAATTATCATTAAAGAAGACATACGATCCATTTTTGATAATATCCGTTACGAATAGAGCTACAATTGAATAGTCGTTTTGTACAGCAACTTTATTAATGAGTTGAACATAACTGTCTTTTTCGCTTAAGAATTCTTGAATATCCATTGTATAAACTTGTCCAACTCCAATTTTTTGGTAGTTTACTTCAAAGTTTTTAAAGTCAGTATATAAAATCTCTTCTTTCGTCTTTCCTTTTAAAGAAGAACCTGCTTTAAACATTTCCATACCGTATTTTTCAGGATCTACTTCAGCGATACGAGATAATTCATTTAATGCAGTTCGATCAATTTCTGTCGTCGTTGGAGATTTTAATAATAAAGTATCAGAGATAATACCTGAAAGCATTAATCCGGCAATATCTTTTGGAATTACGACACCATTTTCGCGATACATTAAATATAGAATTGTGTTTGTACTACCCACTGGCATATTACGGAAATTAATTGGCATATTTGTTCCGATATTTCCTATTTTGTGGTGATCTACAACTTCTAGAATATCTGCTTCTTCGATTCCTTCTACACTTTGTTGGAATTCATTATGATCTACTAAAATTACCTTTTTTGGAGTTTTGTCATATAAGTCAGCAAGCTTTAAAAGTCCGAGACATTTGTTGTCTTTATCGACGATAGGATAATAGCTGAATTTCTTTTTATTTGATGTTTCAATTAAGTCGTTTAAGTCTCTTTCTTCATCGAAACATAAAAATTCTTGTGCATAACGAATTGTATGAATATAGTTAGCAAGTCCAATATGTTTTGCAGTATCAAAACTAGATTTTGGAGTTCTAATAATATTTACTTTATTCTTTTTAGCTAATTCTATATGTTCTTCTTTGATGTCTCTATCTCCAGTAATGATAACTAATTTTGCATGATTTTGAATCGCATATTCGATAATACTATGACGATCTCCTACAATTAGAATTGTATCGTTTTCAATGTTGATATTTTGGATAAATGTAGTACTTCGGAAAGAAGCAACACTGATTGTTCCTTTGATGATATCGTCGAATCTTAAAATTTCATTTCCATTTAAAGTAGTTAGAATGTGATCGTATGATGTATATAGATGTTCAAAATCTCCTTGGATATGTTCTCTTGCAATATCTTTCATAGCAAGTGCTCCATCGAATTTATTTTCTTCATCCATGACAGGAATTGTACTAATACCATATTCTGTCATTTGTTGGAATCCTTTCATAATTGATTCGTTTTTGTTGATGAAACATCCACGACGGTAATTGACATCTTTGATTTGTAATTTAACATCATTTAAATACTTTGGCATCTTTATATTAAAATAATCTAATACAAACTTTGTTTCATTATTGATATCTCCTAAAACTCTTGGTTCTGTCTCTTCTCCAAGACTATTTCTTAAATAGGATAAAGCGATTGCTGATGTAACGCTATCTGTATCTGGTTTTTTATGTCCAAAAATATATGTTTTACTCATTTTCTCCCTCATTTCATTTTTCAATCTACTTATTATATCATAATTTTCTCATAGAATAATAGAAAAATATATTGCTTTTTATCAAAAGAAATCAATTTTACAAAAAAAGGAATCAATTTTACATTCGTGAGTATAAAAGAGGGAAAAAAACACATTCTATGGATGGAGAGTGAGGTAATTATGAAAGCAACTGGTGTGATAAGAAGAATTGATGAATTAGGAAGAATTGTCATTCCAAAAGAGATTAGAAAAACTTTGCGCATCAAAGAAGGAGAAAACTTAGAAATTTATATAGATGAAAATGAAAATATTATTTTGAAAAAATATTCTTTTATGAATAAAATAGATGATTTAGCGCAAGATTTTACGGATTCCATATATGCACAATATAAACATGATATTTTTATTATGGATTGTGATCATATAATTGCTGCTTCCGGGAAAAAGAAGAAAGATTATCTTGGAAAATCCTTAAGTGAAGAAATCAGTGAGTACATTACACGTCGTGAAAATAGATTAGAGACGATGAAAAAGGAAATTAATATTGTAGATCAAAAAGAGGTCGTAGGAAGCTATGCATTTAGTCCAATTATCGTATCAGGTGATGTTGCGGGTATGGTGTTCGTTTTTTCTGATGAAGACTCTATTAGAGAAGAAGAATACAGAATGATTCAAATCGCATCTGGATTGTTATCGAAACATTTAGGAGAATAGATATTGTAAGACAATGATTTGTGTGATATAATAAAACCGAATTTGAAAGATTTTGAAGGAAAGAGAAATAAGAAGACATTTCAAAGAGAGTTTGAGTAGGTGAAAACAAACAATGGCGACTTATTTTAGATGGTTCCGGAATTGATATTTCGATAAGTAGGAATATACGTATCAACGCGTTAAGTTGTCAAGGTGTTATTTGTAACACGAATTAAGGTGGTACCACGTTTTATCACGTCCTTATATAGGATGTGATTTTTTTTGTTATCGTATCACAGTAATGAAACATTTCTTTCTAAATACAATAGAAGTAGAAAAATCTTTTAAATACGAATAAAGTATAAATAAAAGTAAGGAGGAATACTATGGAAAAGGAGAAATATTATATATCGACTGCAATTGCATATACATCAGCAAAGCCACATATTGGAAATACGTATGAAATCGTTTTAGCAGATGCGATTGCTCGGTATAAAAGATTAACTGGTTATGATGTTTATTTTCAAACTGGAACAGACGAACACGGACAGAAAATAGAAGATAAGGCACGCGAAGCTGGTATGGAACCACAAGAATTTGTAGATAATATCTCATTAGAGGTAAGAAGAATATGGGATGTTATGAATACGAGTTACGATCGCTTTGTCCGTACGACAAATGCATCTCATCAAGAAATGGTTACGAAAATTTTTAGAAAATTGTATGAACAGGGAGATATCTATAAAGGAAGATATGAAGGATTATACTGTACTCCATGTGAGTCATTTTTCACGGAACAACAATTGGTAGATGGAAAATGTCCAGATTGTGGAAGAGAAGTTCATCCAGCAAGTGAAGAAGCTTATTTTCTAAAACTCGGGAAATATTCTAAGTGGTTGGAACAATATATCGAGGAACATCCACATTTCATAGAACCAGAAAGTAGAAAGAATGAAATTCTAAATAACTTTATAAAACCTGGTCTACAAGATCTTTGCGTATCTAGAACATCATTTAAATGGGGAGTACCTGTTGATTTTGATAAAGATCATGTCATCTATGTATGGATTGATGCACTCAGTAATTATATTACATTTTTGGGATATGATGTTGATGGCAATCATGGAGACGAGTTTAAAAAGTATTGGCCAGCAGATGTACATTTAATTGGAAAAGATATTCTGAGATTTCATACGATATATTGGCCAGTTATGCTTCATGCATTAGGACTAGAATTACCTAAGAAAATTTTCGGTCATCCTTGGATTATTGCTGGAGAAGACAAAATGAGTAAATCTAAAGGAAACATTATGTATGCAGATGATTTAGTAGAATTGTTTGGTGTCGATGCGATCCGTTATTATTTATTACATGAAATTCCATTTGCAAGTGATGGATCTATCACATACGAGTTAATTATAGAGAGAATTAATTCTGATTTAGCAAATATTTTAGGAAATTTAGTCAATCGTACGATTAGTATGGCTAAAAAATATATGGATGGAGAAGTTTTAAAACCAACTCAATTTGAAGATATCGACAAAGAATTAATCAGTTTAGTATTAGAAACGCCAGAGAAAGTAACAAAATTAATGGATCAATTGAGAGTTGCCGATGCAATCGATGAAATTTTCAATATTTTTAGAAGATGTAACAAATATATCGATGAAACAACACCATGGGTACTTGGAAAAGATCCGGAGCAAAAAGATAGATTGGTTACAGTGTTATATAACTTGTTGGAATCTATTCGCCATGGTGCGGTATTACTTCAGGCATTTTTACCTGATACAGCTAGGGAAATTTTCCAACAGTTAAATACGGAAAATTCTCAATTTGAATCATTGAAAGAATTTAACGGAATGGATTTAGGAATTCGTTTAAATGATCCAAAGCCATTGTTCCAAAGAATTGATAAAGCTAAAAAATTAGAAGAGATTGCTACAAAGTAGTGATCTTTTTTCTTTACATAGTTGTACATGGAAAATGCAATTTATTCCAAAAAATATTTGTTGGTCGTTGATTCCCATTCTTGCTTGCGTTATACTGAAATCGACAGTAAAAGAATGGGGGATGTTGTGTGGCAGTAAAAGTACGCATGATAGAAGTTGACACAACATATCAAAGTCATAAACAGAAACAATCTAAGAAAAGCAAGACGATCATCGAATTAAAAAAAATTTATGATGCGATGATTAAAAGAGATTCTTATCTTGCTCCTGACGAATTATCGCAAGATATTTTGAGAGGTTTAGAAGTATCTAAGTGAAATTGGTATGATTTAATTATGTAAGTATTTGTCGAAGATTTATGTAAAATGTTGTAAATTGCTAGATAATTTCGATAAAAAATATTTTACAATCTTAGTATGCATATGGTATATTGATGTTGTCGTATATAAAAGAGTATAGAGGGAGATAGGCTATGACCATAAAATCAGAGGATAATACAAAGGCAGTTGTATTGATGTTCTTGGTAGTAGCAGTATTGGTTTTTATAGGAATGATTTTAGAATTTCATTATATTGATTTAGGATACTTCATATTTACAGTAGGATGTTTAATTCGGTTTTTATATATTAAAAAACACGAAAAGTAGAAGTTATATCATGGATATGATATAATTTTTTTGTGGAGTGTGATAGCAATGTTGATTGATACTCATTGTCATTTATTAAAAGAAGATTATGAAAACGTAGATGAAATTATCTCTCATATGGGAAATAATATTATGATTGCTTGTGGTACAAATCCAAAAGACAATTTAGAAGTGATCGAACTTTGTAAAAAATATCCGAATATTTATGGTACTATTGGCTTTTATCCGGGTGAATTAGAAGGACTGACTGACGATGATTTCAAATTATTAGAGAAACAATTACAGCTTCCAAAGATCGTAGGAATCGGAGAGATTGGACTAGATTATCATTATGGTAAAGATAATAAGGAAGAACAGAAAAAATGGTTTGAAAAACAAATAGAATTAGCTCAAAAATTAGATAAGACTATTGTGATCCATAGCCGTGATGCAGCGGAAGATACTTACGAAATATTAAAAAATCATCATGTAGAAAAAAATCGTGTCGTTATGCATTGTTATAGTTACAGTGTTGAGATGGCTAAAAAATTTACAGCATTAGGCGTAATGTTAGGTATTGGTGGTGTTGTGACGTTCCATCCGGATAATACACTTTCTCAAGTTGTAAAAGAGATTGACCTTGATTATTTGTTATTAGAAACGGATAGCCCATACCTTACACCAAAGCCGTACCGTGGTCATAAAAACGAGCCGAAAAATGTCGAAATTGTGGCAGAAAAAATTTCTGAAATCAAAGGAATTTCAAAGGAAAACGTAGTATTTTCAACGGCTTCGAATGCAGTGCGTCAATTTGACTTGAATATAAAAGTATGCTAAAATTTACTCAGTCAATAAGTATATGAGGTGAATCAAATGAATGTATATTTGATCCAATTAATAGGCAAGATTTTTAGTTTATTAATTGTCGCACTAACATCTCTATTTAATACGTCAGTATTTCAAACAGAGAGTGTTCATATCATAAATACTGATCAAAATAGAATAGTAAATGTCGTCAACACTGTCGTGCCATACGAGATTGTAACAAAATACAATAGTAAGTTACCGAGTACAACGACAAATGTATTGCAACAAGGAATGAGTGGTATTAGCTATGTAGATGAAACAGGAACAACGACAGTTTTACAAGAAATGGTTCCTCAAGTGGTTGAAGTTGGAACAGGAGCGAAAGGGACTTACGTTGGACGTGTGACTGGATATGGTCCAGATTGTCCAGGATGTAGTAAAGCGGGAAATGTTTCATGTCGAACAAGAGAAGGAAAAAAACATAGCTTATATAATGGAGCAATTTATCACGATGTTACTTATGGAGATGTAAGAATATTGGCTGGTGCACGTAGTTTGTTCCCATGTGGTACGATTATCGATATTAGTAATGGTAAGACAGCTTTTACTGGTATTATATTAGATAGCGGTGGATCTATGGAGAAAGCATGGCAATCCAAAGGATCTGTATGGATCGATATCGCATATACTTCGCAAGCAGAAGCTCGTACACAGGGAATTATGAGTGGAAATAATATACATATGCAAGTAAAAAGATGGGGATGGTAACATCTCCTTTTAGTTTGTTTTTCTACTTATATTTTAGTATAATATGGTTATTGGGAGTGATGAGATGAAATATTCGCCAAAAGAAATGCAATCGATTCTTTCTGAAAATGAATTCTATTTTAAGAAAAAGTTCGGACAAAATTTTATTATAGATGAAAATATTATCAATGCGATTATAGAAAAAGCAGAACTTGATCAAGAATGCATGGTAATTGAAATTGGTCCAGGGGCAGGATCTTTGACATATAAATTATCCAAGGCTGTTAAAAATGTATTATGTTATGAAATTGATATGGGATTGAAAGAGGTACTAGAAAATAATTTAAAAGATTGCTCGAATGTAGAAATAAAGTTTGAAGATTTTTTAAAGGCACAGGTAATAGATGATTTAAAAAATTATCAATATAAAAAATTATACGTTGTTGCTAATCTTCCTTATTATATAACGACACCAATTATCTCAAAAATAATAGAGGATAAGATCCCTGTAGATCGTATTGTTATTATGGTGCAAAAAGAAGTAGGAGATCGTTTAAGAGCTTTACCTGGAAGTAGAGATTATGGATCTTTGTCTATTTATATCAATTATTATTTTGAGGTACATAAAATTTTAGATGTGAGTCGCAATGTATTTATACCAAAACCTAATGTAGATAGTATTGTAGTGGAGCTTATAAAAAAGGAAAATCGTGAAATGTTGTTAGATGAAAATATTTTCTTTCAACTTGTTAGAGATAGTTTTAAGCAAAAAAGAAAAACACTTCGAAATAATTTAAAAGCTTATCCTTTGGAAGTTATCAAACGAGTGCTGAAGCCATATCAATTAGATTTGAGTGTTCGCGCAGAACAACTTTCAATTGAAATTTTTGTTGAAATTGCGAATGAATTAGCACGAGAAAAGAATGATTAAAGTCATTCTTTTTTTGATAATAATTTAATTTCTTGTCCATAAAATAGTATAGGTGATTATATTGATAGAACATATAAATCAAATATTATGGGCGATTGCAACAGCTATGATAGTTTTATCGGGATTTTATTTTACAAAGAAATTAAAAGGAGTTCAATTTCGGTTTTCTTCAATGATCCATCACTTGTTTGAAAAAGAAGAGAAACATGGAGGGATTTCTCCTATTCAAACATTGATGATGTCTCTTGCCGGTCGAATTGGAGTCGGAAGTATTGCGGGAGTTGCTCTTGCTATTTATATTGGTGGAGTAGGTAGTATTTTTTGGATGTGGATGATTGCTCTTATGACCGGTGCAAATACATTTGTAGAGACAGTATTGGGAGTAAAGTTTAAAGAAAAGGATGAAGGAAAAATTTATGTTGGTGGTCCTAGTTATTATTTAAAGAATGGCTTACATAAACCACATTTAGGTAAAATGTACGCAATTTTAATTATCATGAGTTATGTTATCGGATTTTTAGGGATTCAATCTAATACAATTACACGTTCATGTCAGGAGATATTTTCAGTGCCTTCATGCTTGATTGGACTAGTGATAGTTTTACTCTCTGGAATGATTATTTTTGGTGGTGTTAAAAAAATTGCTGATGTAACGAGCAAATTAGTTCCTATTATGACACTTGTATATGTTGCAACCGCACTCGTGATTGTCGTTATGAATATACACATGATTCCTACTATTTTTATCCAGATATTGAAGCAGGCTTTTCGTATCGATGCATTTTTTTCGGCATTTTTGCCTACTTTTATCGTTGGAATTCAAAGAGGATTATTTTCAAACGAAGCTGGGATGGGAACGGGTAGTATAGTAGCAAGTGCAACCGATAGTAATAATGCAAAAAAACAAGGTTATTTACAAGTATTAGGAATTTACGTTACGACGTTTCTTATCTGCACATCGACGGCAATGATTATCTTGACGAGTGATTATGCATCGTTTACTAGTATAGACATGAATGGAATTGAATTAACACAATATGCATTTCACTATCATTTAGGTGCTTTTGGGACGATTATAGTATTCCTTTCTATCTTATTATTTTCTTTTTCTACGATTTTAACTGGCTATTATTATGGTGAATCAAGTTTAAAATATATTTTGGGTAAAACGAATGTTACAAAGGTTACGATATTAAAAATGATTACTTTGTTCTTTTTGTTATTAGGTTCGATCGTATCGGCAAATATTTTATGGAAAATTGTAGATATTTTTGTCGCACTTTTAGCTATCATTAATACGTATGCTATTTTAAAATTACAAAAAGTGGTAGAAAAGGAAACATAACGTTATAAAATATGTTAAAATATTGATTGAAATTAAGAAGTTGGTGAAAATATGATTAATAAAAAATGGGATATTGTGTTAAAAGACGAATTTCACAAGGAATATTTTAAAAAACTTGGTACAATAGTAAAGAAGGAATATAAGACGAAGATAGTATATCCTAAATATGAGAATATTTTTAATGCACTTCGATATACCGATTATGATGAAGTAAAAGTTGTTATATTAGGACAGGATCCGTATCATGGTGAAAATGAAGCACACGGATTATCTTTTTCTGTATTGCCTGGTGTAAAAAGACCACCGTCATTGAATAATATGTTTAAAGAATTAAACGACGATTTAGGGATTGTTCGAACTCAAAATACACTAACTGATTGGACACAACAAGGAGTTATGATGTTGAACTCTATTATGACTGTCGTAAAGGATAAACCACTATCACATAAAGGAATTGGTTGGGAAATATTCACGGATACGATTATTCAAAAATTAAACGAACGAGAGGATCCAGTTATTTTTGTTCTATGGGGTGGCTATGCACGAAGTAAAAAAGCACTTATTACAAATAGGAGACATTTTATCATAGAGGCTGCTCATCCATCTCCTCTTTCTGCACATCGTGGCTTTTTTGGTAGCAAGCCATATTCTAAAATTAACACGATTTTAAAAAGATTAGGGAAAGAAGAAATCGACTGGAGTGGCAACTATCACAAAGAGGATTCATAAGGAGTAATTATGAAAGAAGTAAGACAATATTTAGAAAATTTAACACAACTTGCAAATGAAAAGTACATTGTTGTTGCGGTATCTGGTGGACCAGATTCTATGGCGCTTTTACATATGTTATTAGAGCAGAGGCAACATTATCATTTTCAAATTGTCTGTGCTCATGTAAATCATAATGTGAGAAAGGAAAGTGAAGAGGAAGCGATATTCGTTTCTGGTTATTGCCATTCTCATGGAATTTTATATGAGTTTATGAAGATAGAAAACTATCATGACGATAATTTTCATAACGAAGCAAGAGTAGTTCGCTATCGTTTTTTCGAGCAAATCTTAAGTAAATATCAATCACATTGTTTATTTACTGCGCATCATGGGGATGATCTTATGGAGACTATTTTGATGCGTATGGTACGAGGTGCTTCTTTGAAAGGGTATAGTGGATTTGAAGTGCTTTCTCATAGAGAAAATTACGATATAATTCGTCCACTGATCTTTGTTACGAAAAAAGAACTTTTAGATTATGTGAATGATTATGATATTCCTTATGTGAAGGATGCATCGAATGAAAAAGATGTCTATACTCGCAATCGATATCGAAAGTATGTATTGCCTTTTTTAAAAAAGGAAGATGCATCTGTTCATAAAAAGTTTTATAAGTTTAGTAAGACTTTGCTAGAATATGAAAATTACATTAACCGAATTGTGAAAGAAAAAATGACTGAAATCGTAGATCATAATGAAATAGATATTTCTTTATTTCAAAGAGAGGATCCTTTGATTCAAAAAGAAATGATTAATCAGATGTTATCTGAACTTTACGAAGATGATTTGTTTTTAATCACCGATCGTCATACGGAGCAGATATTGAAGTTATGTCGTTCTTCCAAGAAGAATGCAAAGGTGTGCCTTCCACAGAATATGTACGCGATACGGACATATAATAATTTAAGCTTTGAAAAAGATTATCGAGATGTAACGCAATATAAATATGAAATTCAAGATAATGTGAAACTCCCAAATCAACATGAAATCGAAGTTGTATCAGATTCGAATATGACGAATAATAATATATGTTATCTATCAAAAGAAGATATCGCACTGCCACTATATGTTCGGTCTCGCCAAGATGGAGATAAGATGTATGTGAAAGGTCTCGATGGAAGAAAAAAAATCAACGATATCTTTATCGATGAAAAAATTCCAATGGAGCAGAGGAATCTTTGGCCTATCGTAGTAGATTCTAACGAAAACATCGTTTGGATTCCAGGCCTTAAGAAATCTAAATTTGATAGAACAAAAGGGAAAAAGTATGATATAATACTAAAGTATCATTAAGAAAGGAAGTTATTAGATGAATAAAAAAGTCGTGAAGAGAGGTTTAGTACCATACATATTCTTGTTTTTATTTATCATGGGTGTTGCTTACTTCTTTAACATAATGAATCATAAAGTAAACGTGATTACTTATGATGAGTTTATGAAACAAGCCCAAAAGGGACAAGTGGAAGAAGTTGTAATCACACCAAGAACTAGAGCAAGTGTGTATGAGATTACCGGAATAATGAAGAATTATGAAGAAAATGAATCTTTCTTTGTTAGAACTCCACTTGCTGGAGAAGTAATGGATAAGATATTGACAACTGGTGAAAAAGCTGGATTTAAGATTTCTACAGCAACTGATCCAGAGTCAAGCACATTACTGTTATTTATTATGAATGTACTACCAATGTTAATTTTATTAGGAGCTGCTTTTTACTTCATTACAAGGCAGATGGGTAGTGCTAATAAGTCGATGGACTTTGGAAAGAGTAGAGCTCGTTTAAATGAAGATACGAGAAAAGTTACATTTAACGAAGTTGCAGGATTAGATGAAGAAAAGGAAGAAGTTGCAGAATTAATCGACTTCTTGAAAAATCCAAAGCGCTTTCAAAGACTTGGTGCTCGAATTCCAAAAGGAGTGTTACTTGTAGGACCTCCTGGAACTGGTAAGACACTTCTTGCAAGAGCTGTTGCTGGAGAAGCGAATGTTCCATTTTACTATATCAGCGGATCTGATTTCGTTGAATTATTTGTTGGAGTTGGAGCAAGCCGAGTTAGAGATATGTTTAAACAAGCAAAACATAATGCACCATGTTTGATCTTTATCGATGAGATCGATGCGGTAGGAAGACAACGTGGAGCTGGACTTGGTGGAGGTCATGACGAAAGAGAACAGACTTTAAACCAATTATTGACAGAGATGGATGGATTTGGAGCAAACGAGGGAATTATCGTCATTGCTGCTACGAACCGTCCTGATGTTTTGGACCCAGCATTATTACGTCCAGGACGTTTTGATAGACAAGTACAAGTAAATCTTCCAGATATGAAGGGAAGAGAAGAAATTTTAAAAGTTCATGCGAAGGGAAAAATCTTTGCAAAGAGTGTAGAATTACACAATATCGCAGAACGTACTGTTGGATTTAGTGGTGCGGAGCTTGAAAACTTATTAAACGAAGCAGCATTATTAGCAGTTCGTCGTGAAAAACCAGCGATTACGATGTCTGAAATCGACGAAGCGCATGACAGAGTATTGATGGGACCTGCGAAGAAATCTAAGAAATATACAGATCATGATAAAAAATTAGTCGCTTATCACGAGGCCGGGCATGCTGTATTAGGGATCAAGTTGGATGGTGCAAATGATGTACATAAAATAACGATGATTCCACGTGGATATGCTGGCGGATATACGATGATGCAACCGAAAGAAGAACGTTTCACAGCAACAAAAACAGAGTTGTTAGAACGTATTACAGGACTTCTTGGAGGACGTGTTGCTGAAGAACTTGTATTGGATGATATTACAACAGGAGCTCAAAATGACTTCCAACAAGCTACAAAGATTGCTCGTGCTATGGTTACAGAATATGGTATGAGTAGTTTAGGCCCTGTACAATTTGAAAGCCAAGATTCTGGTAGTGTCTTCTTAGGAAGAGATTATAATAAGAGTCGTAATTTCTCTGGTCAAGTAGCTTTTGAAATTGATCAAGAGATGAGAAAAATTATCGATGAATGTTATAAAAAGGCTACAAAGATCATAAAAGAAAATAGAAAATTATTAGATCTTATTGCCGAGTCATTGTTAAAATATGAAACGTTGACAAAGGAGCAAATTGATTATCTTGTTGAGAATGGTTGTATGCCAGAAGATGATGGTGAAATAGATCCTGATGATATTGAACCGGCAAGTTATCATGATTTATCCCTAGTTGATTTGATTGAGCTTGCACACGAGAAAAAAATCAAGGGATATACCAAAATGAATAAAGAAGAATTGATCAAAGCTTTAGAAGAAGCAGATCAATCGACGGAAGATAAATAAATCTTTCGTTTTTCTTTACATGTTTTTACAATATATTAGTATTTTATTTTTGCTACAAAAATTCAACAAAAATTAAAACTTTTATATTTAAAATCAATAAGTAATATTTTTGAAAAATATATTTAAAAAATTAAAATTAATCATATATGTTAATATATTGACAAGAAAATGAGAAATTCACCAAAAAAGAAAATAGAATGCTCGGATCCTTTTTAGATAATTCCACGAAATAACATAGACTTTAATCGACGATTTTGGTAAAATATGTTTAGTATGTAGAAAATGGTGATGTTATGGGAAAAATTATAGCTTTAGTAAATCAAAAGGGTGGGGTTGGAAAAACAACTTCCAGCATCAACCTAGCTGCATCTTTAGGAGCATTAGGGAAAAAAGTGTTATTGGTCGATCTAGATCCTCAAGGAAATGCAACCACTGGGATAGGGATCAACAAAGCAGACATTAGATTAAGTGTATATGACTTATTGATTGATAAAGCAGTATTAAAAGATGTTATATTAAAAACACCGTTTAAAAATTTATATGCTATGCCTGCGACGATTAATTTGGCAGGAGTCGATATCGAATTAATTGAAAAGAGTCAATTAGAGCCTGGATTTGTGAAAGGACAACAATTAAAAAAACACTTAGATGGTGCAAAAAATGTATTTGATTACATCATTATCGATTGTCCACCATCATTAGGAATTTTAACGACAAATGCATTAACGGCATCTGATTCTGTGATTATTCCAGTACAGTGTGAGTTTTTTGCTTTGGAAGGAATCATGCAGTTATTAAATACGATCATGTTAGCGCAGAAAAATTTGAATCCAACACTTGATATAGAAGGTGTTTTATTAACGATGTTAGATTCTAGAACCAATTTGGGGTTAGAAGTTGTAGAAGATATTAAAAGCTATTTTAAAGAGAGAGTATATGATACAATTATTCCTCGCTTAGTAAAATTATCTGAAGCACCAAGTCACGGAAAACCAATCTTGGCATATGATTCTACGAGTCGTGGAACAGAAGCGTATCTCAATTTAGCAAAGGAAGTGATTGAGCGAAATGGAAAATAGAAAAAAAGCACTAGGACGTGGATTAGAACAACTATTTAATAGTGAGAATTTAGATGTCGAACAAATTGAAAAGCAAATCTATGAAACGGCGACGCATGAAGAAATCATGGAATTACCAATCGATGAACTTCGACCAAATCCATACCAACCAAGACAGGTGTTTGATCAAGAGGCGCTAAGAGAGTTGGCAACTTCTATTGAAGAACACGGAGTATTTCAGCCTATTATTGTAAAGAAAAGCAAAATTAAAGGCTATGAAATTATTGCAGGAGAGCGACGCGTTAGAGCTAGCAAGCTTGCTGGAAAGACGACGATTCCAGCGATTATTCGAACGTTTACAGATGCTCAAATGATGGAAATAGCACTACTTGAAAATTTGCAAAGACAGGATTTAAGTGCAATCGAAGAAGCAGAAGCATATGATCGGATGTTACGTGAGTTACAAATTACGCAGGAAGAATTAGCTCGCAAAGTTGGAAAGAGTAGAAGTCATTTGACAAATATGCTTGGATTGTTACGTTTACCAAAACAAGTTCAAACTATGGTGAATCAACATGATTTGTCTATGGGACATGCTCGTGTGCTGAGTAAGTTAGAAAATGATAGTCAAATTATCGAATTGGCTAATCAAGTGGTTAGTGAGAAAATGCCAGTGCGCGAATTAGAACAAAAATTAGATGAGACACAACAGTTTGAAAGAAAAGTAAAAATTCATCGTCACTCTCGAGAAAATAATCAAAATTATAAATATGTTGAAGATTTGTTACGTGAAAAATTAGATACAAAAGTAAAAATTAAAGATAAAAAGATTGAAATAAGTTTTACGAGTGTAGCTGATTTAAATAGAATTCTAGAAATTTTAGACGTGAAAGAATAGGTGATATCCATGTTGGAAGTTATTTTAGTAAAAGAGATTATAGCTCCAATATTAATTATTATCTTCTCTGTCCTATTTTACTATGGACTGCGGGGAACTGTTAAAAAGTTATTAAATTCAAAAAAAGGAAATGTTGGCGATAAAAAAACTGTTACTATTTTATTGCTTACGAATAGCGTTTCTAAATATATAATTATCTTGGTTGATATTTTAATGATTCTAAACGTATTTGGAGTTGATACACAAGCCTTGATTGCCTCTATTGGAGTCTTAGGATTGGTTGTTGGATTTGCACTTCAGGATACATTAAAAGATTTTTTAGCGGGAATTTTTATTTTAACTGATAATTTGTTTCGTGTTGGAGACACAATAACGATTAACGGATTCCGTGGTGAAGTAATGGAAATGGGATTAAAAACAACCCGTGTCCGCTCTTATAATGGCGAAGAAATGATTATTTCTAACCGTAGTATTACAGAGGTCATCAATCATAATAGCTCTAAATTCTCGCTCGCCGAAGTCGTAATCAAAGTAGATTATCATCAAAATATAGACCAAATTATGGAAATCATGAAAATTATGGCAGCTAATTTGACGAAAGAATTGAAAAATATTAAAGGAAAAGTTGATGTTTGGGGAGTAACAGATTTAACTGCAAATGGAATATCAATTACTTTTTCAGTAAAGACAAAACCAAATATGCATTTTGAAGTGGAACGTCAAATGAGGCAAGCAATTAAAACAAAGTGTGATGAATTGAAAATTGAAATGCCATATACACAAGTGGGGAAAACATATGGAAAAAGAGTATAAGTTAGGAAGTATTGTAAAAATGAAAAAAGATCATCCATGTGGAACAAATGAATGGGAAATTGTTCGCGTTGGTGCAGACATTAAAATAAAATGTTGTCATTGTGGTAGATCCATTATGATGCCTAGGATTGAGTTCAATAAAAAAGTAAAGAAGATCATTACGTATTAGGAGGAACTATGAAAAAGAAAGCAAAGAAAGAAAAAAGAAAGTTTAGTCCAATACTGACCATTACGTTTATTACATTAGTAATTATGATAATGAGTCTCATCTTTTCTATTTTAGGAATCGAGGGACAGAAGACTGTACTGGTGAATGGTAATTTAGAAACATCTCTTGTAACAGTAAAAAATATTTTTACGAAAGATGGTCTTAACTTTTTGATCGGCGATGCGGTATTAAACTTTACTTTGTTTGAACCTTTGGTAATATTGATTATATCTTTGATAGGAATTTCTATTGGTGAAGCTTCAGGTTTATTCAAAGCGATTTTTTCACCACTGAAAAAATTGAATTTGACAACGATGACATTTTTAACATTATTGATCAGCTTAATAAGTGGAATTTTAGGTGAACTTGCATATGTAATTGTCTTGCCTCTTGTGGGAGTTATTTATAAATATGCGAATAAAAATTCCATGCTAGGAATTTGTACTGCTTTTTTAGGGATTACAGTAGGGTATGGAACAAATTTTATCTATGATTATGATACATATTTACTCGGAACGTTGACACAAGCATCAGCAACGGCAGATGTAGATAAGAACTTTGTATATCATTTATTATCTACAGAATTTATTATGATTGCTAGTACTTTGTTGATTTGCGTGTTAGGTACATTAATTATAAATCGCTTCTTAGCTCCTAAATTTAAAAAGAAAGCTGTTGCAAAAGATGATTTAGAAATATCTAAAAAAGCATTGAGAGTTAGTGCTGTTGTATTTGTTTTATGCGTACTTCTCATTGTCTATATGACCATTCCTGGGTTGCCAGGATCTGGATTACTTTTAGATCGTAGCAAAGATGAATATGTCGCACAATTACTTGGAACAACATCTCCATTTCGCAATGGAATTATATATTTGCTTACAATAATCACTATGATTTGTTCTTATATATATGGTCGTATTTCTAAAAATTTCAAGGATAATTATTCTTATGGACTAGGATTGTCAAAGGGGTTTTCAGATCTAGGATATCTATTCGTCCTTATGTTTTTTACTTCACAGATGGTAGCGATCTTATCTTGGACAAATTTAGGAGAAGTTGTAGCTACTAGATTGATATCATTTATGAGTTCTTTTGAAATTTCTGGAATTCCTCTGATTTTATCAATGTTTATCGTAATTATTTTGATTGGAATTTTCATTCCATCAACAGTTGCAAAATGGGAGTTGGCAGCGCCAACGTTAATTCCGTTATTTATGCGTTCTAATATAACGCCGAATTTTACACAATTCTTATTTCAAGCTGCAGATGGAATTGGAAAATGTATTACACCATTATTTATCTATTTTATTGTGGCGATTGGAATTGTAGAAAAATATAACGAGGATGAAACACATAAAGTTACAATTTTTGGAACACTGAGAAAGTTTATGCCGAGCGTACTATTATTTATGTGTTTATGGATTTTAATTTTAATCGGTTGGTATGTTATCGGTCTGCCTATGGGACCATCAACTTATCCAACGTTATAGTATTAAAAATAAAGAGTGGAGAGATCCATTCTTTATTTGACTTTATGGTTGAGATTCAATATAATATGAGAGGAAATGAGGGACGTTTATGAGTTTAACAGCAGGAATTGTAGGATTGCCAAATGTAGGAAAATCAACATTGTTTAATGCGATTACAAAGCAAAAAATATTGGCGGCAAATTATCCATTTGCGACGATCGATCCTAACGTAGGAGTGGTCGTAGTACCTGATGAAAGATTAAATTATTTAAAAGAAATGTATCATCCAAAAAGTTTTGTACCAACGACATTTGAATTTACAGATATCGCAGGTCTAGTAAAAGGAGCATCAGTAGGAGAAGGTCTTGGAAATAAATTTTTATCACATATTCGGGAAGTAGATGCGATTTGTGAGGTGGTACGTTGTTTTGAGGATGCGAATGTTACGCACGTAGAGGGTGGCGTAGACCCTATTCGAGATATCTCTATTATCAATGTTGAGTTGATATTAGCTGATTTAGAAGTTATTGAGAATCGATTAAATCGATTGGGAAAAAGAGTAAAGCAGACGAATAATAAAGAGGAGAAAAAGGAAGTTGATCTTCTTACTCGCATGAAGGAAGCATTACAAAAAGAAATTCCAATTCGTGCACTATCTTTAGATGAAGAAGAGATGAAAATGGTAAAATCTTTCCAACTCTTAACGATGAAGCCAATTATATATATGGCAAATATTTCAGAAGAAGAAATAGGAAATGAAGAAAATAAATATGTCAAAGCAGTGCGAGAATACGCTTCTAAAGAAAATGCAGAAGTGATCGTTTTGTGTGCTAAGATAGAAGAAGAATTAAGCGAGTTAACGGACGAAGATAGATCTTTATTTTTAGCTGATTTAGGAATTGAAGAGAGTGGATTAGATCAGTTAATTAAAGCAACTTATTCACTACTTGGATTAGCAACTTACTTTACTGCTGGAGAAGATGAAGTACGTGCTTGGACTTTTAAAAGAGGAATGAAAGCACCGGCTTGTGCAGGAATCATCCATACTGATTTTGAACGCGGCTTTATTCGCGCTGAAATTATGGGATTCGAAGATTTGAAAACTTGTGGTAGTGAAAAAGCAGTTCGTGAAGCAGGAAAAATGCGTTTAGAAGGAAAAGAATATGAAATGCAAGATGGAGATATTTGTCATTTCCGTTTTAATGTTTAAATAGAAATATGTTAACAGGAAATATTTCATCAATCAATGGTATAAATAGTTAGAAATAAAATAATATATATAAAAATAATGTTTACAACTAAGATATTATCTGTTATAATCATTGCGAGTATTAATTTACTCCTTGCTTCAGAGGAAGCCAAAAGACCATAAGGAGGTGGGAAAATGAAAAACTATGAAATCATGTTCATCGTTCGCCCAACATTAAGTGAGGAAGATGTTACAAAAGTTGTAGATAACTTTAAGAATATTCTTACGACAAATGGTGCAAAAATCGATGATATGCAAGAGATGGGACAAAGAGAACTTGCCTATGAAATCAAAAAATTCAAGAGTGGATACTACTATGTTGTTACTGTTTCTGCAAATGATGACGCTGCGATTAAGGAATTTGATCGTTTAGCTCGTATTAGCAACGATGTTATTCGTCACTTAATCACAAAAATCGAAAAATAGAATCGAGGGAGTCATATGAATCGAGTTTGTTTAGTTGGAAGATTAACAGCAAAACCAGAATTAAGATATACAAATTCAAATTTACCGTTTTCTAGATTTTCTATCGCGGTAAATAGAACTTTTAGTAACAGTCAAGGACAAAGAGAAGCCGACTTTATCAACATTGTTGTTTGGAGAAAACAAGCTGAAAATGTTTGTAATTTTCTAGATAAAGGAAGTTTAGTGTCTGTTGAAGGAAGAATTCAAACAGGAAGTTATGATGGGCAAGATGGAAATCGTAGATATACATTCGAAGTTGTAGCTGATTCTGTTCAATTTTTAGAGTCAAGAGCTAAGACGCAGAATAGAGAACAAAATACTATGAGTGATAACGTAAGTCCATACGATTATCAAAATGATAACTCATTTACAAATAATATTAGTGTGGAAAATGATCCATTTGCCGATTTCGGTGATAATGTTACGATCACTGATGACTTCCTAGACTAATGAAGGAGGAAGAATAATGGCAGAGTTTTATAGAAAAAAGAAAAAGATTTGTCAAATGTGTGCTGGTAAATCTGTTGATTATAAAGATGTAGATGTAATCAAGAAGTATATTAGCGGTGACAAAGGAAAAATTTTACCAAGAAGAATTACAGGAACATGTGCAAAACACCAAAGACACGTAGCAAACGAAGTAAAGAAAGCACGTTTCATGGCATTAATTCCATTTGTAAAATAGTGAAAAGAGCAATTGCTCTTTTTTTGTTTTGCTCTCCAAAAAGAGAAATAAAAAAATTTCTAAATGCTGTTAAGAATCAATAGAATTTCCAGAAAAAATAAAAAAATAGAAAAAAACAAAAAAATATCATAAAACCCCTTGATTTTCATAGGATTATTATGTATAATTTATTTCGTGTGGCATGCGATGATGTGTGAGGTTGCTGAGACACCAGGTTAAGTTGTTAAATAACTTAAACTAACTCAGGTTTTTACACGGAGCAAGTCTATACTGGATATAGGCGAAAGGAGGATACAATATGTCTAAGACAAAAGTTCGTATCAAATTAAAAGCATTTGAACACAAGAGTTTAGATACTGCATGTGCGAAAATTGTTGAAACAGTGAAAAGAACTGGAGGAGAAGTGTGTGGACCAATCCCACTACCAACTGAGATTGAAAAAATCACAATCTTAAGATCACCTCACAAGTACAAAGATTCACGTGAGCAATTTGAAAAGAGAACACATAAAAGACTTATTGATATCAACAACCCAAGTAAGGAGACTATCGATGCGTTAACTCGTTTAGATATTCCAAGTGGTGTGGATATCCAAATCAAGTTATAATTTATAGGAGGAAAGAAATATGAAAAAAGGAATCTTAGGTCGCAAAGTTGGAATGACTCAAGTATTTACAAAATCTGGGAAATTGATTCCTGTTACTGTAATTTCTGTTGAACCAAATGTGGTAACACAAATTAAGACAATGGAAAATGATGGTTACGAAGCAATTCAATTAGGATTTGATACAAAGAGGGAAAAGTTAGCGACAAAAGCTTCTATTGGACATACCAATAAAGCTAACACTACACCTAAGCGCTTCTTTAGAGAAATTAGAGGCGTAGATGTAAACAACTATACTTTAGGTCAAGAAATCAAAGTTGATATCTTCGCCGAAGGAGAAATGGTTGACGTAACTGGAACTACAAAAGGTAAAGGGTTCCAAGGTGTTATTAAACGCCACAATCAAAGTCGTGGGCCTATGGGACATGGTTCACACTATCATAGAGGACCAGGTTCAATGGGAACTATGAGACCAATGCGTGTTTTCAAAGGTAAAAAATTACCAGGACATATGGGAGTTGAAACTGTTACAATTCAAAATCTTGAAATTGTTTCTGTCGATGTAGAAAATAATGCGATTTTAGTAAAAGGAAATGTTCCTGGAGCTAAGAATTCATTAGTAATCATTAAAACTGCTGTAAAAAATCCTGGTAAAGTAAATGATACGGAAGAATTAATTTCTTACGTAGTTGAAGAACCAGCTGTTGAAGAATCAAATGATACTGCAACAGAAGAAACACCTGAAGTAGAAGAAACTACTGAAAAAGAAGAAAATTAGTAGGGAGGAATATAGATGAAAAAACAATCTGTATTAAATATTAAGGGTGAAGAAGTTAAGAAGATCGAATTAAACGAAAACGTTTGGGGGATCGTTCCTAACGATGCAGTTTTATACGATGCAATTACATTAACAAGAAACTCTCAAAGACAAGGTACAGCAAGTACTAAAACACGTAGTGAAGTAAGTGGAGGAGGAAGAAAACCTTGGAGACAAAAGGGTACAGGTCGTGCTCGTCAAGGATCAACTCGTTCACCACAATGGCCAGGTGGAGGTATCGTATTTGGACCAAAACCAAGAAGCTACGATAAAAAGATGAATCGTAAAGAACGTCGTTTGGCTTTAAAATCTGCATTAGCTTATAAAACAATCGATAAAGAGTTAATCGTATTAGACAACTTTAACTTAGCAGATGGAAAGACAAAGACGGCAATCGAAGTAATGAACAACTTGAAAATTAAAGATCAAAAAACATTGATCGTCGTAGATAAATTAGATGATAACATGATTTTAGCAACACGTAACTTAGCAAACGTTATGTTAGAAGAAGCAAAAGAAATCAATACATTAGATGTCGTTGCTGCAGATAACATGGTTGTTACAGAAGCTGCTGTTGCACAAATTGAGGAGGTGCTAATCTAATGTCAAACTATAGAGATATCATTAAAGCGCCAATTGTTACAGAAAAAAGTGCTGATTTAGCACAAAATCAAAATACAATTACATTCAGTGTCGATGTAAATGCAAACAAGACACAAATTAAACAAGCAATTGAAAAAATCTTCAACGTAAAAGTTGAGAGCGTAAATACAGTAAACGTAAAACCTAAGAAAAAAAGAATTGGACGTTATGCTGGAAAGACAAATAAGGTAAAAAAAGCAATTGTTAAATTAGCAGAGGGAAGTTCAATCGAACTAAACTAATAATCTAAAAGGAGGAAAATTGATATGGCAATTAAAACATATAAAGCAATGACAAATGGTCAACGTGGTAAATCTACATTGTTAAATGAAGAAATCACGAGTACTACTCCTGAAAAGTCCTTACTTGTTTCTTTAAAGAAAAAAGGTGGACGTAATAACAAAGGTCAAATTACGGTAAGACACCGTGGTGGTGGAGCTAAGAGAAAATATCGTATTATTGACTTTACTAGAACAAAAGATGGTATCGAAGGTACTGTTGCTAGTATTGAGTACGATCCAAATAGAACATCTAACATTGCTTTAATCAAATACGCTGATGGAGAAAAGAGATATATTATCGCTCCAAAAGGGTTAAAAGTTGGCATGCAGATCGAAAGTGGTGTGAATGCTGATATCAAAGTTGGTAACTGTTTACCACTTGAAAATATTCCTGAGGGAACAATGGTTCATAATGTCGAGTTGAAACCTGGTAAGGGTGGACAAATGGCTCGTTCAGCTGGATCAAGCGTTCAAATTTTAGGACGTGAAGGAAAATACACTTTACTACGTTTAGCTAGTGGTGAAGTTCGTAAAGTATTAAGCGTTTGTCGTGCTACAGTAGGTGTTGTAGGAAACGAAGATCACGAACTTGTAAGCATCGGTAAAGCTGGTCGTAAAAGACATATGGGAATTCGTCCAACAGTTCGTGGTTCTGTTATGAACCCTAATGATCACCCACACGGAGGTGGAGAAGGGCGTGCGCCAATCGGACGCAAAGGGCCTGTTACTCCATGGGGTAAACCTGCTCTTGGTATGAAAACTCGTGATACGAAAAAAGCTTCAAACAAGTTAATTGTTCGTCGCCGTAAGAAAAACTAAAAGAAAGGATGAAATATAATGGCTAGAAGCACGAAAAAAGGACCTTTTGTTGATGAACATTTGATGAACAAGGTCAAAAAAGCAAATGAATCTGGAAAAAAAGAAGTAATTAAAACATGGTCTCGCCGTTCAACAATTTATCCTGAATTTATCGGACACACATTTGCTGTTCATAATGGTAAAGAATTCATTCCGGTTTATGTTACAGAAGATATGGTAGGACATAAATTAGGTGAATTTGCCCTAACTCGTAAATTTGGTGGACACGGATCTGACAAGTAATCATATTAACTGGAAGGAGGACTAAAATGGAAGCAAAAGCAATCGCAAAAGGTGTTAGAATTGCACCTCGTAAAGCCCGTTTAGTTGTTGATTTAATACGTGGAAAAAGCGTAGAAGAAGCAAGCGTTATTTTAAGTAACATGAATAAAAATGCTGCAAGATATACACTTAAAGTGTTAACTTCAGCTGTTGCAAATGCCGAAAACAATTTGGAATTAGATAAAACTAAATTATATGTAAAAGAGGCATATGTTAACGAAGGTCAAACTATGAAAAGAATTAAATTTGGTTCACGTGGACACGTAGATCCAATTAAGAAAAGAACAAGTCACATTACAATTGTTGTAAGTGAGAGAAACTAAGAAAAGGAGGTAAACTGATGGGTCAAAAAGTTAGTCCTATCGGACTTAGAATCGGAATTAACAAAAACTGGGAATCTAACTGGTATGCATCAAATAAGGATTTTGCTAAATTCTTAAATAACGACGTTAAGATTCGTAAATTTTTAGAGAAAAAATTAAAAGACGCAGCAGTTTCAAGTATTCTTATTGAAAGAACAAGTAAGAAAACTGAAGTGATTATCAACACAGCAAAACCTGGTGTTGTTATTGGTCACGGTGGAGACGAAATTGAAAAAATTAAAAAAGAATTATCTAAGTTAGTAAACGAAGATGTTCAAATTTCAATTATGGAAGTAAAACAACCTGATTTAGATGCTGCACTTGTTGCTGAAAACATTGCACATCAAATCGAAAATCGTGTTTCATTCAGAATTGCACAAAAAAGAGCAATTAGAAACACTATGAAAGCAGGAGCAAAAGGAATTAAGACTTCAGTTTCAGGACGTTTAGGTGGAGCTGATATGGCTCGTACTGAAGGATATACTGAAGGTATGATTCCACTTCATACTTTAAGAGCTGATGTTGATTACGCTCATAAAGAAGCTGATACTACTTATGGTAAGATCGGTGTAAAAGTATGGATTTATAAAGGAGAAATCCTTCCTGAGAAAAAAGACAAGGGAGGTAAGAACGATGGCAGTCATTCCAAAAAGAACTAAATATCGTAGACCACACCGTTTAAAATATGAAGGTGTAGCAAAAGGTAATACAGAATTACATTTTGGATCATATGGTCTTATGGCAATGGAAGGTGCTTGGATTACACAAAATCAAATCGAGGCAGCTCGTGTTGCTATGACTCGTTATATGAAACGTGGAGGAAAAGTATGGATTAATATTTTCCCACACTTATCATTGACAAAGAAACCTTTAGAAACTCGTCAAGGTAAAGGTAAAGGATCACCTGAAGTTTGGGTTGCAGTTGTAAAAAAAGGAAAAATTATGTTTGAAATTGATGGAGTTAGCGAGGAAACAGCTCGTGAGGCATTACGTTTAGCAATGCATAAACTTCCAATCAAATGTAAGTTTGTAAAGAAAGAAGAAAGTGGTGAGGCAAATGAAAAATAGTGAAATTAGAGAATTAACTACTGAAGAGATCAATGCTAAAATTGAAGAATACAAAGAAGAATTGTTTAATTTACGTTTCAGCCAAGCTACTGGAAATCTTGAAAAACCATCAAGAATTAAAGAACTTAGAAAATTAGTAGCACGTATGAAGACAATCTTAAGAGAACGTGAATTAAGTGGTAAGGAGGACTAACATGGAAAAGAGAGTACATGAGGAAATTGGTAGAGTTGTAAGTGATAAAAACGATAAAACAATTACAGTTTTAGTTGAAACTTACCGTAAAGATCCATTATATGGAAAACGTGTAAAATATTCAAAGAAATACACTGCACATGACGAGAAAAATGAAGCAAAAGTAGGAGACAAAGTGCGTATTGTTGAAACGAGACCACTTTCAAAGAAAAAACGTTTCCGCTTAGTTGAAGTAATAGAAAAAGCAATTATTTTATAATTGTGACTCGCAAAGGAGGAAAAGTAAAATGGTTCAACCACAAACAATGTTGAAAGTTGCTGATAACTCTGGTGCTCGTGAACTTATGGTGATCCGAGTACTTGGTGGAAGCAAAGTGAAAACAGGAAATATTGGAGATATAGTCGTTGGTACTGTAAAAAAAGCTACTCCTAATGGTACAGTTGGAAAAGGTAAAGTTGTAAAGGCTGTTATCGTTAGAAGTAAATTTGGTCTAAGAAGAAAAGATGGAAGTTATATTAAATTTGATGATAACGCTTGTGTAATCATTAAAGACGATAAGACTCCATACGGAACTCGTGTATTTGGACCAGTGGCACGTGAATTACGTGACAAAGATTTTATGAAAATTGTATCACTTGCTAAAGAAGTGTTATAATTTCCCAAATAAGGAGGAAAAACATGAACTTTAAGACTGGAGATAAAGTTGTCGTTATTGCTGGTAAAGACAAAGGTAAAGAAGGAAAAATCATCAAGACATTAAGAGCAGAAAACAAAGTTGTAGTTGAAAAAGTAAACATGATTAAAAAGCACGTAAAACCAAATGGTCAAACTGCTGGATCAATCGTTGAAATGGAAGCTCCAATCCATGCTTCAAATGTTATGATCATCGATCCTAAGACTAAGAAAAGAACCAGAATTGGACACACTACTGATAAAAAAGGCAAGAAAGTTAGATGTGCAAAAAAATCTAATGAAATTCTTGACTAATTGGAAGGAGGGTAAATAAATGAACCGCCTAAAAGAAAGATATAATAAAGAAATCGTACCTAGTTTAAGAGAAAAATACAATTATAAAAATGTTATGGAAGTACCAAAACTTGAAAAAATTGTAATTAACATGGGTGTCGGAGATGCAACTACGAATAGTAAGTTGTTAGATGCTGCTGTTGCTGACTTAACTGCAATTGCAGGACAAAAACCAGTAGTTACAAAAAGTAAAAAAGCCATTGCTGGATTCAAATTAAGACAAGGTCAAGCAATCGGATGTAAAGTTACTTTAAGAGGGGAAAATATGTATAACTTCTTAGATAAACTAATTAGTATTACATTACCTCGTGTAAGAGATTTTAGAGGGGTTTCACCAAAATCATTCGATGGAAGAGGAAACTATACTCTAGGGCTAACAGAACAATTGATTTTCTCAGAAATAGTATATGATAACGTTGTTAAAGTGCGTGGAATGGATATTGTATTTGTTACAACAGCAAAGACAAATGAAGAAGCGTACGATCTCTTAAAAGGTTTCGGTATGCCATTTAAGAAATAATAACAAGGAGGAAAATTGATATGGCTAAGACAAGTATGAAAGTGAAAGCGAGTAGACCACAGAAATTTAAGGTACGTGAATATACTCGTTGTCAAAGATGTGGAAGACCACATGCAGTTTTGAAAAAATATGGAATTTGCCGTATTTGTTTCAGAGAACTAGCTTATAAAGGACAAATACCAGGGATTAAGAAATCAAGCTGGTAATGAAGGGAGGATAATATGCGAGGATTTGCAAATGACCCAATCGCAGATATGCTTACGAGAATTCGTAATGCAAATCAAATGCGTTATACAAATGTTGAAGTACCCGCTTCAAATTTAAAAATGGAAATTGCAAGAATACTAAAAGATGAAGGATTCATCGCTGATTATAAAATCAAAGAAAATAGTGTTCAAAATGATATTATTTTAGAATTAAAATATGGAGAAAAGAAAGAACGCGTTATTACTGGATTAAAGAGAATTTCTAAACCAGGATTACGTGTATATGTAAAAGCTGACGAAGTACCAAGAGTATTAAATGGTTTAGGAATCGCTATCATTTCTACTTCAAAAGGAGTTATGACAGATCGCGATGCTAGAAAACAAAATCTTGGTGGAGAAGTATTAGCATACATTTGGTAGAAAGATTAGGAGGATTACAATGAGTCGTATTGGAAATAGAATATTAACAATACCTGAGGGTGTCGAAGTAACAACTTCAGAAAACAGTGTAACAGTAAAAGGTCCTAAGGGAGAACTTTCTACTGAACTACACAAAGGAATTCATGTTACTGTCGAAGGAAACCAATTAACAGTAACAAGAGAAAACGATTCTGTAAAAAACTTTCATGGAACTGTAAACGCTAACATTAAAAATATGTTAGAAGGTGTTACAAAAGGATTTGAAAAAGGATTAGAGATTCTTGGAGTAGGATACCGTTTCCAAGCGAAAGGAAATAAATTAGTTGTCACTGCTGGATATTCTCACCCAGTAGAAGTAGATGTGCCTGCTGGAATTACGATTGATGTACCAAGCAATACAGAATTGACAATCAAAGGAATCGATAAACGTCTTGTTGGAGAATTTGCTGCAAACATCAGAAAGATAAGACAACCAGAACCTTACAAAGGAAAAGGAATTCGTTACAAAGATGAAGTAGTTCGTCGTAAAGAAGGAAAGAAAGCAGCTTAATTAAAGTAAAGGAGCGTAAATACTTATGATAAAGAAAGTAGATCGTAATGAAGTACGAAAAGCTAGACACGCACGTGTTCGTGCAAAAGTATCTGGAACACCTGAAGTTCCAAGATTAAATGTGTTTAGATCAAATCAAAATATTTTTGCTCAAATTATTGACGATACAAAGGGAACAACTTTAGTAAGTGCTTCATCTATTGACAAGGATTTAAAACTTGCAAATGGAAGTAACATTGAAGCTGCTACTAAGGTTGGTGAACTAATTGCCAAGAGAGCAAAAGAAGCAAAAATTAAAAAAGTAGTATTCGATAGAGGTGGATACTTATATCATGGACGTGTAAAAGCATTAGCTGAAGCTGCACGTGCAAATGGATTAGAATTCTAAAAGGAGGGTAACAATGGAAAATAAAAAACAAGACCCACGTGGAACACAACCAGACAAGAAAAAGAAAAGAAATTTTCAACTAAGACAAAGACAACCTAAATTATACGATGAAGAAGTTGTCAACATTGGTCGTGTTACAAAAGTAACAAAAGGTGGTCGTCGTTTCCGTTTTTCAGCTACTGTTGTAGTAGGAGATAGAAAAGGTAAAGTTGGTATTGGTACTGGTAAAGCAAACGAAGTACCTGATGCAATTAAGAAAGCCGTTCAAGCTGCTACTAAGAATGTAGTTGAAGTATCTTTAGTTGATCAAAGAACAATCCCACATGAAGCAATCGGTGTTAGAGGTGCTAGTAAAGTTATGTTAAAACCAGCTTTAAAAGGTACTGGAGTAAAAGCAGGTGGACCTGTTCGTTCAGTATTAGAGCTTGCTGGTGTAAAAGATATCTTATCTAAATCATTAGGATCTAACACAAAAATTAATATGGCATATGCCACATTAGAAGCACTTAAGTCACAAAAAACAGTAGAAGAAGTTGCAAAACTTCGCGGTAAAAAAGTAGAGGAGATTTTATAATATGAAATTACATACTATGAAACCAGCTGAAGGTGCTACATTTACTCGTAAAAGAGTAGGACGTGGACCTGGTAGTGGGCTTGGTAAAACAAGTGGAAAAGGACAAAAAGGTCAAAAAGCAAGAAGCGGTAAAGGAAAAATCAAGGCAACGTTCGAGGGAGGACAATTCCCACTTTATAGACGTTTACCAAAAAGAGGTTTCTCTAACGCTAAATTCAAAACAGAATATGCTGTAATTAACTTAAGTGACTTAAATAAATTTGAAGATGGAGCAGTAATTACTCCAGAATTATTAAAAGATATGGGACTATTGAAAAATCAATTAAACGGTGTTAAAGTATTAGGAAATGGAACTTTAGAGAAAAAGTTAACTGTAAAAGCACATAAGTTTTCAACTGTTGCGAAAGAGCAAATAGAAAAATTAGGTGGAAAAGCAGAGGTGATTTAAAATGTTTGCAAATATTAAGCAAATATTTAATCCCAAGAATAAAGATTTGCAAAAAAGAATTCTTTTCACACTAGCTGCACTCTTTGTTTTCAAACTTGGAACAACAATTATTGTTCCAGGGATTGATCAAAGTGCACTAGGAACTGATAATTTAGGGTTCTTAGGATTGATTAATGCTATGGGTGGAGGAGCAATGGAAAAATTTTCTATCTTCTCTTTAGGAGTAATGCCTTACATTACTGCATCCATTATTATTCAATTATTACAAATGGATATCGTACCTTACTTAGCTGATCTTGCAAAAGAAGGGCAAGTAGGACGTACTAAAATTAATCAAATTACGAGAGTATTTGGAATTATCTTGGCGTTTATTCAAGGATACATGTTCTCTTTCGCCTTTATTAAAGGTGGAACAGTTATGCAGTATATGGAATTTGCAACTGTATTAACAGCAGGAACTGCACTTCTATTATGGATCGGAGATCAAATTACTGCAAAAGGTATCGGAAACGGAATTTCACTCATTATCATGGCTGGAATTATTGCAACGATGCCAACGATGTTTGTAGACGCCTATACAGGATTAGTTGTAGGGGATACAGTACAGCAATTAACTTTAGGAATTGTTAAGTTTGCATTATTTGTTGCATTATACTTAGGAATCATTATTGCTGTTGTTTATGAGCAATGTTCAGAACGTCGTATTCCAATTCAATATGCGAATAAAACGACAAGTAGTTATGGTGGTACGCAAAACTATATTCCGTTTAAATTGAATTCAGCTGGAGTTATACCTGTTATCTTCGCGTCTGCGTTGATTTCAATTCCAGCGTTGATCGCACAATTTATTAAGAACGAAGGATTTACATTATTTGTAAATAAATGGTTATCAATGCATACGCCAGTAGGATTTGTAATCTATATTGTATTGATATTTGGATTTACTTATTTCTACACATTCTTGCAATTGAAACCAAAAGAATTAACAGAAAACTTGCAAAAGAATGGGGGATATATTCCAGGAATTCGTCCAGGGGAAGAAACTGTGAAATATATCACTCGTACATTAAATAGAATAACGGTAGTAGGTGCAACTTGCTTAGCAATCATTGCAGCATTACCAATTATTTTTGGAGCAGTTTCTAGCTTGCCAACCAGTGTTAGTATTGGTGGTACGGGACTTTTGATCGTTGTTGGAGTAGCTCTTGAAAGCTACAAGCAGATTGAAAGTCAATTAGTAAGTAGAAACTATAGCCGAGGAAGAAGACGATATTAATGAATAGTATTATTTTTATCGCCCCACCCGCAGCTGGGAAAGGGACACAATCTAAGAAGTTGATGATGAAATATCATTTACCTCACATCTCTACAGGCGACTTACTTAGAGACGCTACGAAAAAAGATGATGAACGTGGTAGATATATTAAAGAACAAATGGCATTAGGTCATTTGGTAAGTGATGAAATTATTAATGAATTAATGATGGAACGCTTAAATCAATCAGATTGTGCTGATGGTTATATTTTAGATGGTTTTCCGAGATCATTAGAACAAGCTTATGCATATAATGAGATTTTGGAAAAATTGAATAAACCACTCGGTCATGTGATCTATTTATCAATTGATGAAGAAACCGCAAAAAAAAGAATATTAGGTCGTATCAGTTGTCCGAAATGTGGAGCTGTCTACAACGATATGATAGATGTTTTAAAACCGAAAGAAGAAGGAATTTGTGATCATTGTGGGCATGCATTAGAAAAACGTGTCGATGATAATGAAGAAACCTTCTGTAATCGATTTGAAACATATATGAAAAATACAGAACCATTATTAGATTATTATCGAAAATTGAACGCTGTATCTACGATTGATAGCACGCAGGATGCAGACACAATATTCGAGGAAATTGAGACGATCTTGAGGAGTCAGGCATGATTACAATTAAGACTCCAGAACAAATTGAACTGCTAAGAAAAGCTGGTAAAATTGTTGGAGATACGCATAATTATTTAAAACAATTTATTAAACCAGGTATTACGACGAAGGAATTAAATCGATTAGCAGAAGAATTTATATTAAATTCGGATGCGACCCCTTCTTTTAAAGGCCTCTATGGATTTCCCGCTGGATGCTGTATTTCAGTCAATGAAGAAGTTGTCCACGGGATTCCTGGAAACCGTCGTTTGAAGGAAGGCGATATCGTATCTATAGATATTGGTGCTTGCTATCATGGATTTCATGGTGATTCCGCTTGGACTTATCCTGTTGGAAATATCAGTCATCCAAAAGCACGACTACTTCGCGATACAGAACAAGCCTTAATGGAAGGCCTCTCTGTCATCAAGAATGGTGCCCATGTAGGGGATATTGGATACGCGGTAGAAAAATACGCGACTGAACATCGTTTAGGAGTAGTAAAAGAACTTGTCGGTCATGGAGTCGGTAGTAGTGTACACGAAGAACCGGACGTACCAAATTATGGTAAGAAAGGAACAGGACCAGAACTGAAAACGGGAATGGTGATCGCAGTAGAACCAATGTTAAATTTGGGAACAGCTGATGTGTATATGCTAGATGATGATTGGACAGTAATTACCGCAGATGATAAACCATCCGCACACTTTGAACATACGGTCTTAGTGTTGGATGATGGATATGAAATATTGACGAAGAGGTGATAATATGGCAAAAAATGATATTATTGAAGTAGAAGGAAAGGTAATTGAAAAATTACCAAAGGGTGGATTTAAAGTAGAACTTGAAAACAAACATACTGTAATTGCTCACGTTTCTGGTAAGATGCGTATGAACTATATTCGTATCTTACCAGGTGATACAGTAACACTAGAACTTTCACCATATGATCTAACACGTGGGCGCATAACCTATAGAAAGTAGGAGGGATTTGAATGAAAGTAAAACCATCAGTAAAACCAATGTGTGATAAATGTAGAGTAATTAAACGTAAGGGGAAAGTATACGTAATTTGTGAAAACCCTAAGCATAAACAAAGACAAGGTTAATATAGGAGGTGTTTTATGGCACGTATTAAAGGTGTAGATATACCAAATAATAAAAGAATCGTTATCGCATTGACTTACATTTATGGAATCGGAAAATCACTTGCAACAAAGATTTGTAAGGATGCAAATATTAACGAAAATACAAGAGCAAAAGATTTAACAAATGAAGAGTTAATCCGTATTCGTGATGAAGTAAACAAATATTTAACTGAAGGTGATTTAAGACGTGAAGTTAATATGAACATCAAAACAAAAATGGAAATTAACTCATATCAAGGAACTCGTCACAAAAAAGGTTTACCTGTAAGAGGGCAAAGAACAAATCGTAATGCTAGAACTCGTAAGGGTAAAGGTAAGACTGTAGCGAACAAGAAAAAATAGTAGTGCAAAAAAAGGAGGTTATTTAAATGGCTTATAAACCAAGAAAACGTAAAGTGAAAAAGAATGTACCAGAGGGGAAAGCTTATATTCATTCAACGTTCAATAACACAATCGTAACAATTTGTGATAAAGAAGGGAATGCAATCAGCTGGGCTTCTGCTGGAACATTAGGGTTCAAAGGAAGTAAGAAATCAACTCCATTTGCTGCTGGAATGTCAGCTGAAGCTGCAGGAAAAGCAGCTGTTGCTATGGGAATGAAAAAAGTAGAAGTTTTCGTAAAAGGAATTGGATCAGGACGTGAAACTGCCATTCGTTCATTACAAACAGCTGGACTTGAAATTACTGCAATCACTGATGTAACACCAATACCACATAACGGATGTCGCCCACCAAAACGTCCACGTGGATAAAAGAAAAGGAGTGTTGAGGAATGTTAAACTTTGAAAAACCAGTCTACAAAATTACAGAATATGTAGAAAGTAATAATTATGGAAAATTTGAATTAGAACCTTTAGAAAGAGGATTCGGTACAACAATCGGAAATGCACTTAGAAGAATCATGTTATCAAGTATGCCAGGAAGCGCTATTGTAGCTGTAAAAATTGATGGTGTCGCACATGAATTTCAAACTATGGAAGGTGTTGTAGAAGATGTTACGACGATTATCTTAAACTTAAAGAACGTCGTTGTAAAAAATCATACAGAAGAGGAAAAGGTTCTTCGTTTATCTGTAAGTGGGGAGAAAACAGTTACAGCTGGAGATATCCAAACTTCTGCAGATGTAGAAATTATGAATCCTGATCAAGTAATTGCAACAGTATCTAAAGGTGGAAAATTAGACATGGAATTAATCGTTGCCAATGGTCGCGGTTATGTGCCATCTAATGAAAACAAGAAATACGTTGAAAATACAAAATTAGGATATATTCCTATCGATGCTCTCTATTCACCAATTGAAAGAGTTAGCTACGAAGTAGAAAGCGCTCGTGTTGGGCAAGATGCTAATTACGATAAGTTAATTATGAATGTATATACAAAGGGATCAATTCGTCCAGAGGAAGCTATGGCTTTATCTGCTAAGATTATGATCGAACATTTGAATATCATTACTAACTTAAGTGAAATTGCTGATACGACAGGAATTATGAATGCAAAACAAGAAGATAGTAAGCTAAAGAAGTTAGAGACTTCTATCGATGATTTAGATTTCTCAGTTCGTGCTTACAATTGTTTAAAAAGAGCTGGAGTTAACACACTAGGTGATTTGACGGAAAAATCAGAATTAGAAATGATGAAAATTCGTAATTTAGGTAAAAAATCTTTAAAAGAAGT
>ERZ1643251.696-NODE-696-length-44726-cov-25.176199_pt1 | contig 44726 bp, 41 predicted proteins | sample MGYA00579261_ERZ1643251 | MGnify/ENA primary metagenome ERZ1643251 (study PRJEB29033, sample SAMEA4952267) | chicken gut metagenome | biome: Broiler Chicken; feature: Gastrointestinal Tract; material: Caecum | place: Ireland | collected 2018 | study: Broiler... | reverse complement strand
TTTTACTTCAATTATTTTAGTCTTTTCTTGCTCTACTAATTTTAATTGCTTTTCTACTTCTTCATTTACTCTTCTTTCAAAATGTTCATTCAAATTTTTGTGTTGTCTGTTTAACATAGTATTAGCATTCATAAGTTTCTTATTGGCTTCTTTTAATCTTCTTATTTCAAATTCTTTTTCTAAATTTTCTGATGTCATTTTAATCACTACTTTTCTATAACTTAATTATATCAAAAATTATCGAAAAACAATCCACAACTTTTGTCTATTTATCCACACAAAAACAAGAGATTATGTTTCTAATCTCTTGCCTAGGCTGTAAATACTAACCTTAGTATTTTTTTATCGCTGTAAATTAACATAAAATTATTGATTTATCCTCAATATTATTGTATACTAGAAATATAACATATAATATTATCATAGATATTACAACATGTATTATATAAGAAGTTTTGACATGTTTTGTCGAATCGCATGACAAAGATATAAATATGTTATAAAATGTGTTCTAGTAAAGGAAGAGGATTATGAAAGTGTTAGAAAAGTTTAGAAATAAGAAAGTGTTTATTGGTTATTTAGTAGGAGTATTATTACTATCTACTAGTGTATCTTTTGCTTATTTCACAAGTAGAACAACATCAAGTGGTGAAGGAAGTGTAGCAGTAGCAACAACAGTAGATTTATTTGTAGAAGGATTACAAGCGGAAGGAATAATAGAATTTAATAATACGGATATGTATCCAGGACATATAGGGATAGCCAGTATTAAACTAACAGGTAAAGGACAAGATGTACCAGCATTATATAATTTAGTATTTAATGGTACTAATACTTTTAATACAGAATTGAAGTATACAGTATATAAAACAATAACCCAGATAGATGTAAGTTATAGTTGTAATGTAAGAACACAAGTAATGGGAGTAAATACTATCTATTATGAAGAATGCACAGGTAACAATATAGAACAATTAGGTGAAGTAATATCAAGTGGTACTATCCATAATGGAGAAGGAAAAACAACCTTAAAAGAAAATGAGATATTACTAACTAGTCCAGAAGGAGAAGAAGTATATTATTATGTCGTAATAGAATATCCAAATTTAGATGAGAATCAAAATGATGATCTAGGAAGTACCATAAGCGGGAATATAACCGTAGAGAAACTAGATTATCAATATCCAGAAATAAGTATGGTAGGAACAACAGTAAGTGGAGATAATGGATGGGTAAAAAGTGCAAGTATAAGTGCTAATGTAGAAACCCAAACAGGAAAATATACAGCTTTATACTGCACAACTTCAGAAGACAGCTGTACACCAAATACAGATGCAACAATTACCAATAATACATTTAGTGTAACATTAGGTAATAATGCTAAAGCGCAAAAAGTATGTGTAAGCATAACAGATGAATATAATCAAAAAGCCAGTGGTTGTAGTGAGTCTTATCAAGTAGATGGAGTGGTACCAACAAGTAGTACAACGATAGCTTCATCAACTAATGGAGCAAATGGGTGGTATCAAGCATTAAGTATAAAAGTAACAGGAAGTGATACTCATAGTGGAGTAACATCAATTAAATACTGTGCTACAACATCAAGTTCATGCACACCAAGTACAAATGTAAACGGAAATAATACAACAGTTAAATTAAATTCTAATAAAAGTGCCCAAAGAGTATGTACACAAGCAACAGATACAGCAGGAAATACAAGTAGTACAACATGTAGCGATGCTTATAATGTAGATACAAGTAATCCAACAATAAGTATAACAAGTACAAGTGTAACAAAAAACAGTATCACAGTAACGGTAAGTGGAAGTGATTCCCATAGTGGAATTTATCAATACAAGTTTAGTAGTAATAATGGAAGTAGTTATACAACAGTATCTTCAACAAATAATAGTTACACCTATACATTTAATAATTTAAAAGCAGGGACAACATATACTATAGCAGTACAAGCAGTAGATAAATCAGGAAGAGTAAGCAGTAAAGTAACCAAAAGTGTAGCAACAGAAAAAGCAGGGGATACAATGCAAACAATACTTGCAGGTTATAATAAGAGTGTTAGACCAAATAGCTCTTCTTTATCCTATGCTCCTTTTAGTGAAGAAACAACAAAACAGGTATTTACAACAACCGATTGGAAAGGAACTTCATATTACTTTGCAGGAAGACCAACCGATAATTGGGTTAAATTTGCAGGATTTTACTGGAGAATCATAAGAGTAAATGGAGATGGGAGTGTTCGAATGATTTATCAGGGAGTTAGCCCTACAGCAAATGGAAAATCTTTGCAGATTGGAGTTAGTAATTTTAATGCAGATGGAGGTGCTAGTGTTTATGTAGGTTTGCTATATGGAGGCACACAACATGGTAAAGATATGAAAAGCGTTATATTAGATTTTTTAGATTTATGGTATATTAATAGTAACTTAAATGATTATGAAAAATATATAGATATTGATATTGGATTTTGTAGCGATAGAGATACTTATGGAAATCGCTGGGAAGCTATGCCTAGTGAGGATTTATATTATGGTGGATATTATAGATTACTACCTAGTAGCGTTCCAATTTTAAAATGCAATAATGATGATATTTTAAAAATTCCTGTAGGATTAATTACAGCCGATGAAGCAGTAATGGCTGGATTAGGAATAGTTGGTACCACTACAGATAATTATTTGTTTACTGAAGAAAACTATTGGACAATGACTCCATATGGCTACATTTATGATGATAATTTAAATATGGTATTCCAAATACTATCAAATGCTTTTATAAGTGGCAATTATGTTAGCACAAGTGCAGGTGTCCGTCCTGTCATCAATTTAAAGGCTAATACTTTATTTTCAGGTTCAGGAACCACCTCTGATCCATATACTGTAGTTTCCTAATCTATCCTTGCCTATACAGCTAAAACTCATTTTTAAATTGACTAATACTTTTCTTAAATGTTTGAAATTCTATGTTATATATTTATCTATTTTATATTTTATATATGTATAGGCAAGATATGAAGCAAGAGGTTTTTTCCTTTACACTCTTGCTTTTTTTGTTTATAATTTAACTAGAGGTAATCATTATGGATTTAAAGAGTATGAATTGGAATAAAGATAATTATTTATTATTTTTAGATTATTTAAAAAGTATAAGCGAAGAAGAATATAAGAAGTTTAGTGAAAAAATTACTTTTACTAAATATGAAATGCTAGGAATAAGACTTCCTAAATTAAGAGGTATAGCTAAGGAGGTAAGTAAAGGTGATACTCTTTCTTTCTTAAAAGTAGTAGGATATCACTATTATGAAGAAGTAATGATTAGTCTTTTAGTTATAGCAAATATTAAAGATATGAATGAATTGATGAAGTATTTTTATAAATACATATCTTTAATTGATAACTGGGCTTTATGTGATACTTTTTGTAATAGTTTAAAGATAGTATCTAAGAATAAAGAATATTTTTTAGAAGTAATAGATAAACTAATAAAAAGTGATAAAACATATGATATAAGAGTAGGATTAATATTATTGTTATGCTATTATGTGGAAGAAGAATATTTAGAGTTAATATTTAAGTATTTAGATAGCATTAAAAATGATGAATATTATGTGAATATGGCTGAAGCATGGCTTTTATGTGAAATATTTGTTAAGTATGAAAATAGGGGATTAAAATATCTAGAAAAGAATAAATTAAACAAGTTTACCATAAATAAAAGTATAAGTAAAATTAGAGATAGTTATCGAGTAAGTAAAGAAATGAAAGAATATATATTAAAATTTAAAAGATAGGAGAGATAAATGGATAGAATTATAAGAAGAGAAAATTTAACAGAAGAAGAAAGAAAACTAGAAGAGTATTTTATCAAAAAGGCAACATTACATACCAAAGAACATTTAGAAACTTATAAAAGCTTTCTATCTTCTTTAAGTGGAAGATATATATGTTCTGATTTAATGAAAGAAACATTTGCTTTTTATACAGAAAGTAGGGAAACAAGAAATGCTTACAATTATATAGTTCATAATTCTGCTGCTACATTAACAAATGAACTATATAAAGAACAAGTAAAAGATAAAAAGATAACTGACTGTATCTTTTTAACAGGTATACCTGGAGCAGGTAAATCTTTCTTTGTTCAATCTTTAAATTTAGAAGGAGAAATACCAGATCATGTGATGATTTATGAAGGCAGCATTACCACGGATACTATTATAGATAAAATATCTTTAGCAAGAGCGAATAATAAAAGAGTTCATATTATTGTTATACATCCTACTTTAGAATTAGCATATCAAAATGTCTTAACAAGAATTAAAGAATCTGGTAGAGGAGCAAGCATTTATACAATGGCTAAAATAGCCAGTGGTTTATATAAAGCAGTAATAAGATTATATACTATATTTAATAATGAATTAGAAATAGGAATTTATAAGAAAGAAGAAAATGACAAAATAGAAATATATACAGGAATAGAAGAAATTGAAGAATTAAATATTGGTAGCTATGAAGAAATATTAAAAAGATTAGAGGAAATTAAAGAAGAGGAGCAAACCTATGGAATCAAAAGATAAAAAATTAATCATGAAACTAATGAGATGTGGCAAGAAAAATGCATTAAAAGCTAAAAATAGAAATTATTATTTAAAAGTTAAAAAATTAGCAAATTATTAAAAGTCCAAGAAATTAATTCTCGGACTTTTTACATACATCTATATATTCTACATAATTAGATGTTTTTTCTAATTCAGGTAAAGTAAGTTTAACTGCGCTATTACTAGTTCCAGCCGCAGGATAAACGGTATCAAATTCTTTTAGGGAAACATCTAAATACACTTTAACTCCATCATTAATTCCAAAGGGACAAACACCTCCAGCTGAATATCCAATTAAAGATTCCAATAGATCAAAAGGAATCATTTTTGCTTTAGTACAAAACACTTGTTTAAATTTAGAATTATCTATTTTCTTATCCCCAGAAGCAACAATTAATATAGGAGCATCATTTACTAAAAAAGCCATCGTCTTAGCAATCATTGCATCACGACAACCTAACGCCTCTGCTGCTTCTTTAACTGTTGCTGTACTTTCACTAAACTCTATAATATTTTTATCTAGTCCATACTGACTTAAATAGTCTCGCGCTTTCTCTAAATACATAAATATACCTTCTTTCTTGCTTATATTTATAACATACTTAATATAAAAGTACAAGATTTTAATTTTGAGATAAAGTGAATAAACTAAATATCATCACTATAAATAGAATAGGATACAAAACATTTTCTATTACTTTAGTTAGTGATAAAGAGTGATAGATGCTTTACTTAATAGAATAGAAAAGGATAAATAGTTTACACTTTTTTGTTAAATTTTTTTAATAATGAATTAGAAAGAAAGATTTTGTGGTACAATAAATAATAGAGAATGGAGGTAATGGTGCACTAAGTAAGGTTAATGAATTTAATCCAAATTTAGTAAAAGACATTTAGTTAGGAAAAGGAGAGTGAAAGAATGTTAAAAACAAAAGTTGGATACAGTGAAAATGTAGATGCATATGCATCAGGTGTAGAAACAGCCAAAATGGCTAACGTTATTGAAAATCCTCAAGTTGGATTATTCTTTACAAGTTGTGTTCAAGATCAAGCAAAATTAATGGAAGGAGCAAAAAGCGTTTTAGGCGATGTTCCTATTATCGGATGTACATCATCAGCTGCTTTATGTACTCAAGATGGTTATCTAAATAAAGAAACTGGATATTCTGGAATGATGTTATTTGGTGGTGATGTTGAAGTAGTTACTGCTGGCTCTAAAAAAACTGATGAGTCTCCAAGAGAAATTGGAAGACGTATAGCAGAGGAAGCAGTAAGTAGAGTTAAAGGTAAAGATGTAGAGCCTGATTTCTTCTTCATGAGTGCAAGTCCTGCGAATGAAGAAGAGTATATGAAGGGAATTCAAGATGTAATTGGTAATATTCCTGTATTTGGTGGTTCTGCTGCTGATAACACAGTTGAGGGAAAATGGAGTATCCTAAATGATGGAGAGTCTTTTGCAGATGGTTGTGTTATTGCTATTTTCTATACGAATGGAGAAATGAAAAATCTTTATACGGGAGCATATCATGAAACAGAACATGCTGGTATTATTACGAAAGTAGAGGGATCGAGAACGCTAGTGGAAATTGATCATGAACCAGCTTTAAAGAAGTATGCCAAATGGACAGGTAAAGATGTAGAATCATTAAAAGGTGGCAATCTTCTTACGGAAACAATTTGTGCACCTTTAGGAGTAAAAGATCCTATTGGTAAAGTTATTGCTGTTCGTCATCCAATGAATGGTAATGATGACTACTCAATGAATATTGGTGCTGACCTAGCTACGAATACCGCTGTAATTTTACTTACAAATACCCCAGAGGGAATACTAGAAGCAAATGAAAAAACTATTGAAAAAGTAACTGGATTAATGGAGGGAGAAGTACAAAGTTATTTTCTAGTTCACTGTGGTGGACGTAGACTTGGGCTTGCTCTAGCAAGTATTGAAGATAAAATTTATCCAGAAGTGAAAAAAGCTATACCAGATAAAGAATTCTTAATGGTATTTACATTCGGAGAATATGGTACTGGTGATCACTCATCTAATACTGTTGGTGGCCTATCATTATCATATACTGCATTTGGAGAATAAAGGAGGAAGATAAATGAAAAGTTTAATTGGAAATAAGTGGCGTGATTCTTCTGATGGCAAGGTTATTGAAGTTTATAACCCAGCCAACAATGAATTAATTGATACTGTACCAAGCCTAACGAAAGAAGATGTAGAAGAAGCAATAGATTATGCTGATATTCACCAAAAAGAGTGGGAAGCTAAAAGTGTAATTGAAAGATGTGAAGTATTATCAAGATTTGCTCTACTAGTAGAAGAAAATAAAGATGAATTAGCATTATTGCTTTCAAAAGAAACAGGTAAACCAATTAAAGAAGCTTATAATGAAATAGCAAATATCCAGATTGGTGTACCAGGATATGTAGAAAAAGTAAAACATGAATATGGAAATATTGTATATCGCGGAACTGAAAAAGGACAAGAAAATACGATTCAATACACTATTCAACAACCTCTAGGAGTAGTGGTAGCAATTATTCCATTTAATTTCCCAAGTGATATATTTATTAATAAAGTACCACCTGCATTATTAATGGGAAATGCAGTTATCTTAAAACCTGCAAGTGTAAATCCACTAACTTTAACAAGATATGTAGAATTACTAGTTGATGCTGGAGTTCCAGCTGGCGTAATTAGTGTTGTTCATGGAAGTGGTGGAGTTGTAGGTAAAACTTTAACTAGTAGCAAAAAGGTAGATATGGTAAGTCTAACAGGTTCTACTGCTGCTGGTATTGATGCGGCTAAAAACTGCGCTGAACACTGTGCTCATAGTTCTCTAGAACTAGGCGGAAATGATGCTTTCATTTTATGTGCTGATGGCGATATGGATCTCGCTATTGAAGAGACAGTTTGGGGTAGACTTTACAACACTGGTCAAGTATGTTGTGCATCAAAAAGATTCTTAATTGAAAATTCTGTTAAAGATGAATATATTAGAAGAATGGTTGAAAAGATTAATTCTCTAAAACAAGGAGACCCACAAGATATGTCTACCGATATCGGTTGCTTAGTAAGCGAAGATGCTGCTATCGAAGTAGAGCGTCAAGTAAATGAGACTATCGCTGCTGGGGCTAAACTTGAATGTGGTGGTAAACGTAATGGTGCTTTCTATGAGCCAACTATCCTTGATAATGTAACTCCTGATATGGAAGTAGCAAAAGACATGGAAATCTTTGGCCCTGTTATTTCTGTAATTGGTTTTGATACTTTAGAGGAAGCAATTGAAATTGCTAATCAGTCTATCTATGGCTTATCAGGTTCAATTATTACGAGAGATATTAGTAAAGCAATTAAGGTAAGTGAGGCCATGGAATGTGGAGGCTTTGTCATTAATGGAGCATCATTCTACCGTTCATTTGAACAACCTTTTGGCGGTTGGAAATATTCTGGAATTGGTAATGAAGGAATTATGACAACCTTAAAAGAAATGTCTAGAACAAAGACAGTTATCTTAAAAAACATTACCAAATAAAGGAGGAAACTAAATGTTTGATTATACAGGAAGAGTAGTAGTAGTATCAGGGGCATCATCTGGTCTTGGTAGACAAATGGCTCTAGGATATGCCCGCCAAGGGGCCTCTGTTGTAATTACAGCGAGAAGAATGGAAAAGCTAGAAGCTGTAGCCGAAGAAATACGTGCGTTAGGGGCTGAAGCTTATCCCGTAAAATGTGATGTAACTGATGTAGAAAGTGTTAATGCTGCTGCTAAAGAAATTAAAGAAAAATATGGCAAAGTTGATGTTTTAGTTAACTGTGCAGGAAGTGCTAAGAATGCTGGTGTCTTAGATATGACTGATGAAGATTGGGATTTTACCATCAAAACTGATATGACAAGTTTATTCTATGTAACAAGAGCATTCGCTAATATCATGAAAGAAAACAATTATGGACGTATCATTAACATTGCCTCAATGTATGGAATGGTTGGAAATATGGCTATGGATACCGTAGCATACCATACTAGCAAAGGTGGAGTAATAAACTTCACTCGTGCTGTAGCTGCTGAACTAGCTAAATATGGTATTACTTGTAATGCTATATGTCCAGGATATTTTGATACCGAGCTTACTCATGAAACTCTTATCACTGATTCATTTACAGCATACATGAAATCTACTGTACCACTTGGAAGATATGGTAAAGAAGGAGAACTAAATGCTGCAGCAGTATTCCTTGGAAGTGAAGAGGCAAGCTACGTAACTGGCACAATTCTGCCTGTAGACGGCGGATACACATGTGTCTAATACAAAAGAATCTACTAGGAAACTAGTGGATTTTTTTGTTGTAAAAAAGTGTAAAGCTTATAATCAAAAGAAGGAAATGAGTATACTAATGGTAATAAATATAAATAGGAGTGTAAGTATTATAATTTTATTTAGACAGGAGGTTTAACATGAATAATGAAATTATAATATTTGAAAATCAAGATGTAAAGCTTGAGGTTAATATGAAAGATGAAACGGTGTGGTTAACTCAAGATCAAATGGCAAAATTATTTAACAGAGACAAGTCCGTAATTTCCAGGCATATTAAAAATGCTTTAGAAGAAGAATTAGAGGATGAAGTGGTTGTTGCAAATTTTGCAACAACCACTAAACATGGAGCAATAAAAGGAAAAACTCAAACGAAAGAAGTAGAATATTACAATTTAGACATGATTCTATCGGTTGGCTATCGTGTAAAATCTAAGAACGGTATTATTTTTAGAAAATGGGCAAATAAGATATTGAAAGATTACTTAATTAAAGGATATGCTGTAAATGAAAAAAGATTAGAGTATTTAGAAAAAACAGTTAAGTTAATTGATATAGCTAGTCGTAATTTAGAAGGATTAGATACTGTAGGAGCAAGCGATATCATCAAAGTATTACAAAGATACACAAAATCACTAAATTTATTAGATGATTATGACCATAAAAGTCTAACAAAGCCAAAGGGAAATATTAGCAATGAGAAGATAACCTATAAAAATTGTATAGATATTATTAAAACATTAAAGTTTAATGAAGCAAGTGATTTATTTGCTATTGAAAGAGACAAAGGGTTAGAAAGTATTATTAATAATATATATCAAACTTTTGATGGAGCAGATGTATATGAGAGTATTGAGGAAAAAGCTGCTAATTTTTTGTATGCTTGTGTTAAGAATCATGTATTCATTGATGGAAACAAGAGAATTGCAGCCACACTCTTCATTTATTTTCTTCAATTTTATGGCATTTTATATGTAAATGGTGCATCTGTCATTGATAACAACACTTTAGCATCATTAACTCTTTTAATCGCTGAATCAAATCCAAAGGAAAAAGAGATATTGACTCAGTTAATTATGAATTTTTTAACTTGAAAATAGAGGAGAACAAAATGATAGAAGGCAAAGAAGAATATTTTTTATTGCTAAATGATATTAAAAGTACTTTAGTTACTACAAGAAACAAAATACTAGAAAACGCCAACAAAGAATTAATTTTAATGTATTATAATATTGGTTTAAAGTTACTTAAAAATAATAAATGGGGAACCTCTTTTATAGATACTTTGGCTAGAGATATAAAAAGTGAATTCCCAAATTTAAAGGGAATGTCAGCAAGAAACTTAAGATACATGCAAAAATTTGCTAAAGAATTTGACAATGATGAATTTTTGCAAGAAGTTCTTGCAAAATTATCATGGAATCATAGTCAAACATTATTAGACAGGATTAAAGACAAAAACATACGAAAATGGTATGCTAAAGAAACATTAAAAAATGGTTGGTCAGTTTCTATCCTAATACATCAAATTGAAACTAAACTTTATGAAAGACAAGCCCTGCTTGATAATAAGACAACAAATTTTGTTACAGCATTACCCTCACCATACAATAGGCAAGCACAAGAACTTTTAAAAGATCCCTATATTTTTGATTTTGTAAAAGAAAATATTAGTTTAAAAGAACTAGATATAGAACAACAACTAATAGATAATATTTCTAAGTTGTTATTAGAATTAGGTAGAGGTTTTGCTTTTATTGGAAGAGAGTATCATTTAGAAATTGGAAACGAGGATTATTACATAGATTTGCTATTTTACAATTTAGTCATTAGAAGTTATATTGTAATAGAATTAAAAACGACAGAATTTAAATCAGAATATATAGGGAAACTTAATTTTTATCTTAGTGCTATCGATAAATATGTAAAAAAAGAGAGGATAATCCAACAATTGGAATTTTACTTTGTAAAGATAAAAATAAAATTACTATAGATTTAGCATTGAAAGATATAAATAAGCCAATTGGCATAAGTGAATATAAAATTTTATCAGAAATACCAAAATACTTAGAAAATACATTACCAAATTTAAAGGACATGGAGAAAAGATTGGAGAAACAGTTATAAACAAAAATTTTAACAAGAAGTCAAAGAAGAATATATCGTAATTTATTGTAAATAGAGTATAGTTTTGATATAATGATTCAGAGGTACGTTATGAAAAAGTTAGACATCATATATGAAGATAAAGAACTATTGGTAGTAAATAAACCAACTAAGATGCTTACTATCAGTGATGGTTCGTCTAGTACAACTTTATATGAACTAGCAAGAGTTTATGTTAAGAAAAAACATAAATCTAATAAGATATTTATTGTTCATAGACTAGATAAAGATACATCGGGCGTAGTACTTTTTGCCAAAACAGAAGAGGTAAAGAAAAAACTTCAAAACAATTGGAATAGTGTAGCAGACCGCACCTACATTGCTATTTTAGAAGGTAATTTAAAAGGGAATGAAGGTATAATTAAAAATTATTTATTAGAAGATAGCACTCATAAAGTATATATTTCTAAAAATAAAAAAGGAGAGTATGCTGAGACCCACTATGAAGTACTAAATAGAACAAGTAAAAATACAGTGGTAAAAGTGAGTATTAAAACAGGCAAGAAAAATCAAATTAGAGTAGCGTTTTCATCCATTCATCATCCTATTATTGGGGATAAAAAATATGGAAGTATTACAAATCCAATTAAAAGATTAGGATTACATGCTTATAAGTTGAAAATTAAACTTAATGATAAAGAATATGAGTTTATTGCTAAGCTACCAAAAGATTTTGAAAAAATTCAGGGGAGGAAACTATGAAATATCTTGATAAATTAAAAAGCGAAGGAAAGTTAGATTTATATGTATACACTAAAGTTTGCTTTAATGGAGATATCCCAGACTTTTTAGAAAAATATCTAACACTACCAATGTTTCAAACTTTAGAAGGAAAAGGACAATTTTGTGGAGTAGATAATACTAAATTATTTAATCCAAGATGCAAATATAACAGACTTGATCATAGTATCAATTGTGCAGGAATTATATGGCGCCTAACAAAGAATAAACAAAGAACAATTTGTGCTTTATGTCATGATTTAAGTACTGTATCATTTGCTCATACTATTGATTTTTTACTCAAAGATACGATAAATCAAAATAGTGCTGAAAGTCTTATTGATATAAGAAAAATACTAGAAAGCTCTCGAAAATTTCAAGAATATTTACAACAAGATGAAATTACATTAGAAGAAGTATTAAATCCCGAAAATGACTCTCTAATCGATATAGAAAGACCTGGCTTATGTGTAGACAGATTAGAGGGGATTATTCATACCAATTATATTTGGTTAAATATTTGTAACATAGACGAAGTAAGTAGCATCATAAATGATTTAACAATATGTCAAAATGAGCAAGGCAAAGAAGAAATAGGTTTTAAAACATTAGAAGTCGGTAAACTATTTTTCAAAATGATGTTATCTTATGCTTATATTTTACAAAGTAAAGAGGATAAGTTTTCAATGCAATTTATCGCTGACTTACTAGAAATAGCGATTAAAGATGGTGTATTAAAACTAGAAGATTTATACACTTTAGAAGAAGAAGCAATTGTTTCTTTATTAAAAGAAAATTATAGTATTTGGCAAGAATTTACTTCTTTAGATAATATAGAAACTAGTAATAGTAAACCAAATGGATACTTTGTTGAAGTGGTAGCTAAGAAAAGATATGCAATTCCTTTGATTAAAACGGGAGATAAAAGTGTTAGATTAACAGATATAGATGACAAATATAATGACAAGTTGCAAGATTTTTTTGGATTTCAAGAGAAAAAATATCTGTTTAGTGATAAAATAAATATGTTAGAGAGGCGAGTTAAATGTTAAAAGTAGAAAATGTAACAAAATATTATGGCGATGTCCTAGCAGTCGATGATCTATCATTCACAATTAATGATGGAGAAATATTTGGACTTTTAGGAGTCAATGGCGCAGGTAAAACAACAACATTTAGAATGATTATGAGTTTACTTGAACCAACCAAAGGGCATATCACTTTAAATGGTAAGCCAGTAGGATATGATGTAAGTGAGCATATTGGCTTTTTAACTGAAGAGCGAAGCTTACTTACTAAGCTTACAGTAAAAGAACAAGTAGTTTATTACGCAACCTTAAAAGGAATGAAAGAAGCGGATATTCTACAAAAATTAGATTATTGGTTAAACCGTTTTAATATAAGTGAATACAAAGAAAGAAAAATCAAAGAATTATCTAAAGGTAACCAACAAAAGATTCAATTTATTACCGCGATAATTCATGAACCAGACTTACTAGTATTAGATGAGCCATTTACAGGTTTAGACCCAATCAATGTTGAGCTATTCATGGATGTAATCAGAGAATTTAAAGAAAAAGGAAAAATGATTATTTTTTCTTCTCACCGCATGGAACATGTTGAACTATTCTGTGAAAAGTTAGTTATTTTGTTAAAAGGTAAAACGGTTTTAAGTGGCTCTTTAAAAGAAATAAAAAAGAACTACCGCAAGAAAGTAATTCGTATCAATGGTGAAGTAAACCTAGAGGAACTAAAGAAATGTAAAGGTGTAATTGAAGTTGAAAAAGAAAATTTAGATATAGTGGTAAAAATTGAAAGTGATGAATACGTAGATGATGTATTTAAAATAGTAAAAAAGGGTAGTGATATTACCAAATTTATTGTAGAGGATGCATCATTAAATGAAATATTTGTGAGTTTGGTAGGTGAAGCATATGAAAAATAAATTTAAATACCTAGTAAAATACAGTTTAAAAAAGAAAATAGATACGAAATGGTTTAAAATAGTCAATGTTTTATTATTAGTATTACTAGTTTTCTTAGTAAATATGGATTATTTAATCAATTTATTTGGGGGAGATTTTGAAGAAAAAGAAAATATTTATGTAGTAGACAATGTAGGGTCTTTTGATACTTTCTCTAGTTATTTTAATGCTTTAGCTAAAGAGATGGATATAGATGGATTTGAAATAATACTAGATCAAGATATATTAAATGATGAAAGTAAAATAGATGATGAAGTTATAGTAGTTTTAAATCCATCTAATACTGAATATTTATCGGGAGAAATAGTATCATTTGATGCTGTATCAAGAACAACTTATGAAATGATCGTAAGTAGTGTAAACGCTGTAAAAAGTGAACTTGTATTAAGTACAAGTGGTCTAACTCCTGATGAAATTGCTGCTTTATCAAGTCCTGTAGAGATAACAGAAAGAGTATTAAACGAAGAAGCACAAAATAATGAAACAAAAGAAAATGTAGGAGCAATCGTAACAACTGTCTTAATTGTACCATTCTTTATTTTAATCGTAACTATGGTCCAAATGTTAGGAGCAGAGATTAATGATGAAAAAACAAGTAGGGGAATGGAAATTATTATTTCTAGTGTTCCCGCAAAAATTCACTTTATATCCAAAGTTGTTGCTGCTATCTCTTATGTTTTAATCCAAGGTATATTATTATTGGTTTATTCGGGAATAGCTATGCTACTCAGAAACGTTTTAGCAAGTAGTACCACTGTTGCATCTGGTGGTATGTTTACTGAAGTTATGACAATGTTAAGTGATGCAGGTATATTTAGTTTACTTGCTAAGGGAAGTGTTATTTTAATTATATTATTTATTGTTAGTTTCATTGCTTATGCGATTACAGCAGCGATACTTGCTAGTATGACAACAAATATTGAAGACTTCCAACAACTTCAAACACCACTTATGATTATTATGCTTGTAGGATATTATGTAGCCCTAATGGCTGTCATGTTTGATGGTTCTGTATTTATTCATGTTTTAGGATATATTCCACTACTTTCTGTCATGATAGCACCAACCCTTTATTTAATAGGAGAAATGAGTTTACTATCACTTGCTTTATCAACACTGCTTACAGTAGTAGTAACTTACTTCTTATATAAATATGGACTTAGAATTTACAAAGTAGGAATACTAAATTATTCTTCAAGCAAACTATGGAGAAAGATGTTTAAATCATTAGGAAACAAAGAATAAAGATGACTGTAAAAAGCCATCTTTTAATTTTTCTTTTTTAATTTCTTTACTGTATCTTGAATAGTTTTAGCACTTACATTACTTACTGTATACCAACCACATTCCGTCATTTTTTGATACAAATTATGTTGTAATTTTAGTGTTTCTTCTAGTCCATAATGCAGAATTTCATGTACTTGTTTATTTGATGCTTCAAGTGTTCCATGAACATATACTTCCATATTACTTTTTAAGATAAGCAATATATTTTCCATGAGGATTTGATCATTCATTTAGCTTCACTCTCCAGTAAATTCATAAGTTTTGCCTCTATTGCTTGATGTTTTTTAAGTTCATTCTTCATAAAAGTTTTCAAGTTTTTATCTTGAAGCAAATTAATAGTTTCAGAAACGATTTCTCCCACATTTTGTTCATGACCTATAGCATCTTCTACATACAATAATTCTTTTTGTGTCATAAAAATACCTCCTAAAATTAGTATGACCAACCTTAAAAGTTTTAAACAAGAAATACAAGAAAAATAAAAAAATAAGAGGGGGAACTCTTATTTATTATAAGTATTAACTAAATTAGTAAATATAGTTTGCAGATTTTTAAGTCCTACTTCATCTGTTGCTTCACATCTCATCGTAATATTAGGCCCCGTATTACTAGCTCTAACTAAAGCCCAACCAGTAGCAAAGTTAGCTCTAACCCCGTCTATAGTGTTTAAAGACCACTTCTGAGATTCACAAAACTCTTTTACCATTCTTATCACTTCAAATTTCTTATTATCTGGACTTGGAAATTTAATTTCTGGAGTACTATAATATTTAGGAATATCAGAAAGTAATTCAGAAAGACTCTTATTGGTTTTACTGAGAATTTCAAGTAGTCTAAGACCAGCATAAATACCACTACCTACATCAGATATTTTATCACGGAAATAGAAGTGTCCAGAATATTCTCCACCAAAAGGCATATCATCTTCCTTAACTTTAGCTTGCGTATAACTAGCTCCAGTTCGGTAACATACAGGGGTACCTCCAAGTCTTTTAATCTCATCTTCTAAAGCTTTAGAACATTTCACATCAAATAGAAAAGTTTTATTTTTAACTTTATTAATAATATCTCTAATAATTAAAATCATATAGTGATCACTTGGAACAACTTCACCTTTTTCATTGACAATACCAAGTCTATCACCATCGCCATCAAAAGCAATACCAACATCAGCCTTTTTAGTAATAACAGCTTTTTTTAGAGCTTCCAAATTAGCCTCGACATTAGGATCGGGATGATGATTAGGAAAATTTCCATCACTTTCTTCAAATAAAATATCAAAATCAACATTGACCTTTTCAAATATTTTTCTTGCTATAATAGAAGTAGTACCATTACCCAAATCTAAAATAACTTTTCTTTTTCTTCTACCAAATTCAACCCCATATCTTAAATACTCTACATATTTTTCTGTAATATTACCACTAGAAACAGTTCCAGTACCACTAAGAAATTGCCCTGCAAAAGTATAATTCTTAAACTCTTCAATCATTTCTCCACGTGCATTAGAAAGCATATCAAAAGAAAATTTAAAACCATTATCATCTTTAGGATTATGACTAGCGGTAATCATAATACCAAATAAATTATGAATAAATCTAGCATAATAATGCATTGGGGTAGTAGTAAGACCATAATTGTATACATTAAGTCCACTATCTGTAATTCCTTTAGTAAGATAGGCCGCAAGAGCAGGGGAACTTATTCGGTTATCGTAAGAGACAATACAAGTTGTTTGATTAAGTTTCTCTCTTAAATAGCTACCATAGCTTCTTCCTATAGTATAGGCAACAGTTTCATTAATTTCCGTAGGGTATACACCCCGAATATCATATTCTCTAAATATATTAGGATTCATATATAACCTCTTTCTACTCTTCATAATGATAACATAAAAAATTAAATAATTCAATTGCTTCTCCCCACTATCTATGTTATAATTGTATAGAAATAAAAATTTTTTTGGTGTGAAAGTAGGGACTAGTATGAATTTAGACGAAGCAAAAAAAATCTTAACGGATATGATTAATGAAGCTGATAATTTAAGTTCTTCGGAATTAGACGTGATTCCCAGAACGCGTATCAGAGTAAAAAAGGGACAAATAGAAAATTTTAAATTTTATGCGAGAATTTATTATCAGATGACGAAAGAAAAAGCTCCAGAAAATGATAATTATATTAAAGATGTTTATTATGAATTAAATGAAGAAATAGCAAAAGCTCGTGGCGAGCAAATAATGTCTGCCGCAAATGCTTTAGTAGAAACAAATAAAGAAGCTTTTGCTAGATTGGATGCCTTAAACAAATCCTTAGCTAGCGTAAGAAGAGATTTAAACAAGTATGATCGTGAACTTAGAGAAATAGATAGTACTAATACTACTGAGTGGGAAAGAGAAAAAAATATTCAAAAAGACCGTGAAGAAGCACGACAAAATATGCTTTATTTAGAAAATGTAATCGCTGAATTAGCCACTGATATTAACAAATCAGTAATAGATGCTTTAAAAAAAGAAATGCAATTACTTCGTGAAGAATGTTTAAATACGCGTTTTGGCACTCAAGTAAAAGTTTTAGATAACTTAGATGGAGCGACAATTTTAGCAAAAGATGAAGAATACTATTATGCTTTACTAACTATGATGAATATCTTAGAAAAAGTAAATGGAAATGATCCAATTATCAATATAAATAACGCTATATGTGTTAATCCAAATCAAGAAGAATTTGCAAAATCTTGGTTTGAGAAAATTGATATGCTAAAACTAGCCAGCAAAGAGGAAAAACAAGAAGAGGGTAAAGAAAAACCAAATGATGCTTTAATTAAAAAAATAGTAGAAGAGAAAAATAGACTTGATGCCAAAATTGAAAAAGAACATCTTGACGCTGATCAAATAGAGCGCGATAATTTACTAGAAATTTTAAAATATTTAAATGCTGCCAATGATAAAGAATACGCTTTAACTAAGGTTTGGGATATCGCTTATGTAAATGGACCAGATAGAGAAGCTTTTATTAATCTATTAAGAGAAACATCTTTCTTTAAAGGATATAATCCTGACTTAAAAATGGTGAGTGAAAATGAAACATTAATTGGAAAATTAAAAGGACGTCTAGAAGAGATAGAGAACAATTACAATCATTATCCAGGAACATATAATATTCCTCTAGCACAAGTAGGAAATACTATCATTTTACGTGAAGATAAACAAGAATACGAAAATATTTTAAGTATAATAAATATATTAGAAAATGCCAAAGAAAACTTAATTAATGTAAAAGGCTGTGGAAATGTACCTTTAAAAGATGTAGCAAAGTACGAAGATTTAATATCAAAAACTAAATATTTTACTCCTAATTTAGTTCAAGATGTAAAAAGTAAAAACCAAGAAGTGCTAAATGGAGTAAAAGAAGATTTAAGAGAATTACAAAGTAAAATGGAAGAGCAAGCTAAACTTCCTATCGAAGATGCAGAAGTTGTCCAAAATATCGCTGATAAATTTTCATTATTAAAAGAGCAAAAAGATATAATAGAAAGCACAGACCCATCTTCTAGCTTAACTGAAGTAGAAGGAGCACTTATTAATACTGATAAAGCAGAAGCTTATCGCTACCTAATTGATGTTTTAAAGAAAATTAGGGAAAAAGAAGCAGCTAAAATAAAAGAGAGTAGCAAAGCAATTCCTCTTGGACCTGCTAAAAGTGAGGCATTCACTCCAGAAAAACCAAAAATAGATTTAAATCCAGTACCAATTCCAAGAAGAAAAGCTATAACATCAGTTAGAAAAACAACTAAGAAAGAATGGTGGAAGAAGAATTGGAAGAAGGTAGCAGGTATAGGCTTGTCATTAGCTATTGTAACTTTTACTCTAACTACTCTAGCTCCAACCCTTATTTACCTTAATAGCTGTCTAGCCATGGCATTACCTGGAGCAGCGGGAACTTTAGGTTCAATAAATAATGTTTTAGCTACCATTGGTTGGGTTACAATGAATTCCTTAAACTTCAATGTTGCCGCATCAAACCTTTTAGGAGCACTTGGCACTTCGGCAGTAAAATTAGGTTTAATTGGTGGTGGTGCTCTAGCATCTTACAAAATATTAAAACGTACAGATGAAAATCGCTTACCAGATCCTAAAGAAAAAGAAAGTGCTCTAGCTAAAATTAAAGAACTAGGTAATGAATTAATCGGTAGAACAAAGGAGTTAACTGAAAACCTAGCTTATGCAGTTGATGGACCTAATATAAATCAAAATCAATATATAAATGACCAACTAGGAAAAAATACTGCAGTAGAAACTCTAGAAGAGGAGCAAAAATTCCAAGAAATAGAGGAAAATGTTCAGAATGCTATTAATCAAGAAGAGGAAGAAATGGAACGTAGAAGTGAAGAAGAAATTAATAGACGTTTCAAGCAAATTCAAAACGATATGAATGAAGCGGTAACTTCACCTGTTGCTACCCCAGAAGAGTTAAAAGAGGAAACAGAGGAAGATACTTTATCATCTGATATAATAGATTTAACGCCAAAAGCTTCACTATCAACAGCAATTCCACTACCAGAGCAAATGCCTATTACTATACCTAGTGAAGAAGAATTAAATCGCTTACTATCAGAAGGATTAGAAGCAAATGAAGAAAGTTTAGGAAGAGGTAGATAATGAATAAAGAGGATATTATTACATTAGAAGATAATGTAGAATATATAGTGCTTGATACAGCAGAACTGAATCATGAAAAATATTTATATTGTGTGAGTATTGATGGGGAAGAAATGCCAACTGATGAATATAAATATTTTAAAGAAGTTAATGAAAATGGCACTTTATATACTGAAGAAGTAGAAAATCAAGATATAATTGAAGCAATAACAGCACTATTTGCTGCTAGTGCCCTAGAAAGTGTTACAGACGAAGAACAAGACGTTTAAAAGACGAGTTTTATAGAGAGCTTATGATTGGTGGAAATAAGTAAATAGTCTTTTAAAAAATCACTTGGGAGTTGAATATTTGAATTAAGTAAAGTATTCCGTAACTTTGCGTTAAAAAGAATAGTAATAAATAAAGGTGGTACCGCGTGAATAACACGCCCTTTGGGTGCTACCTTTTTTGTGTTTAGAAGGAGGATTTATGAAAGAGTTTAAAAGTTTAGACAAACGTAATGTAAATGAAGTAGAAAAGGATATAAGGGCTTATTGGGATAAGATTGATATCTTAAAAAGATCTATTGAAACTAGAGATAAAGATAATAATTTTGTTTTCTATGACGGGCCAGCAACTGCAAATGGAATGCCAGGATTACATCATATGGTAGCAAAATTCCTTAAAGATACGTTTTGTAAATATGAGACTATGCAAGGGAAGAGAGTGCTAAGAAAAATTGGTTGGGATACCCATGGCTTGCCAGTAGAAGTACAAGTAGAAAAAAAATTAGGCTTTACAGGTAAAGGAGATATTGAAAAATATGGTATCAAAGAGTTCAATCAAAAATGTAGAGAAATAGTTTGGGAAAATGAAGATGCTTTCTCAAGACTTACCAAAGAAATGGGACAATTTATTGATTTAGAGCATCCTTATATTACTTATGACAATGATTATATTGAAACAGAGTGGTGGATTTTAAAGAAATTCTTTGATGAAGGCATGTTTTATGAAGGATTAAAAATACTTCCATATTGTTCTAGATGTGGAACAGGACTTGCTAGTCATGAAGTTCAACAGGGATACAAAGAAATTGATGTTGACACTGTTATCGTTCCTTTCAAAAGAATTGATCAAGACGAATATTTCTTAGTATGGACAACAACCCCATGGACACTTATTTCCAATGTAGCATTATGTGTTAATCCAGAAGAATACTATATAAGAGTAGAATCGAAGGGATACAAATTCATTCTAGCAGAGAAACTAGCAGATAGTGTTTTAGGGGAAGAATATACAGTATTAGATAGATTCTTAGGAAGTACACTTGAAAATATAGGATATGAACAATTAATACCAAGCCTAACCGTAAATAAAAAAGCTTTTTATGTAACATGTGACACTTATGTAACTATGGAAGATGGAACAGGTATTGTTCATTTAGCTCCAGCTTTTGGTGCTGATGACTATGAAGTAGGAAGAAGATATAATTTACCAGTACTAAACCCTGTTGGTGATGATGGATGTTACACTGAAGGATTATGGAAGGGTATGAATGTATTTGAAGCTGACAAAGAAGTAATCAAATATTTAAAAGAAAACAACAAATTATTCAAAAAAATCCATATGAAACACAACTATCCTCATTGCTGGCGCTGTAATACACCACTCATTTACTATTCTAAACCAAGCTACTATTTAGAGGTTACAAAAATAAAGGATAAAATTGTTGAAAATAACAAGAAGGTAAATTGGTATCCTGAGTTTGTAGGAGAAAAAAGATTTGGTAATTGGCTTGAAAATTTAAATGATTGGGCAATTAGTAGAACCCGTTATTGGGGAACACCACTTCCTTTATGGAAATGCGAATGTGGTCATACAGATATGATTGGTTCTCGTGCTGAATTAATTGAAAAAGCGATTGAAGAAGTAGATGAATCTATTGACCTACATCGACCATATGTTGATGATATTCATATTAAATGTCCAAAATGTGGTAAGATAATGAGTCGTACTCCAGAGGTAATTGACTGTTGGTTTGATTCAGGATCAATGCCATTTGCCCAGTATCATTATCCATTTGAAAACATGGAAATTTTTGAAACTCAATTTCCAGCAGACTTTATCTGTGAAGGAATTGATCAAACAAGAGGATGGTTCTATTCACTACTTGTAATATCTACATTTGTTAAAGGAATAAGTCCATATAAAAATGTTTTAGTAAATGAATTATTACTAGATAAATATGGTAAAAAAATGCATAAATCCAAAGGAAATGCAATTGAACCATTTAGTTTAATAGAAAAGTATGGTGTAGATACAATCCGCTGGTATTTACCATATACTTCTCCAGTATGGACCCCAATTAAATTTGATGAAGATGGGTTAAAAGAAGTATATTCTAAATTCTTTAATCCACTAAAGAATACATATAACTTCTTTGCTTTATATGCAAATACTGATCATATTGATATTGATGAATGTAATATAGAATATAAAGATTTAGAAGAAATAGATAAATGGTTATTATCTAAATATCACAATTTACTTAAATATGTAACGGAATCATACAATGAATATGATTTAAATAAAGTAGTAAAGAAAATTACTAATTTTGTATCAGAAGATTTATCTAACTGGTATATTAGAAGAAACAGAGATAGATTTTGGGGAAGTGAATTTAATAATTCTAAAAAAGCAGTATATAAGACAACATATGATGTATTAGTAGGTCTATCTAAAATGATTGCCCCAATCATCCCTTATTTAAGTGAAGAATTATACCAAGACTTAACAGGGGAAGAATCTGTTCATTTAGCACTATTCCCAAAATACAATACTGAATATATTGACTTAAAATTAGAAGAAAAAATGGATACAGTAAGAACTCTTATTAGTATAGGTAGAAATATTAGGGAAGAAGTAAAAATAAAGGTAAGAGAACCACTTAGTGAATGTTTACTTAATGCAGATTTAGAAGAGTTAATATTTGATTTAAAAGATTTAATATTAGAAGAATTAAATGTAAAAAATGTAGTATTTACTAGTGATTTAAATAAATATATGAGTTTCTTTGTCAAACCAAACTTCAAAGTAGCAGGTCCAATATTTGGCTCTAATATCAAAGTATTTAGTGATATTCTTGCTAATTTAACAGAAGAAGAAATGACGAAATTAAATAATAATGAAACAATAAAAATTACCATTGATGATACCGAATATGAAATAGATTCTAGCTATACTGATATACGTATAAACGCTAAAGAAGGATATAATGTAGGTATGGAAAATAATCTATTTGTGATATTAAATACTGTACGTAATGATGAGTTAATATTAGAAGGATTAGCACGTGAATTTGTATCCAAAGTTCAAAATATTAGAAAAACAGAAGACTATAATGTTGTAGATAGAATTATTGTTTCTTATAATGGTGATGACGAGATGAAAAAAGCAGTAGAGATGTTTAGCGAATACATCAAAAAAGAAACTCTAGCTTTAGAATTAATTATAGATGAAACAGTAGACAATCCATTTGATTTAAATGGTCACAAGACCAATATTATAACTAAGAAAGCTTAATTAAAGGCTTTCTTTTTTCTAGCACTTATCAAGTGTTTACCTTCATATAAATAATTGTAGCATTTAGAAAGGAAGATTTATATGAATTTAAGTGATTTAAAAATAAGTGCTAATAATATGATCGTATTTACAGATTCTTTAGCAACTTCTCTATTAAGTTTTAAATTAACCATAAATGATAGTACTATAGCACCAAGTACAAATGATTTAATTATTTATGTAGATACAAGTGAAGAAGTAACAGAAGCAAGAAAAAATTATGTTTTTAATTTAAATGAAGTATTATCCAATAATGATACTTTTATTATGGAACCAGTTATTCATAATAAGAATATAGAATTAAAAGCTTATGTGAAAAAAACTTCTGATGAAGTAGAAGAATTAGAATATCAAAATATTATGTTATTTGAAGGGACTAATTATATTTATACTAATTATGAAAATGCTACTATAGATATAATTTATCCTAAAAATACAGATTTAGTTAAGTATTATTTGAACAATATTTTATATAGTCTAAATAGTGAAAATAAAGTGTTAAGTTTAGATGATATTTACTTTAAAGATGCTTTTACGGAAAGTAATGGTAGTATTAATGCAAATTTTAATAATTTAAGCATAAATTGTTTATCATCTAATAATAACAAATTTAATTTAGACAGTGATGGTAATTTAACAGTAAACAGTCTAACAACAACAACTTCCTCCTCAAATACCAATTTTGATGAAATATATCCAGTAGGTTCAATTTATCTAAGTGTTAATGCAACAAATCCCTCTAACCTTTTTGGGGGAACTTGGGAACAAATTAAAGATAAATTTTTACTAGCTTGTGGTGATACATATGCAAATGGCACAACTGGTGGAGAAGCAACTCATACTTTAACAGTTAATGAAATGCCAAGCCATAATCATACAGCAAACGCTTCTAGTAGTGGTGCACATACTCACACAGCAAGTACTTCTAGTGCTGGTGCACATACTCATACAATCCGTTATCATAATTTTAATGGTTTAGCCGTAGGCCAGGGATATTTACTTCTTAGACGTAATGATCCTGATGATGGGTATTTAGGAACAGATAGTGATGCCGCAATGTCCGCAGGTGCACATACTCACACAGTAACTGTTAATAGTGCTGGTGCACACACTCATACTGTAACAGTAAATAATACTGGGGCCTCTCAATCTCACAACAACATGCCTCCATATCTTTCAATTTACATCTGGAAAAGAACAGCTTAAAAAAACATCTTTTTGATGTTTTTTTAGTTATTTGCCAATACCATTTATGTAAAAGTTCATAAACTGATTAGGAGAGGAGGTAACATGAAAAATATTAAAGAATACGCAAATCTAAAACATGATCTGGAAATAATTAATTTACGAATAAAAATAATAAACGAAAAAGAAGAGCAATTAACAAAAGAAAAAGAATCACTAGAATTATTAAGTAAAAAACTAAATAATATTTTAGAACAAATAGAAGAAAAATTAAAAGAGCTAAAAGGAATTGAAAGAGAATTATTTTATGAAATAATTGTTAAAGGTTTAAATGTAACTAAAGCAGTAGATAAAATAGCTTTCAAATATGATATGGATTCATCTAATATATGGAAAAACTATTATCCCAAAATAAAAGAAGAGATTAAAAAAATAGAAAATGCTGTAAAGTCTAGCGAGATTCTAGTATAACCTTTCATATTTATATATCGGGGTGAAAATATGAAAGAATTAAGACATCTTCGAAAACATAATGAAAAACATTTCTTAAATGATGATGGGACAATTTCTCTATATCTCTATAACAATGATATTCATTATTTAAAAAATGGTGAATATGTAGATATAGATAATACTTTAGAAGAAAAGGAAGAAATCATCACCAATAAAGAAAATAGTTTTCATACAAGTTTTCCGAAAGATAAAAACACAAATTTATTAGTAGATATTACTAAAGATAACTATTATTTAAAAATCTATCTAATAAAATCTAAAAATAATAAGATAAAGATAAATAGAAATAAAAATACAATTAATCTAGAAAATATATTAGAAGATATAGATATAGATTATCAAGTAATATCTACTACATTAAAGGAATCTATTATTTTAAAAAATAAAAATAATATTCCTAACACTTTATCTTTTAAAATAGATACTAACTTAGAACTAGAACTGTTAGAAAAAGGAAGTATCCAAGCTAAAGATAAAGAAAAAACAATTTTTGTAATTGATAAGCCTTTTATGAAAGATAATAAAGGCGTATACAATTACAATATAAATTATGATTTAAGTTTAAAAGATAATACTTATCTATTAAATTTAAATCTAGATCAAGTTTGGTTAAATGAAGCAGAGTTTCCTGTCATAATTGATCCAACAATCTCTAATATTCAAAATAATGGTATCGCTGCAGATGCATATATTTATTCTTGGGATGATGTAAATTACACATATAATAAAGAAATGTTAAAAGTAGGATTAGAACAAGAACAATCAAGTAACATTTATGAAACACTTATAAAATTTAATTTACCCAACATTGGAACTGGATTTGATATTATAGATGCTCACGCATATTTAATAAGTCATGCTTCAGACACATCATCTAATGATAATAATAATTATATTTATGTTTACGAAATGGAAAAAGATTGGGACGAGAATACAGTCAGTTTTATGAACCTATCAAGTAGTCATAGCAATCACGTTGAAGACTTTTTTATACCAACTAGAAGCAAAATTGAAGGAGATACAATTTATTTACAAACAAGTTCATTTAATATAACAAGTTTAATGAAAAAATGGTATTCAGGGCATCCAAATTATGGTATTATTCTTAAAACTAATGAGCTACCTGCAAATTGTAAAGAATATATTTTTTATTCAAAAGATAATACCGTAATGGAAACAACTAATCCTACTCCATATCTAGTCATAACTTATCGTAATCAAAATGGTTTAGAAGATTATATGACTTATCAAACACAAGAATATACAGATGGGGCTAGTTATATCAATAACTTAACAGGTAATTTAACAACTACATTTGATTTAAATGAAACTATAGGAGGGAAATACCCAGTTAGTTTAAGTTTGATTTATAATACGAATGATGTTGTATTAAATACGGATTATGGATATAAAATGGGTTATAAGTTAAATCTTCATGAAACAATTAAAGAAGTAACAATTGATCAAATAAATTATTTAGAGTATATAGATGCAGATAGTACAATCCATTATTTTAGAGGAGAATTAAATGATGAAGGAGAGACTATTGAAAATAAATATATTGATGAAGATGGTTTAGGTCTTAGTGCTACCAAAGAGACAAATCAAATAACCATAAGTGATATGGATAATAATAAATATATATTTACTTTAAATAATAATATTTATTATTTAACTAAATTAATCAACACTAATGAAGATGAAGTTACAATCACTTATGATACGAATAACAGAATTAACAAAATAACTGATGCTAATAATTCTAGTATTAATATTACTTATAATGAAAATAGTATAATTATTACTAGTGATAGTAAAACCACAACCATAAATTATAGTAATAATAAAATAAGTTCAATCATAACCAAAAATGGAACAACTAGTTTTACTTATAATAGCAATGGATTAGTAGAAAGAATCACAGATGTTAATGGTTTAAGTAAAGGCTTTACTTATTATGAAGTAAGTCCATATAAAGTTAAGAAAATAACAGAATATGGTCTAGCTAATGAAGAAGGTGCTTCTTTAGAATTTATTTATAATTTTATGAGTACTAAAGTCATAGATAATAAGGAAAAGCAACTTATATATTCATTTAATTTAAGGGGGAATACAATAGGAGTTTCTAATTTGACAGATGAAATAAATTTGATAAGTGCTTATGGTAGAGGTGCTACATTCATTACAAATGAGGAAATTGAAAATAGCGAAAAAGTAAATAAAAATATAAACAAAATAGAATCAAATATACTTTCAACAAAATATACAAAAAACTTAATAGAAAATAGTAGCTTTGAAGAAACAGGAGGAATGGGGCGGAGTACTTTTTATACTGGACGTACCGATGAATATGCACGAACAGGAAGTTATTCCTTAGATTTAACTCAAAGTAGTATAGTAACTTATGTAGATAAAGACAACATTTATTACACTTTTAGTGGATATTTTAAAAATAATGAAGAAATATCGATAGTTGCCAGTTCTGAAGCTTATGCAACAGGTCCGTGTTATTTGTATTTTGGAACTATTCCTAAAAATGAAGAATTTACCCGTTATAGTTTTAGTTTCCTTTTGCCAGAAAACAAATCACTAATCATGATTGATTTTAATATAGCAAATAATGGTTCTGCCTATTTAGACGATATGCAATTAGAAGAAGGAAAAATAGCAAATTATTATAATTTTGTAGAGAATGGTGATTTCAGTAATGGAATAAATGGATGGAATATTGATGCAAATACAAATTACAATGTGATAGATATAGGGGATAGTAAAGCACTGCAAATTATTTTTAACCAAGATAAAATTTCAGATTTTTCTAAATCTATTAGTTTGCACGGAAAAAAGGATGATATTTATTGTTTATCTTTTTGGTATAAAAATAATGGAATTATTCCGAGCATTTCTGATAACACAGTTGACATAAATCATTTTTTAAACTTTGAATATACTAATGGAATTACAAATGTAGAAGAAGAAATAGATACACTAAATTATTATGATAATACCTGGAATTATTTTTCTAAAACATATAAAGCAAAAGAAGCTTTTGATGAAATTACGCTAAATTTTAAATTTATAAAAAGTTTAGGGGAGTTACTTATTACTAATATCATGTTAACAAATGGTATATCATTTGAAAAAAATTCTTATGAAAGTGCCAGAGGAGTACTAAAAGTAAAAGAAGAAGCTGATGGAAGTAATACAACCTTCACTTATGATGAAAACAATCAATTAATTAGTATGTTTAATCCTTTAGGAAATAACTTTAAGTTTGAATATGATAATATTATAACAGATAGAGTATTAAAAGGAATATCTCCATCAGGAATATCTAATGAAATAGAATATGATGAATTCGGAAATCCGATAAAAACAATGATTAATAATGTTAATCCTGATCAAGACGTATTAAATAATAAAAATTATTATATTCGTCTTAAAGGAACTAAAAAATATTTAGATTGTAATTTCTTAACCAAAGAAATAAATCTAAAAGAGGATAGTTGTAGTCATGATGTATTTACTTTAATAAAAGAAGGAGATTATTATCGTATCAAAATAAATAATGAATACATAACTTTAGTAAATAATAATATCCAATTAACAAAACAAGTATCAGAAGAATCACTATTTAATTTATCTCTTAATGATAATAATAGCTATCTAATAACACCAAAAACAAAATATATAACAACAAGTGAAGAAGGGGGAACAGTAATAGACTTAGTAAACTATAATTTAGCAAGTATTAACGATAAATTATCATTAAAAACAAGCAATACAACAGAATCAGAAGAACAATTCTTTTTTGAAGACATAGATACTCAAGCTTTTATTGAATCTAAAGCAGAATACACTTTAGATGGTAAGTTTATCACCAAAACAATAGATTCATTAGGTAATATTACAACTTATGACATTAACACAACTAATGGACTTACCAATAGTATTACTGATCCAAACAATATAACTACTTATTATACTTATAATGATAAAGATCAAATCACAAAAGTAAAAAAAGAAGAAAAAGAAGTAAACTATACCTATAACACAAATAATTTACTATCTAAAATAACAGCTAATAACAAAGAATATAACTTTACATACGATAACTTCTTAAATGCCAAACAAATCAAAATAGGAGATAATATTACTTTAATCACCAATAATTATGAAAACGATAATGGAAATTTATTATCTAGTGTTTATGGTAATGGGGATACTATTAGTTATACATATGATGAACTAGATAGAATAAAAACAGTAACTAATGATACAAATACATACACTTATCACTATAGTAACGTAGGGAATTTAGCTAAAATTACAGGATTTTTAACTTTGCATACATATAATTATGATTCGAAAAATCAAGTAATAGAATATTCTCAAGGGGATGGAGTAACTGATGATAAATATTTCATAAGATACAACTATGATAAAAATGGCAATATTATAAATAAAAAATATAAATTAAACCATCTTACTGATACAATAACTCAAGAAACTATTTTCGAATACAACAGTGATGATGCAATCACTAAAGTAACATTTGATAACAATAACTTAAATTATAGTTATGATTATTTAGGAAGATTAATTAATAAAGATATAAATGGTAATAATAAAGTAGAGTATACCTATATAACCAATGGTAATAAAACATCAACAGTATTAAAATCAATGAAAATAAATAATGATTTATATGAATATATTTATGATAATTTATATAATATCACAGATATTTATTTAAATAATAAGTTAATTAATCATTATGAATATGATAACTTTAATGAACTTATTAAAGAAGATAACTATAATTTAAATAAAACCATAAGATATACTTATGATAATGCTGGAAACATATTAAAGAAACAAGAATATGAATTAGATACTTATAATCTATTACAATACAGATACTTATGAATATAATAATGCTAATTGGGAAGATCAATTAACAAAATATAACAATGAATCAATCACTTATGATGAAATAGGTAATCCAATATCCATTGGAAATAAAACTCTAACATGGAACAATGGTAGACAATTATCAAGTTACACAGATAATGATTTAAATGTTACTTATGCTTATAATAAAGATGGAATTAGAGATCAAAAAGTAGTGAATAACACCATTACCAATTACTTTACAGAAAATAATAAGATAATATTTGAACAAACAGGAAATAATATGATATACTATATACGAGATGAGGAAGGAAGTTTAATAGGATTTAAATATAATAATACAACATATTATTATATAAAAAACATGCAAGAAGATATCATAGGAATAACAGATAGTAGTTATAATTTAGTATGTAGTTATGAATATGATTCATGGGGAAAACTAATATCTATTAAAGATAGTAATAACAATGTTATTACTAATACATCTCATATAGGATATATCAATCCATTTAGATATAGATCATACTATTATGATAATGAAACAAAGTTATATTATCTAAATAGTAGATACTATAATTCAGAATGGGGTAGGTTTGTTAATGCGGATGGAATTATCAATGGAAACTTGGATTTTATTAGCTACAATTTAAATGTTTATGTTAGTAATAATCCAGTATTTGCTCAAGATAATGGAATGTTTATTAGCTTTAAAACTGCAGCTGAATGGGGCAAAATGATGTTACAAGGTGCTACTGCAGGAGTTAGCTATTTTATTGGAGCAGTAGGAGATTTAAATATATCATCTAGTATGCTTAATAAATCAATGTATAATCCAAATAAAGAAATTAGTAAGAAAACAAAAAGTAATCTTAGAACAAAAATACAAAACTCTAAAGAGATGCAAAAGGCAATAGATAGTTGTTTAAAAGACAACAGAAATTGTGTAGGAAGTACTGCGTTTATTTCTAATAAAGATTTAAAAAATTCAGTAGGAAGTGCCGATTATATAATTGAAAAGAAATATAATTATGTTACAGATACAAGATATTTAAAAATTACAATATCAGATGTATATGATTTTGATGAATGGAGAAAAGGATTATCTTTTGGAAATATGGCAAATAATATGGGCTATTTATATCAAAAAAATGGACTGCTGTCTCCGTACCAATGGGATATAACATATTTTCATTTTTATTAATAAAAATAGGAGAAAAAACATGAAAAAGAAAATGATAATATTAACATGTATTTTATTACCGATTTTAGTTATTATAATTTATTTTTATAATGAAGGCTACTATGCATTTAAAAATCATGAGTTAAGACTTTTTAGGCCAGATAATAAGGAAACCGTTATTTATCATGACGGAATCGACCGAATTGTTTTTCAAATTATGGAATATAATAGTAGAGATATTGAAAAAATAATAAAACAGGGTTTTAAGAAGATTAATGTAGAAGAACTAAATGAAATATATGAAAAGGCTATTGAAAAAGAATTGTTCCAATATTTAGATGAAGAAGAATACGATTTTTTAGAAAACTTTAATAAAGAAAAACTTTTTAATACAAATAATTACTATTTGTTTTATGAAGATACAGAAGAACCAGTTTATGAATTTGTATTATTTATAATTGATACAAAAGAAAATAAATTATATCATATAATAAGTGCTTAAAAATCTATGAAGAACTAATGTAATTAATTTACGCTAGTTCTTTTTTATCGTAGATAGATACCAAAGTAACGTTTGATAACAATAACTTAAATTATAGTTATGATTATTTAGGAAGATTAATTAATAAAGATATAAATGGTAATAATAAAGTAGAGTATACCTATATAACCAATGGTAATAAAACATCAACAGTATTAAAATCAATGAAAATAAATAATGATTTATATGAATATATTTATGATAATTTATATAATATCACAGATATTTATTTAAATAATAAGTTAATTAATCATTATGAATATGATAACTTTAATGAACTTATTAAAGAAGATAACTATAATTTAAATAAAACCATAAGATATACTTATGATAATGCTGGAAACATATTAAAGAAACAAGAATATGAATTAGATACTTATAATCTATTACAATACAGATACTTATGAATATAATAATGCTAATTGGGAAGATCAATTAACAAAATATAACAATGAATCAATCACTTATGATGAAATAGGTAATCCAATATCCATTGGAAATAAAACTCTAACATGGAACAATGGTAGACAATTATCAAGTTACACAGATAATGATTTAAATGTTACTTATGCTTATAATAAAGATGGAATTAGAGATCAAAAAGTAGTGAATAACACCATTACCAATTACTTTACAGAAAATAATAAGATAATATTTGAACAAACAGGAAATAATATGATATACTATATACGAGATGAGGAAGGAAGTTTAATAGGATTTAAATATAATAATACAACATATTATTATATAAAAAACATGCAAGAAGATATCATAGGAATAACAGATAGTAGTTATAATTTAGTATGTAGTTATGAATATGATTCATGGGGAAAACTAATATCTATTAAAGATAGTAATAACAATGTTATTACTAATACATCTCATATAGGATATATCAATCCATTTAGATATAGATCATACTATTATGATAATGAAACAAAGTTATATTATTTAAATAGTAGATACTATAATCCTGACTGGGGTAGGTTTGTTAATGCTGATAATCTTTTTGAGCAAAATAACCTTTTATTAGGAAACAATTTATATATTTATTGTACTAATAACCCAGCTAATTATTTAGATTCTACTGGAAGGAGTATTGCTTTAATAGGAATAGATGAATTATATAAATATAGCTATGCTGTTGTTTGCACAAAGGATAATGGGTATTATAAAGTGTTTATTGAGATAGAAGGGAAAAATTTTGTGGCGGATATTAATGGAAATGCAATAAGATTTAATTTTGAAGTAAATTCTGATTATAATCATAAATATGCTTATACTTTAGCAACTGCTGTATATAATGCATATACTATTGTTTATGGAGAAAAAATGTATGGTAGAACTGTAGAGGGAATTTCAATGGAAATAAAATTACATGATTCCTTATATAAATGGACTGGAGCGAGTAATTTTATGATTGCAGACATGGGTACTTCTAAAAATGATAATAACTCAATTGTTTCAGAAATATTAAGATTTAAAAACATTGCTATAAAAAAAGTAACTTCTCATAATTTTGCAACTGAATCAAAAAATGAAAACAAAAAGCCAAAGTATACAGGTTTATTAGGCTTCCTTTCAAAATTTATTTTGATACTATAAATACTAGAAAGCTTGTGATGAATATGAAAAATATATTATTTAATTTAACATTATTATTGTTACTATATTTTAGCAATCTTTTTGGCATAAAGCATGAATCTACAATAATAAATATTTTATTACTCTTAGTAATAATAATTTTAATCATAATAAATTTAAATAATATTTTAAAAATCAAGAAAACATACATTAAATTAATTAATTTTGTCTTAGTATTTTTAACATTTGGAGTTTTATTCACAAAAACATTTCATGAATTAATTTTCTTTCCTCCAAACTTTTTAACAGATTTATCTCAAGGAGAAGAACATACCAATATTCAGAATAATGATAAATTATATATTTTAAATTATGATGATGGTGGTAAAAGTGGTCCGAGTAGAGTATGGCTAGAAAAAGAATTAATTTTAAATTTTAAATGCGTTAAAGAAATAGCAGTATCAAATACGTATGATTATAAATTTAATTTAGAAGAAATATACAAAGAATTATCAAAAAAAGATTATGGAATTTGTTATCATAATTTTGAAATTATAGAGATGAATGATTAAGGAGAATCAAATGAAAAAGAAGTTAGTTTGTATTTTTATTACTATTATTATATTCTTCTCCATTTTAGTAGTCATAAATTATTTTCATAGTACTAATTATAAATTAAATAAATATGCTAATATCAATAAGCATATGTTAAAAGACATCACATATGAAGAAAAGAAAGAAACAAGTTTTTTAGGCGATGGAATAGATATAATCTCTTATAAAATAAAAGATAATAATATTGAAGATATAATAAACAAAAATAAAAATTGGTTAATAATAGATAAAGATTTTAATAAAACATTAAAAGAGTTGACTTATCAATTACCCAAAGAAGGATATTACTTGATTTATGATCTTAAAACAAAAGAATATACAACTTTTACAAAAATGTATAAAGAAACAAAAAGTCGAGATTATTTATTAATAATTTTAGATTCTCAAAATAATGAATTAGTTTATTTAGAATATCACAGTTAACATTTTAAGAACTAATGTAATTAATTTACACTAGTTCTTTTCATATATTTGAACAAACAGAAAATAATATGATATATATTCTATTAATAATTTATCAGAATTAGCATATAACAATGTAAGAAAAAGGTAAAATCATTCTTTAAAAAATTATTTTCTTAAAGTTAATTAAAACATTTTACAATAGAATAAATTTATGATATATTGTAAACGGTGATAATATGGATATTATATATGAAAATTGGTTTATTATAATGCTTATAGTTTTATCAATTATTATATATTTTCCGATTTCATTAATTTTAAATAAATGTAAAAATAGTGATAGTAAAAAAATAATATTTATAAAAATATCAATAAGTTTAAGTTGCATATGTGCTTTAGTTGGGATTGCTTCCTACTTTTATGTAAGAATTAAAAATAATAGCATTGAAATGGCAGAAAATAATATAGTATCCCATATATCGATGTTAGCTTTTTTGGCCCTATCAATACCAGGAATACTCATGTTCATGTTTAGTAACATTAAACCACCCAAACCAGATAAATACTCATTAAAACAAGATAATTATATAGATTTTAGTAATTATTTAAATAAAAGATTATTATTAAATAACTATCAAGAAGTTTATGGTGAAGAAAATTTAAGAATATATAAGAAAATAGTAAAAAAGAATAAACACTATATCATTGATTTTAAAACAGAAGAATTTACAGAAGATATATATAATGATTTATATGATAATAAAATGGTTCCTATTATGGAAAAAGATTTAAAAGAAATGCAAAATAGGATGTATCGAAGTTTATATGTAACATACATCATAAGTGTAGATAGATTAACTTCATATTTTAGTGAATTTGTAAAAGGATTAGAACAAGATAGAAGATATTTTAGTTTACCAGTAGGGATTTCTTTTGGCGCGGAAAGAAAATATATATAGCAATAGAGATAAAAGGATTTGAAATGATTGAACTAAAAAGAATGAAAAAAGAAGTATTAGAAATATTAAAGATTAGCAAAAGACAATGAAGTAGATTAACATTTTTTGGGAGGAAGTTTATGGTAAAGTTTAAAGATAATGACATATATGCCTTAAAAATCAAAGATAAAGATAGCAAATATTATGGAAAATATATAATTATTATAAAATGTAGTTATGAAGGCTATCCGAAACATATTAATAAAGGAATGTTCAGGTTTAAATTATCAAAAGATAAGAGTATACCGAAATTAGAAGAAGTTAATAATTTAGAATATATTATTACACAAGTTCAACATGAACTAATGAAATACATGCCACTCCCTGGAGCTAATGTATCATTTAAAGATCATAAGAAAAAAAGAGATAAAATTAAAGTATATCCAGATGAATATGGTTACTTATATAGTTGCATAAGTGAAATCTTTCCCTTAAATAAAAACATACCTAAAGATTTAATTTATATTGGTAATGTGGTTTTAGATTTGCCTAAATATGAATATATTCCTTTTTCAGACTATGGTTATAAAGGAATGTTTAAGTGGGAAAATATAGAAAAGGAAATAATTAATTGTTATGAATTGTTTAATTTTAAAAAAAGTAAAATGTTTAGTAAAGAAGTTGCTGAAAGTCGTAAAAGAGAAATGTTAGATTTAATTGAATTTCACAAAAAACTAGAAAAGATAGACTTTAGTAAAATAAAATTTGCTGATGAAGAGGAAATAGAAGACTCTCTAACCTATGTAGGAGGAGAAGATAAAGATCCATTTAAATAAATATGGAAGAACTAATGTAATTAATTTACACTAGTTCTTTTCATATATTTGAACAAACAGGAATTAATATGATATACTATAGGCGAGTGTTGGAGGAAGTTTATGGTAAAGTTTAAAGAAAATGATATATTTGCACTAAAAATAGAAGACGAAACTAGCGAGTATAACGGAAGATATATAATATTAATAAAATGTAGTAATTCTGAATGGGAAGAAAGTACTAATAAACAACTTTTTCGATTTAAAATATCTAAAAATAAAACTTTACCCCAATTAAACGAAATTAATTCATTAGAATATATTATAACCTTTGCATAACATGAATTAAAAAAATATTTACCATTTGATGGTTGTAAAAAATTTAAAGAATTAAAAAAGGAAAGAGATAAACTTCAAGTGTACCCAGATGAATATGGCTATTTATATAGTTTCATTACTAAAATTTATTGGGTAAGTAAAAATATTCCCAAAAACTTAATTTATATTGGAAACATGGTTTTAGAATTACCTTATCATGAATATATTCCAGCATGTGAATACGGATATATACGTGAATACTCAGGATGGAAAAATATAGAAAAAGAATTAATAAATGATTATAAATCTTATAATTTAAAACAGAGCAAAATATTTTGTAAAGAAGCAGCAACAAATGCCAAAAATGAAGTAATAGATTTAATAAAGCTTGAAAAAAGACTAGAAACTCTAGATTATAACAAAATCCATTTAAATGATGAAGAAATAATAGAAGACTCTCTAACCTATGTAGGAGGAGAAGACGAAGATCCATTTAAATAAATTAACTAAGAATAACATCTATTCAGAGACTAGAAAAGTAGAAGCAACCTTAATATTAAAATGCTCAACGCTTAATCGTAGTAGTTATAAAAATAATCAAATGGTTATTCTTTGCTACAAGATGAAACATATGTAGGAGGATGTAAATGGTGAAAAAGTTACTAAAAGAAAGTGAGCAAAATGATGTATTTGCACTAAAAATAGAAAATGAAAGTCCATATAAAGGACAATATATAATTTTAATTAAACATTTTAACTCCGAATGGCAAGATAGTAATATGTTATTTAGAGCTAAGTTAACTAAAAATAAAACTATACCTGAAACTTATGAAGAATTAGAAGAACTAGAATATATTAAAATTAAATGTATTACATATGAAGAAAGATTTCTTCCTTTATCAGAGAAAGCTCTAGACGATATTCTTATAAAAGAACGTAGCAAAACTAAATTTTATCCCGATGAATATAATTATTTATATCAATATGTATTCCAATTAAGCCTATCGAAAAAAGATGATTATAATAATTTAATTTATTTAGGCAATTATGAGTTATCAACTCCTAAAGAAGAATATTATCCTTTTGTTAAAGAAGCAGTTGATTTGATTTTATATAGAGATGTAATTGAAAACTTATTAAGTTATTATGAAGGCTTAAATCAAAAAGGATACTTAATTTATGATCCTGCACATTGTAAAAAAGTCCATGAACAAGCTGCAATACATATGGAAGTTTTATTAAACTATGACAAAATAATTACTCTTAATGAAGAAAAAGGGATCAAAAGAAAAAATTCTTTAACCTATGTAGGAGGAGAAGATAAAGATCCATTTGAATAAATTAATCAGAACTAATGTAATTAATTTACACTAGTTCTTTTTGTATATTTGAACAAAACAAAAATGATATGATATACTATAGGCGAGTATTGGAGGAAGTTTATGGTAAAGTTTAAAGATAATGACATATATGCCTTAAAAATCAAAGATAAAGATAGCAAATATTATGGAAAATATATAATTATTATAAAATGTAGTTATGAAGGCTATCCGAAACATATTAATAAAGGAATGTTCAGGTTTAAATTATCAAAAGATAAGAGTATACCGAAATTAGAAGAAGTTAATAATTTAGAATATATTATTACACAAGTTCAACATGAACTAATGAAATACATGCCACTCCCTGGAGCTAATGTATCATTTAAAGATCATAAGAAAAAAAGAGATAAAATTAAAGTATATCCAGATGAATATGGTTACTTATATAGTTGCATAAGTGAAATCTTTCCCTTAAATAAAAACATACCTAAAGATTTAATTTATATTGGTAATGTGGTTTTAGATTTGCCTAAATATGAATATATTCCTTTTTCAGACTATGGTTATAAAGGAATGTTTAAGTGGGAAAATATAGAAAAGGAAATAATTAATTGTTATGAATTGTTTAATTTTAAAAAAAGTAAAATGTTTAGTAAAGAAGTTGCTGAAAGTCGTAAAAGAGAAATGTTAGATTTAATTGAATTTCACAAAAAACTAGAAAAGATAGACTTTAGTAAAATAAAATTTGCTGATGAAGAGGAAATAGAAGACTCTCTAACCTATGTAGGAGGAGAAGATAAAGATCCATTTAATTAATTTACACTAGTTCTTTTTATATATTTAAATAAACAAATAATTATGATATACTATAACTAAGGAGAAACAATCATGAAAACTGAAGTATTAAGTTATCATATTCAGAAACAAAAAACAGATTTTGAGACAATTAAAGATATAATTAGCTTTTTTTCTTTTGAAAATGTATGGCTAATAATTAAAGGAATAACTAAAGAAGAAGTTGAAGAATTTAATGTAAATATGATATTTTCATATAAAAATAATTTTTATATCAAATTAAATGAAAAAAACATAAATGATATAATAAAAAAAGCATTAAGTTTTAATTGCAATTTTAGTTTCCTATCTTTAAAAAAGAATTATAAAGAAGTTAATAAAGAAATGGTAAAAGATAATGATATATGGTATTCTATCAATTTTATATTTAGTGAAGAAATAGTAAATATCAGCTTTGACTCAGAAAGATATAATATAGAAACAGTAAAAAATAAATTAAATAAGCAAAAATTATTAGCAAGTATAAGAAAAGAACAAAATATTAAAAATGGTATGATTTTCTTATTTATTCTAACAATACTAAGTTTTATTTTTGCTGAAAATATTATATCAATAATCTCTATAAATACCGAATATTTATGGACTATGTGGTTATGGTTACCTATTCCAATTCTATCCATTATTTTAGGAATTAAATATAAAAAAAGAGGAATAAAATGTAAAAAGAATATAATTGCTGGATTTATTATTGCTTTCCTTTTACTTGTATTTGGAGCTTATACTTTTATATTTCCTAATGAAAATTATGAAGATATATTTAAATTAGAAGATATTATAAATTTATCATTACCAAGTGAGGGAATATATTCTATAACTGAGTGGAATAATCGCACAGATCATGAAGTATATTTTTCTGAATATAAAACCTTAGAAGATAACCTAGAAACATCAAATACTTGGATAACAAAAAAAGACATTAGCTCTAATTTAGAAATTTTTATATCACCATTTATGATATGCCAAAATGAAGAAACTTGTTATTATTCAGTTTATATAACTGAACTAGAAGAATATAATACATTACCTCAGGAAAACGGAACATATCATATCTATTCCATGGTATATAATAAAGAGCGACACAGTCTTTTAATAGAAGAGTACGATTATAACTTTAAAAAATAGCATGGAGGTAAAATGTGTTTTAATAAACCATATATTAACATGATATTGATTTATATGATTATTATAGTAAAATTTTAGATAAATACTAATATTTGAAGGAGATATTTATGAAAGAAGTAAAAGATTTTATTCATTATAACTTTAAAAATAATAAATCGCTATTAGTATTAACGTTAATTAGTTTGCTTTTTTTCCTATATGGATTAAGCAATATGTTTTTGGAAGAAATAACAGTTTATCTAAAATATTTATTTTATTATTTTCTTCCTCTTTTGTTATTTATTATTTTACTAATATTATCTTTCAAAAAAATAATATCCCAAAAGTTTACCAAAATAATCACCATTTTAGGATATTTAACATTATGGTTTTATATGCTATTTATTATGCTTATGTATGTTCTTCATTTATCTTTAGAAGGGACAACTGATATAAGAAATTATAAAATATTATTTAAAGATGCTAGTTCAGAACTTAAAGAATATTTACCAAGTACACTCCCAGAGGAAAAAGAAAATGTAATGTTCTATTACAGTCCTGCTTTTCTTCAAAAAGGAGAAACTTTTAGTTTGTATTTTAAAAGTAATTCAGAGTTTATAAAAGAAGAAAAGTTAGAAGAAATAAGCACAGTAAAATATCAAGACATAGATATTGATTTAACTCATACCCCATATGATAGATTAGATAAAGAATTTACGATTTATTTAATTAATAGCCATTGTAGTGATGAGGAATACTGTAATCATGGTAATTATTTTGTCATAGCAATAAATAAAGAACAAAAAGAAATACTGTATGTAATAGAAAACTGGTAATTATTTTTTTATCAAAACATTAAAAATATCTAGTTATTTGCCAACTCTTGATCTATTATTAATTCATATAATAAGTAGGAGGGAAATACATGAATATTTTATCTTACTTATTAGGAGGTATAGATACTCCTCTAATTGTTTTATTTATTATTATGATATATGTTTATTTAACAAGATGGTGTAGAGTAATCTATTGTCACAAGTGGACTAAATTAGTTGGATTAAAAGGAATTATCCGTGATATTGGCTATTTAGTGATTATTTCTCTATCTTCGTTTCTTGATCAAATTATGGGAGATAGTGAAGCGATAAGAATCATAGTAATTTACTTTTTTATTGCTCATGAAGGATTAGTTATTTTAAAAAATTGGTGTACAATGGGACTTCCTTTGCCAAAAAAGATTTATGATACGTTAGAAAACTTAGTTGGAGATGAAGAAGAAATGGCAAGTAATATAAAAGAATGTGAAGAAAACACAAAGTAATTATTCTTTCACAAAAACATAATCCAAATTTAAAGCATCAATCTTTTCTTTTAACTCTATCCAATTTTGGTTAAGATAGACATCATTTTTACCAATACGAATAAAATCAACTAACCCATTAAAATAATTAATAATATGTTCTACAAATGAAAAACTTTCAACAGGTTCTAAAGAAATCCAAGTAGAAACACCTTTTTCTTTAGCCAAACTAAATACTTTTTTTATATCAGCTAAATTACTATTAAAAGGATTATTTTCACTAATAGAAACACCAACATAGTCTTGTGCTTGAAACAATGCTAGATCTTGATATAGAGGCAACACTCTTCTAGTTAAAAAAACAACTTTACAGTTTTGCTTATGCAATGTCTTTAAAACATAAGGAACTAATTCTTTCTGATAATAAATAGGATAGGGATCTACAGAATAACAAATTAAAACAGTTTGATTATAATATTTCTCTAATTGAAGTCTTATAGGGACTATCTCTTTAACATTTTGATGAAACTTACAAAAAGGACAGCCAATATTACATGCTGAATATAAATTAATATAAGCATCAGCACTAACAGGAATAGCATATTTTTTCTTAAACATAGACCATCTTCCTTTTGAAAAATATTATATTAAAAAAGCCAAAGAAAAGCAACAAATCTATTGTATTTTTAGGAGCAATCACGTATAATTTAAGTAGGTAGGTGAAGTGTATGTGGATAACATGGTTAATCATAATTATTCTTTTGGTAGTACTAGAAATAGTAACAATTAACTTAGTCAGTATATGGTTTATCATAAGTGGTATTGTAAGTTTATTTATATCCTTTATAGTAGATTCTTTTTACATTCAATTTAGCATATTTGTCTGTTTAGGATTAATATTAATGCTTTTAACAAGACCATATTTAGTAAAAAAACTATCAAGAAAAAAAGTATCAACTAATTTAGATCGAGTTATTGGTATGGAAGGGATAGTTACAGAGGAAATTACCAAATTTAAAATTGGTGAAGTCAAAGTAGATGGAAAAAAATGGAGTGCCATTAGTAATGAAAAGATAAAAGTTGGCGAAGAGGTCATCATCGAAGATATTGATGGTGTAAAATTAATTGTTAGAAAGGAAGAAGAAAAATGATAGAAGTTTTAATTGCTATTTTAATATTAATTGTAATTCTAGTAATACCAAATATTAAGATAGTTCCTCAATCAAAAGCTTATGTAATAGAAAGATTAGGCAGTTATTATACAACATGGCAAAATGGATTACACATAAAAATTCCTTTTGTAGATCGTATATCTAAAACGGTTAGTTTAAAGGAAACAGTAAAAGATTTTGCTCCTCAACCAGTAATAACAAAAGATAATGTAACTATGCAAATTGACACAGTAGTATACTTTCAAATAACTGATCCTAAATTATACACCTATGGAGTAGATGCACCAGTAAGTGCAATCGAAAATTTAACAGCAACAACTCTTAGAAATATTATTGGTGAGTTAGAGCTTGATCAGACTTTAACAAGTAGAGATATTATCAATAGTAAAATGCGTGCAATACTAGATGAAGCAACAGATCCATGGGGAATCAAAGTAAATCGTGTTGAAGTAAAAAATATCTTACCACCAAGAGATATTCAAGATGCAATGGAAAAACAAATGCGAGCTGAAAGAGAGCGAAGAGAAAAGATTCTTCAAGCTGAAGGAGAGAAAAAATCTAGTATATTAATTGCTGAGGGAGAAAAGGAGAGTGCTATCCTGCGTGCTGAGGCTGAGGCTGAAAGTGCCATTCGTATTGCTGAAGGTAAAGCTGAAGCATTAATTAAAATTAAGGAAGCTGAGGCTAAGGGAATTGAACTATTAAAAAATGCTAAAGCAGATGGAGCTGTATTAACATTGAAAAGCTATGAAGCTTTAGGAAAAGTAGCTGATGGGCAATCAACTAAACTAATCATTCCTGCGAATTTACAAGATATTGCCACATTTGGCACAACGCTAATGGAGGTTATGAAAGATAAGAAATAAACTTATCTTTTTAAGATTATGGAAAAACATACTATAGCTCCGTTTTACAATGAGGATTCAGAAATTTTAATATTAGGATCTTTTCCTAGTGTAGCATCAAGAGAAGAAGGCTTTTATTATGCCCATAAAAGAAATCGCTTTTGGAAAGTTTTATCAAGTATTTTTGACGAAGAAATTCTTGATAAAAAAGATTTTTTAACTCGCCATCATTTAGCTTTATTTGATGTTTGTGCATCATGTGAAATTAAAGGATCAAGTGATGCTTCTATAAAAGAAGTAGTTCCTAATGATTTATCCGAAATTTTAAAAGTATCCCAAATAAAAGTGATTTTCTTAAATGGTGAGACTGCTTCCAAATTATATAAAAAATATATGAAAGATATTTCTATTCTTACAATTACACTTCCAAGTACAAGTCCTGCAAATGCTACATTTAGTCTAGAAATGTTAATAGAAAAATATAAGATAATTAAAGAGTTTACAAAATAAATGTAAAGTTTAAAGAAAAAAGTAAAAAATAAAGAAAACCTAAGAAAGTTCTCTTTAAAAAAACGCACTATTATGATATACTTATCAAGGTGGTAAAAAGAATGGATAAGTTAGGATACTCAAAAATAGAAATTTTGATTGTAATTATGTTATTAGGAATAGTTGCTTTTATAACAATTAATAAAACATCTACAGCTTTTGCTATAGATAAAACAGGTGCAGTGAATGAAGTAAAATATTTAATTGAAGTTCAGGCTGAAGATTATGCCTTAGCAAATACGACTATTTTCGAAGAGACTGATACAACTTATATAAGTGTTGATGACTTAATTGAAGCTGGATATTTAATTGGAAATGATTCAGGACTACTCACTGATCCAACAGACTCTTCTAAAAATTTAAATGATACTAAAGTCAGATTAGAATATGATGCAGATAAGAATAATGTGACAGCAACAGTAGTAGACTAATAAGCAAGGAGAAAAAACTTGCTTTTTTAATAGAATAAGAGTATAATACTAACGTATTAAAAAGGAGGAAATTTAATTTATGGAAGAAAAAATAAGAAATTTAACTTTTATTGTTGTTTTAGGGTTTATTATTACCTTTATTTTAATCATAGGTCTATATTTTAGAGGAGGAACTAGTTCAACTTCTAACAATAATAATAACAATAATTCATCAGGAAGTTCATCAAGTAATTCAACATATGATGTTAGTAAAATGGATGAAGTAGATACAGATGAAGCTCTAGCTTTATTTGAAGAAGAGGGAACTCATGTATTATATCTTGGACGTAGTACATGTTCAATTTGTGTATCATTTGTTCCTGTACTAAATGAAGTACAAGAAGATTTAGGATTTACAACTAATTATTTAGATGTAACAACAATTGCTGACATTTGGGATTCAGATAAAAAAGATGATGCAGATGTACAAGCATTATCTGATAAAGTAAAAGAATTAACAGATAAAATGTCTGTAGAAACAACAGTTAGAACAACAATGGATGGAGAAACAGTAACACTAGAAGATACTATTGGAAACTTATTCTATGAATATGGATTTACACCAATCACAGTTATAATAAAAGATGGTGAAATGGTTGATGGATTTGTAGGATATAGAGATGCAGAAACACTAACTAGTTTAATAGAAGAACATTTATAATAGAGCACATTTGCTCTATTTTTTCATGATAAAATGGTTCTTAAACATTGAGGAGTGATGAAAGAAATTTTATCATTCTTTTTATTGCA